>Ga0308008_1000875_pt1 | contig 10943 bp, 4 predicted proteins | sample Neamet125_FD_203140 | JGI IMG/M metagenome (GOLD analysis project Ga0308008, IMG submission 203140) | Marine microbial communities from water near the shore, Antarctic Ocean - #125 | ecosystem: Environmental > Aquatic > Marine > Unclassified | place: Southern Ocean | collected 2014-07-24
TAGACACTGTACGTGGGCAGGTTGCAGGTTCACCTGAGGCAGGTACATACAACACAACAGGACAGCAGCAGTATGTAGCACCTGCTAATCGTATTGATGGTGTTAAATACAATGAGACAGGCACAGGCAATGTTGGAACTCCTCCTCCTGCAGATGGTACTACCCCTCCTGTAGATGGTGCCAAGGTTCCAACAATGTTAGAGAAGGATGCCATAGCCCGAAGATATCGTCCTGAGTTAGTAGAAGGTGCAAAGAATACGTCTACAGCTACAGGTACTGACACTAACCAGTTAATGGACACCACTAAGGGCCAAGTTGATGTAACAACAGCAGGTCTACCTACGGCTGTTGCAGGTTCTGCTACTGCTGGTAGTGCTGCTGCCATTACTACTCCTACTGTAAAGAACACGGCTTCAACTACTGATGCAGATGCAACAAATAAAGCTATGCTGGCTCTTACTAAAGCTCAGACAGGTACTATAGATTCTGATAACAAAGTAAAGGCACAAGAACAAACAATTTCTGCTGTAAGTGATTTAGTGGCAGCACAAACTACTGCTACACAAGTCAATGGCGCACCCACTCGTACACTACAGGGTGGAGAGCTAGTTGATCCTGCGGCAGATGCACAAAAGGCAGCAGCATTCACTGAACAGATTACTGCAGCACAGGGTGACCCATCTTCAAGAGCTACAGTGCAGGGTCAACTTGCTACATTGATGACTTCCTTTGATGAAGGTAATACTCCAGCGTGGGCAGCAGGAGCTATGCGTAACGTGACTGCACAGATGGCTGCCCGTGGTATTGGTTCATCTAGTATGGCAGGTCAGGCACTCATACAAGCAGCCTTAGAGTCTGCTCTGCCCATTGCTACTGCTGATGCACAGACGTATGCACAGTTTGACCTAACTAACCTCACTAATAGACAGCAACGATCTATGTTGGCGGCACAACAACGTGCTGAGTTTATGGGCATTGAATTTGATCAAGCCTTTCAATCAAGGGTTAATAACTCTAATAAGATTAGTGCGGTAGCTAACATGCAGTTTAATGCTGACCAGCAGATTGCTATTGAAAATGCACAGCTTGCTGGTACAGTTAATATAGCCAACCTATCTCATAGACAAGCTAATGTTATGGCAGAAGCTGCTGCACTTTCCCAGTTAGATATTTCTAATCTTAACAATAGGCAACAAGCTCAAGTACAGAATGCAAAGACCTTCTTAGACATGGACTTGGCTAACGTAACTAATCAGCAACAGACTTCTTTGTTTAAAGCACAGCAACGTAGTATTTCTATACTGTCTGACGCTGCTGCTGATAACGCTGCCTCACAGTTTAACGCTACTTCAAAGAATCAAACAGAGCAATTCTTTGCAAACCTTTCTAGTACTGTGTCACAGTTTAATGCTGCACAGGAGTCTGCAATTAGTCAGTCCAATGCAGGTGACAAGACAGCAGTTAGCAAGTTTAATATGGAAGTTAAGAATCAACGAGATCAGTTTAACGCTACTAATGTATTGGCTATTAATCAATCTAATGCTGTATGGCGTAGGCAGATTGCTACGGCAGACACGACTGCTATAAATAGAGCCAATGAAATAAACGCAAAGTCTCTACTGGATATTTCTAATACTTCATATGATAATTTATGGCAAGAGCATAGGGATGAAATGGATTGGGTGTACAAAACAGCAGATAATGAAAGAGATCGTATAGCTAAACTAGCCATTACAGTATTAGAAGGTGAGCAAGCAATAGCTGCCGCAGGAATAGCTGCAGATGCAGCAGCTTCTAGTTCTCTAGGTAATGCTGTAGTTTCACTATTTACCACAAAATTAGGTGGCACTGTACTAGAAGGCATACTGTAAAAAACTACATAATAGGAGATACATCTTGAGAATATCAGCACAGGCATCTCGTAGACTAGAGCCACTACTTAAGAAAAATAAAGTTGCTGCCCCAAATACAGGTTTAATGGGTGGTAGAAAGATTAAACAACAAGAAGACGAGGATACTGTACAGAACCGAGTAGCTGGTTATGTTAGTAGACTACGCAATAAGAGGCTTTAAAAATGGATGAAGAACTATTCGATGCCCCAATTCCTGGTCAGTCATTAACAGGTGAGGTGGGAGCATACCCTTGGGAACAGCCTCCGCAATATAATACAGTTGAAGAAGTATTAGATTACTACTTGCCTAAACTTTCAGACATGGACGCTAGTATAGAACTCTATGAAAGTATTGACGAGGGAGTACCCATTACTGCTGCTGTAGATTTAATACTTACTGTAGGTAACATGCAGGGTTCACACACATTAGATGTGTCAACACTTGCTGCCCCTGTGCTAGTTGAGTTTATGACTAACGTAAGTGACAAATTAGATATTAAGTATAAAGTTGGTACAGAGAAACAATCTACTATAAGTAAGAAACAAATTAGCAGGGCAATGGAAGACATTGGTTCTAGCTACATGGACACCGAAGTAGAAGAAACAGAAGAGCCTATGGAAGATATAGAGGCTGCACCTGAACAAGGACTAATGGCTCGGAGGGAAGTGTAATGGGATTTAATTTTAGTGCCTTTGTTGGCGGTGCTGCAAAAGGATTGGCAGATACAGTTAAGGAACAACGTAAAGACTTTGATGATCGTACAGACAAGTACTTGGACTTTAGCATCACCCGTGGGTTAGATGTTATGGACGAGCGAAAGAAAGAACGTAAAGGATTAATGTTCTTGGGTCGTAACCTTAAGAATAGGGGACTGTCTGACGATCAAATTAGTTTAGTGTTAGATACTGGTCTTGTTGAGGGCCAAGCTTTCTTAAAGTCTGTACAAGATAAAGAAAGCAAGACAGGTAAGAGTTTAGATATGAATGAATTAGTAACTTCTACCGCTAGTAAGCCTTCAGGCGTGGCATGGGAAGACTACTTAGACAAAGCAATCATGGGTACATATGCCACAGGTAATCCATACAAGTCTATTCCTACTATGGTTAAAGACACTAGCATACTTGGTGGCATGTTTAGTGGTGGTGATGAAGCCCGTAAGCAAGCTATACATAGTCGTGCAGAGTTAGCAGGTGGTGCCGCAGGTCAGGATGTTGGTAATATTCTATCGGCATCTAACAATGAAATTGTGTATGACCGAGATGTAGTGGCTCAAGGCTTTGTACGCATGGCAGGTGATGTTGTTGCAATATCTAACTTGCAAAATTCTGTTGTGAACAGGGAAAATACGATAGCAAATACTGTTAATCTAAAGTTAGCAACTAGTGTTTCCCTGTTTGAATTTGACATTTCAAAGAAGCAAGAATCTTTGGATTCCATGAAGAGGGCAGTTGAAAAAATAAGCATACTACACCAGAAGGATAATGGTGGCAAAATGATTAAAGCTACCTTAGATGCTAAACTTAATCTATTGCAAGCACAGGCTAAATCCACAGGACAGCCCCAAAGCTATCAAGAGCAGCAAGTGTTCATAGGTTATGAAATAGCGCAAGAGATGAACTCTGAAGACCCTGACATTAATAAGATAGCAATGCTTGAAACAGAATTGCTAAAGTCTCAGACTTCTGCTGCTGTGTACTTTGGTATTCAGAAAACTGATGTTGCCAATAAAGGTGTTACACACTCTACACTAAGGCAGCTATATAATGACCTAGTATCTAAAGAGTTTGAAAGGAAATACCCCGAAGGTGCAAAAGGCTTGTTCATGAGGGCAGCAGATGGCAGCACTGTAATAATAAATGCTGATACAGATGGAACAATCGGAAACAACCTTGAAGCAGCTAAGATAGTAGCTTACGCCCGTTGGCAAGAACTAATTGCCTTTAATGGTGTGAACAGCATGGCTTCTAAACTACTTACTGCTGCACTTGACCCCAAAGATAGACCACTTACGGATCAGAATTTAATTGATGCAACAGACGGCCCTAAAGATGAAACTAAAGAAGAAAAGCTAGTTAGATTGCAAGCAGAGATGGATGCACTTAACGCTGATACTCCTGCTGCTACTGACCCTGCTGCTACTGTTACTCCTGCTGCTACTGTTACTCCTGCTGCTACTGACCCTGCTGCTACTGTTACTCCTGCTGCTACTGTAGTTAAAGAAAAGGTTGCGCCAGAGGTAGAGGTTGCTCCTATAAACCTGACCCCTGGAGAACTTGGCAGAGCGTATAAAGCTGGTGAACTAAAGCCTGATATTTATTACACGACTACAAATAGTAACGGCACAACAAGCACTAGATTAGGCAGTGAAATAGTGTCTGACTTAGCAAAGACAACAGGTACAAAAGTAAAACCCAAACCCTCAGCACAGAGCAAGCGAGGGTTCTTAGGGGAAGCCATAGAAGATACGGCAGTTCCTGCTATAACTAAGGTAGGAAAAACAGCAGTAAATAAGATTTCAGGATTGTTTAATCTTGATCCCATAACTTCTGCTGCCGAAAGTAAGTTAGCACCTTATGTGTATGAAAAGCCGATAGAGGAAGCCGCCTTTAACTCAGGTAACAGAACCGCTAAATCTAGTATCATACGCAATTCAACAAAAGCAAAGATAGATATATTCCAAGAGGGCAGGGCTAAAGAAGCTGCTAACCTTTTAGCGGTGCTTTTGAAGTTTGATGTAACAGACTTACGGGATGCTACTCAAGATAAACATGAGGAAAACATTGCAGACCTACGAGCGTTCATAGCTAAGAGTAAAAAATAATGGCGAGTAACTTAATGCAAAGTCCCTTAGAGGACGAGGATGCCCTATACACTAGCTTTACTGGGGACGAGCCAATACTTGAAGAGGATAAAATTGCTGAAGAAGTATCTGAAGAGGAGGGTGCCTTATACACCAGCTTTACTGAGGACGAACCTATAGATGAAGATGCACTATATACTAGTTTTACTGATGGGGTAGAGAAAGATGATGCCCTATATACTAGCCCACCTCCTACAGAAATAGGTGAGGACTTCTTAGGCGAAACTGCAAGAGACAAGTTAAAGAAGGTTGATGTTATAACCAACAAGTTCTTTGAGTTACCTGCTGTTCAGAATAGTATCCAAGAATATCTTGTAGGCAGAGATGGTAAGTCAGGTGCTAGACAAGCTGACGAATCAGAAGAGGACTACGCAGAAAGATACTTCACTCACATGAGGTGGCTAGAGACTAACCTATACTCTACAGGTACAGGTATTTCATGGTTAGGTCAGGCTAAGGGAGAGAAAGGGAAAGCGGCTAAAGATAACTTTGCTGCCCTATACACTGCCTATAAAGAGATGCCTGGGGCTTTCTCCGAAGGTGGGGGAGATGCTTGGAGTGCTGTACAAGATTATGTGTACGCTTCTGTACTAGACCCTACTAACGTGGCTACCATAGGTGCTGGACTAGGCTTAAAGATTGTTGGCGGTCGTATGGTAGGCCAGATACTTCTACGTGATGCTATCAAAGCCAACGCAGGTAAGCTGGCACTGTCTGGTGCTACTGATACTTTGGTAGGTGCTATTCAAGAGGGTGCCTTACAGACAGTACAGCAACGTGCTGACATGATAGAAGAGAAAGACTGGCGCATGATCGCTGCTATGGGTGTTCTTAGTGGTGGTTTAGGCTCCGCATTTAACGTGGCTAGTCTAAGGCAGGGTGCTAAGAATGTAGACTACCAGACTAACCTTAAGAAGGAGTTATCTGAAAGGAGAGTAGAACAGAATAGTAAGTCAGCTACTGTAGACATACAAGCACAGATAGCAGCCGAGTCTTTTGCAGAGGGCATGGGTAAGAGACAGACTATATTTGACCCAGTGAGGGCAAAGGAATTACTAGCAGGTGATACACCATCTGGAGAAATGGCAGAAGCCATACTAAAGAATGCTACCAGCAAAGAAGCACTTCAAATGGCAGGTAAACTAATGGAAGTTGTTCCTGATTTTAGGGTTATGGATAATGAAAAACTTTCTGATGGGTTACTAGATGTTATAGCTAATGTAATGAATAAGCAGAATATAGAACAGCTTGAGCCTCTACTAGAGGGATCAACCTTAGCTATTAAAGACCTGAAGAGGGTCGTTGACGAGATGGAGGTAACCTTTAAAGAAGTAGGTATTACTAGGGAAGAATTTGCACAGATGACCCGATCCTCCTTTGAAGCTAGTGGAACGTATATGCAAGTTGCATCTGTTATTGGTCGCAATGTAACAAAGGCTAAGAATCTAACTCCAGAAGAGATGAAAATGTTTGATCCTAAATTTGCGGAGGACATGGATAATTGGTCTTGGGGTAAGAAACTACTTGAGGGTGCAAAGAATTGGGACAGGAACCGAAGAGCCATTATGACTTCTATGCCTGTTACTACTGTACGTAACGTAGCCAGTGCCAGTGGATACATAGGCTTAGAGACAGCAAATAGGTTGCTAGTAGAAAGTACAGCAGGTATAGGCAGGGCTGCTAAGGCTGCTGCCCTTGGTCAGTTTTCTGTTAAGGGTACAGTGGATGGTGTTAAGGATGTAGTTAAAAACTCCTTTAGTCTACTTGGTAAAACAATAATGTATGGGGATAGCAAAGTATTATCTGAGGCTATACTTGCAGCACACCCAAGACTACAACACATACTACTACGAACCACTAATGAAGCAGGTACTAGTTCACTAGCCTCTGGTGTACGTGTGCTTAACAGCCTTAACATTGCACAAGATCAGTTCATGCGCTCTGGTGTATTCGTGGATAGTATAGAACGACAGCTTAAGTTAATTGGCTTGGACTCAAAGGCTATACTGGCGGCTAACAAGCAGATACCTGCCCCTGTAGTTAAGAGGGCTATTGATGATGCGTTGGTAGCTACCTTCTCTGCACCTGCACAAAGTACTATAGCTAAAACAACACTGGCTTTTGTAGAGAACCTACCCTTTGTTGCTACTTCTGAGTTTCCTTTTGTTAGGTTTATGATGAACGCTGTAAACTTTCAGTATAAGTATAGTCCACTAAATATTTTCAGCACAGCTAACAGGTATAAGGATTATAAGAAGCTATTACTAGCAGACAATCCAGCATCTGAGCGTTTAAAGAAAGAAGCTGCAGACGAGTTTGGTAGAACTGTAGTGGGTACTGCCGCATTATACGCAGCAATTAAGTATCGAAAGGAGAACCAAGATACTAGCCCACTATTAATGCGTAATGAAAATGGATCTACTACAAATGTAGCAGCCCTGTTTCCTCTTCCTGGCTATCTAGTTGTGGCAGATTTGCTAGTTAAGTTTCAAGAGGGGCGTATGGCAGAGTTTAGTATGGCAGATTTTGGTCAGGGAATTGTTGGATTACAAAAAGCTCCCTTTGCTGGATCTGCTAGAATGTTCTCTGAACTATCCGACATGGGCATAGATCAAATGTCCACAGAAGACATGGGAGATATGGTAGGCAAGTGGGTAGGTTCTATATTCGGTCAGTACATGACCCCTGCTAAAGTTGTTCAAGATGTAATGAGTGCTTTCGATGATGAAGAATCCAAGGTACGTGACCCTAACGTACAGACAGGTGAGGGCTTCTTAGATAGGGCTGTTACAAGAACCATAAATGAAATACAAAGGGGAGTTCCATACTGGTCACAGAGCCTACCCACAAAGGCTGACATAACTAGAGGTGGAGATCAGTTGAGTGACTTTGCAATTACTCCACAGCTTATGGGTGTTCAACCCACATCTATACCCACTCAATTAGAGAATGAATTAGAGAAGTATGGATTTAAGATATGGCAGATGGGTGCCAACACAGGAGACAAGCAGTACGATGGTATTGTAAACAAGTATCTTAGTGGCCCATTGAATGACGTTATTGGTAAACTTATTAATTCTAAGGTATATCAGGCTCGTACTACCACTGATAAAAAGAAGAAACTAAAAGAAGCCATAACAAAAGCTAAAGGCATTGCAAAGGTATTTGCTAGGTACGAAGTTGAGGAAACTAGAGGGGATAGAGAGTTCTCCGCATTGGAACGTGCCGCTTTTAAAAAGGTATCACAAGTAGACAGGGCTTTAGCCAACGAGAAGTGGGTAGTAATGAAAACAGGCAACCCTCAGTTTATACCAAAGGGCGGTAGTGCTACATCCACCATTGAACAGGATGGAGTGTTTGCCATAGGTGTCAAGATTGCTAGAGGATTAAAGTAATGGATAGGGAAGACATATACAATGCAGAGATGAAGCCCTACGCTGACAGCCTCAAGAAAGAAGGTTGGGGTATTGATCTGGATGATGTAGTAGCTGGTGTAGATGTTGTAGCAGATACAGTGTCAGGTTTATTTGGCCCTGCCATAAGTGGTGCTATGTCTCTAGTAGATCAAGTAGTATCTGATGATAGCCTTGAAGACTTAAAGAAAAGGAAAGATCAGTATGGTGATTGGCTTAACTATGAGCCTCGTACTGAGAAGGGTGCGGCTGCTGGTGAGTACATGCTTGGCAAGGTAGGTGAAGGTATAGGTGCAGGTATAGATTTCTATAAAGAAAACAGAACAGAGAACATGGCACTAGTGCAGGACATAATAGTTCAAGCAGCAAAGAATGGCTATGATACCTTATCGGACGAGGCAAAGTTTACGTTAGAGAATGTGCTGGATGCTAGCGAACTTATACCTCTTATGAAAGCTAAGAAGATAGCCAGTATAGGTACTCCTAATACAGATGTAGATGCCATAACCCCTGAGGCATTGAATAGTATTATGAAATCTGCAGAGAGTAACATGCAACTTGCCACAGCAGGTGCCAAAGCAGTTGATGCCCCATCACCAGCAGCTACTGTGCAGAAAGTTGTTGATGAACCGCCTGTTAGGTCTGCTACACCCACACCAGAAGTCCTAGACGCAGAGGTAGACGAGCGTTTACAGCAAGTAATCAAACAAGAGCCTACCATTAGAAATATATCTGACTACGAGGGTGGCATACATGATGGGTTCATAGCACCTGATAAATCTTTATCCCATCTAATGCGTAACAAAGAGGCAGAGTTCAAAGTGTTAAAGTCTATGGCACAGAAGAACGATGATTTAAAAGATATTCCCACTATTGTTTTAGAGACAGCATTAACTAAGTTCAAACGTCCTAAGGTTACTGCGGATAACATTGATGATGCTTATAGATATTATAAATTAATAAAGGATCGTGCCGTAGTAGGTAGGTATAAATCAGCAAGGCAAGACTATATTAATAAGACAGGTAGCCTTAGAGATTTTGAGGAAACACTAGAAGGTCGTACCTTTTATCCCGTACATAAGTTTTCAGATGCTCAGGGCAACATAGACCTAGATAACCCACGGCTTAAAGCAAGTAAGGAACCATCGGATTTTGACGAGTGGAGTCCTGACAATCTAAACCACGCAGATCGGGTAGGTCTAGTGGAGGATGTGCTTGAAGAATTTGGTGGGTACTATCGTAGCATGGACTTGAATGACCCCAGTGCAGCAGCAGAGATGGCAGCACTATTAAAGAGTGAAGCCAAAGCGTATAAAAGAATGCAGAAGAAGTATGCCAATAAACCTGACATAGAAATACTTAAAGGGGAAAGTGATTGGTCTTTAAATCCAAGGAATAAAGCGGCTGATAAAGAAGGTGAGGATAGAAAGCTGCGAAACACACAGGATTACTATGAGTCTAAAGTAGATGATGAAGGTGTATTTTATGGTGCTTCCCATCAAGAATTAGGAATAGGGGCTAGTTCTTTTACTGACAGCCCTAACTTCCTAGGCTATCAACGAGCATTCGGTGGAAGGAATCCTGGTAACGTATACTATGACACTATGAATGCGGCTGACTATCACTACTCCTCTAGCAATATGCCAGCAAAGGTATACGATGATACAGGACTAGACAATTTTACAACCTCAGGCTTAAGAGAGGGAGCAAAGGCTAGGTACTTTGACTTGGGTGTCACAGGTGGTGAAGGCTATCGTGCTACAAGGCTACCCCACAGTATGCACCTTGAAGGTGAGTCAGCTATCACCGAAGCAAACAAGATGGACTTAAAGAATGTAAGTGATAATCCAGAGATGCTAAAGCAATATGCTGATACAGTAAACGCTCAGTATAAGTTCTCAGGTAAGGAGGCAGCAGACCTGTATGGTGTAAAGGGTAGTGACGCAGAGATATTAAGTTCTACTCTTAGGCGGCAGGATACTATTAGAAAAAACAGATCCAATGAAATGTTCAACCCTGAGGAAGACAGGGGCTATGCTGGCTTAGAACCCCTCAGTAGTAAGGGTGGTGATAATACTAAGATGATAAGGATGATAGACCTTAAGACTCACTTTGATGTAGATTGGGAAGTGGACGATACACAGACACGTATTCGTAAGATTACTATGGCTATTAATGATGTAGGAACAAATCGTAGCACTGTAGCCTTCACCAAGGACGTTAAACCTTTGCCACCTCAAATGGCTAATGCTGCTTACAAAGAATGGAAACTTGCACTGCAAGAAGCTGCAGGTACTATAAAGAACAACAAAGGTAGAGGGTCACGGGGTGCTTATATTGGTATGTTGGATCAGTTAACAGGTAGTAATTTACCTAGAAAGGGTAGCTCTGTGAGTGATAATGTGTCCGAGTCTTTAGAGTATTTGGCAGAGTCCCTACCACCAGAGAAAGCAGCCCTAATGATAAAACTATCAGCCAAACTAAAGGATCTGAAATTAGCTGACCCAAGCCGTAGAGTTAGCAATAAAACAGCAGCTAACTATAAAAAGAATAGACTACCTGCCGCCAATGCAATCAAGGAACTGACACCTAAGTTTGATGTTGGTGGTTTAGTAGAAGAAATGGATAGCATACTGTATTAAACTCCACCCAAAGAAAAGCCCCAAAGCTCTTGACAGCAATGGGGCTTTTTACTGTCTAATCCTTGACAGTACAGTAGTACAATGCAATACCTATGCCACTAAATGATTTCACATGCACCTCCTGCACATGCGGCC
>Ga0308008_1000888_pt1 | contig 10872 bp, 6 predicted proteins | sample Neamet125_FD_203140 | JGI IMG/M metagenome (GOLD analysis project Ga0308008, IMG submission 203140) | Marine microbial communities from water near the shore, Antarctic Ocean - #125 | ecosystem: Environmental > Aquatic > Marine > Unclassified | place: Southern Ocean | collected 2014-07-24
CGACGGGGAGGGCATCCATTCGGTTGATGCTGTTGAGCCAGCCTCCGGCGGTTCCGTCTTCTGACATCTTGTCATATTCGATCCTCTTACTTCCTCTTTTGGGTTTTTCCAGAAAGACATAGACCCCTTTGCGATCTGCCATCGTTAGGTCGCCACCGTTCTCGTTGACGAAGAGGTCGACGAAGCGGAACTTCGGAGCCCAACGACCGGTTTGGCGGCTCAATTCCCAGATGAAAGTGTTGTAGAGCATTGTCCGGTCGTAGCTGGGATGGGGGTAGTAGAGGATCCAATCGGAATCCGAGGCCATACCGAGAACTTTGATGGATCGGTCTTCGTCGGCGTCGGTTTTCCAAGTCTCAAGAGAGAAGGGCCTGGGATTCCAAGTGGATGAAAATGCTCCTCTGACGCGAATGCCAATGCGTGAAGTTTGCGTGGGATCGCTTGAAAAATCTGCGAAGTCACTCGTCGGGTCTCGATCAAAGACCCCGAGAAAGGCCGATTGTCGGGCGACCTGTTGCAAGCCACCACCAGTCTGGGTGCCGGTGCTCCATCCTTTGTTGGGAACGGACCCGCCGTTGAAATTTTCCACCACCATGATGGGGAGTTTTGACGAGTAGGAAGCCACCTCGGTAGAAAGTTTGAGGTATGATCGGGTGCGCACTGCCGGAGGATGGCCTGGGAGGTAAGAGGAGGATCGGACTTGGGCTGTGGAATCAATCGTGATCGGGCCATCATAGACCAATCCGCTCGTTTCTCCGGGGATGGAGCCATCGAGGGTATAAAGGATCGTCGCGCTGTCATCATTGGAAAGAGTCAGGCTGAAAGGATCGGTGAAGACGCCTTCCTCGACGGAGAAGTCCGCCTGCATTGGAGCGGGGAAGGTGCAATTCACCCCAGCCAGCAAGGTGATCGCGATTATCGGCTTTTCCGGATCATTGGTGGTCAGAATTAGGGTGTCGCTGAAACAGCCATCGCTCGATGGATTGAAAGTAATGGAGAGATCAACCGATTTTCCTGCCGGAATATTCAGAATCGAGGAGTCGATTAAAAAAGCACTCCCTCCTTCCAATGCCGGACTGACGACGAGATTTTCGGTAACTCCGCCGTTGCTGATGCTCACGGGCAGGGTGGTGATCAGAGGGTTCACACCAAAGTCAACGAGCCGGGAGGCCTTGACGATGGGGGCGGGATTGATCGGGGTTTCTCCGAGGAAGCGAAATTCGCCAATGCCCACCCGGTCACCACCCCCAAAACCCTCAAACCAATTGTCGGTAATCGTGAGGCGGATGGTGTTGGCGGGAAAGCTTGCTCCGAGATTCAAAGTGGTGGGTGCTGATCTCGAAATCGCGGGCGAGACAAGATTGACCGCCGTACCAAATGAAGCGCCATGGTCGTCAGAAAATTCAAGGCGGAAGGATCGGCCTTCGTTGCCGTTGGGATTCCCAAAGTGATATCCCCAGTAGACCAAATCGCTGAACTCGTGAACCTCATCGAAGCCAAAGAGAAACACCGGAGCTGGACCATGATTGTAGTAGTCCGCTGATCCTCCCCCGGGAGCGTTGGTGGTCCAGGCTGACGACCCACTGGCGGAGGAGTGGGAGAGGCTCTGATAGTTTTCAAGAGTGGGTGCTGACGGGAGTCCGGACCCGTTGGTGATGTTGACTGCCGGATAAAACTCGGTCCCGGTCACCAGCGATGTTGTGGCTGGGGTGATCATTTCTACTGCGCTCAGTGCACAGGGAAGTAGGCAAAGAAGAAATTTCATTGGGTGGGAGAGGTTGGGAAAATTCACCTGGGGGAAAAACAATGGGTGATCTTATGGAGGAGAGTTCACCATTGGCCCTGATCCGGCAAGCCGGAGCTGTGCACTCCTGTGGGATAAAACAGATCTTCAGCTCTTTCTTTGTTGGATCGAAGGCACAAAAAAACCTGCAGAGGCTCACTGCAGGCTGTGAATGGGAAAACTGTTTTTAAGCAGAACTACTCCCCTTTTTCGTCATTTTTCTCTGGATCGGGCTCGAAGTATTTCTCCATGGTTGGACCGAGGGTCTGCATCTTCATGCCAAAGCTCTGGAGCATCTCGCTCGCCTTCATGGCAGTGGCTTGGTCCAGTTGGCTCATAGTGGTCATGATGCCCTGCATTTTTTGCTCCATGACCTTTTGTTTGCTCTCAAGCTTGGCCTTCAACTTTTTGCGGGCTTCGTTTGCGGGAACTTCCAGTTTCTTGAGTTTTTCAGCTTCGGCTTCCAGCTTCTTTCCGATTTCATCGAGCTTGGTTTTTGCAGCAGCGATTGACGCGTCGTCCTTGATGGGGGTCACGACATCGGGGAAAGAAGAGACGAGATCAAAGATTTTGAAGGCTAGCTTCTCGACTGGAGTTTCGGGTTTGACTTCTTTCTCAGCCGTCTCAGCTGCTGGCTTCTCAGGCGTGGCGGTCTGAGCAGGCAGGAGGGCAATCGAGCATGCGCAGAGGGTGAGGATGGTGGATTTGGTTTTCATGATATCTAGGGAAGGGAATGTCGCCCCTTTCCATAAGTCACGACCGAAAACGGCAAAAATCATAGGAAATAATTCCGGGGATTTTGGGTGACTCTTCCCCAATCACTTCACGCTCTTGAAAAGAAAGACCCCTTTTTTATTTCCGATTCCGAGATCAGTGAGCCCGTCGCCATTCACATCGGCGGCGGCGAGTTGGGTTCCTGCGCCAGAGTTCGAGTCGAGGAGATGGGGGATGAAGTGCGCTCCCTTGTCGTCGCGAACGAGTTCGAACCAATAAAGAACGGCGGGTTTATCGGAGTCGGGGTCGTTGCCGTTGTGGGCCCAGTAGCGTTTTCCGGTTGCAAAATCAGTGAGCCCGTCACCATTGAAATCACCTTCGATGAGTGAGTGGGCTTGCGAGAAAGTGACTCCGCCGACGCCGGGAGATTTGTCCTCGGGGATGAGGACGTGTTTTTTGAAGTAAGTCTGCCCTTTGACTTTCTTGGATTGGTGGTTCTCAAACCAGGCGAGCCCCCAGGCGTGGGCGGCGGTGCTGGAGACCACGTCGTTATCGCCGTCGCCGTCGATGTCAAAGACGAGCATCTGAGCTCCGCCTTTTTGCGAGAATTGATAGCGATGGAAATTCCAGTTGCCCGGTTTGAGCGGGTCGGCGGGGGATTCATACCAACCTTCTTTTTCCAGGATGTCGGTTTTGCCATCTCCATTGAGGTCGCCGAAGCCGAGGCCGTGGTAGTAGGGTGATTTGGTGCGCTCGGGGGAGATGGGGTGAAAGGTCCATGGTTTCGTCGGGTTCTTCGAATCGGGGGTGAAGAAGCCGAAGCGTCCGCCCTGCATCGCAACCAATTCCATTTTGCCATCGCCGGTGAGATCGGTCATCTCAGGGGATTCGTTTCCAATCTTCGCGGCGACGCGATTCTTGGGCCAGTTCTCCGAGGGTTCTTTTGGCTGAAGATAGAGCTCGAGGTGGAAGACGCCATCGTGTGCGACTTGGAAGATGTCGGCGCGCCCGTCGCCGTTCACGTCCATGATCCAGCTTTGGAAGGAATTGTGGGCGTAGCCCTTGGCGGGAACGGCCTTGCCGGGGCGGTAGCGGTGCTTGGTTTGAAAGTCAGGGCCTTCCCACCAGAGCGGCCCGGCGAGAAGATCGGGGTTTCCGTCGCCATTCACGTCACCAAAAGAGGCTCCTTCGGTGTAAACGCCGGGGTCAAGAACCTCCCGGACATGGGAAGGTTTGTCAGAGTCACGGGCGGCGATGACCAGGGCGATCAGCCCGAGGGGGAAAGTAAGATGAATGATTTTCATTCGGTGATGGTTTCAAGAAGGACGGGAGCGGGGCGGGAGGCCGAGTTTACGGCAAGAGTGAAGTGCTGAGGGTCTTTGCTGCCGGAGAGTTCGACCACGGCGGGGCCTTTTTCAGGGAGTTTGATTTCCTTTTCTCCGCTGAAGAGGTGCATGAGATGGGTGTCGTTGATCTTGAGCTTCACCGTGCCTTCGCGGTCGATGCCGAAACGCGCGACACCCCAGCGGCTTCGTCCCCGGCCTTTCACCTTTGGAAGCTCGGAGGGAATGAGTTCGCCATTCACCTTGCCCCCGTAAGGTTGCCATTGGTATCCCTCGAATCGTTTGGCAAAGATGGCTGGGCCGTAGTGCCCGATGTCATCTCTGGTCCGGTCGTGAGGTTGCATGACCATCCAATCGCGGATGATGGGTTTGGCGCTGACTTTAAAGTCCCCCTCTTTCCCCAACTCGGAGAGAAAACGGACCAAGTCGACGAATTCATCTTCGCGAAGGCCGGCGGTGAGGCCGGGAGGCATCATCGAGACCGGGCTAATGGTGATGTTTTTGACGTCGGCACGAGCGATGCGGTTCATCTTGCCGGCGTAGTCGCGAAGGACGACCTCGGTGTCGCTTTCGCTCACCAGTCCTCCGGTGTGGGTGTTGCCGTTTTTCTCGGTGACGAGGGTGGTGTGGTAGCCTTCCTTGATCTTGTCGTTGGGATTGAGAAGGGAGGTGATGAGGTAATCGACGGGGGCACTGGCGCCAATGCTGACGAGGTCGGGGCCGATGGGACTGCCCACTCCGCCGATGGCGTGGCAGGCGAGGCATTGAATGTCGGTATGGCGATAGATCGTTTCTCCGCGGTGAGGGTCGCCTTCGGTTTGCACGCGATTGACGAGCTTTGCCATATCCTTGGGCGAGAGCTGCTGGGCCATCGGTTTCAGTTTTCCGGCGGCTTGCAAAGCGTCCATGAGATCCTTGGGCGGCTTGCCGGAGGTGCCTGCCCGTTGCATGCCGAGGCTGGCGATTTTGGTAGGGAGGGTTTTTCCCTTCAGGGCCTTGGCGAGTGCGGTGGAAGCTTTGGGGCTTTGGAGGAAGCTGCTGAACAAGGAGTGGGGGTCGTTGCCTTCAGTGTCTTTTTCGAAGAGAGCGACGGTGGCGGCAGCGGCTTGGTCCGGAGCGAGTTTGGCAAGTTCCTTGACCGCCAGAATACGAGTGGCTTCAACGGGAGCTTCGCGTGAGAGCTTTACGAACAGAGTGATGGCTTCGCGCCCACCGAAGAGACGAAGGCCTACGGCTGCTGCTTGACGTTTTCCGGGGGAATTGGTGAAGGCCGCGATGAGTTTTTCGCGGGCGGGGGCAAGTTTCCAAAGTCCGGCAAGTTTGGCTGCACTGGCGAAGTTGGCAGGGTGGTCGGAGTCTAGGAATGGGAGAAGTTTTTCCTTTCCTGACTTGGGTTGGATCTTGCGAATTTCAGCGGCCGTGATGAGTTGATTGATGATGGCAGGCTCTTTGGATGCGAGGTCCATGAGGCGGGCGAGGTCGGCTGCCAATCCCACTTGAGAGATGACGGAAATGGCGTCCTTGCGCTCGGCCGGGTTGAGAGTGCCTTGGTCGAGGCTGGTGAAGATGGCGTCGAGTGAAAGGGTTTTGCCGAGGGCCTTCATCGCGAAGAGGAGGTGGGGGAGCTTGTCTCCGAAGACAGGTTTTCCGGCTTCGAATTGTGGGACCCAATACGCCGAGTGTTCACGGACAAGGGACCAGAGGGCGAAATCGAGAGTTTCGTCCATCGGTTGGTCGAGGACTTGAAGTGCGGTGGGCACGGAGTTTGGGCCGGGCATTTGAGCGAGGCAGCTAATGGCCCACAGGCGGACCTGGGGGTTCTCATCTGCGATGGCTTTTTTGACAAGGGCTTCCGCTTCGGAGATTTCTCCGTGACGGTGATAGATCACCCGTAGGGCGGCGGCACGGGAACGTGGGTCCTTGGAGGCAAAGAGGGTTTTGATAAGTCCGAGGTTGGTGTCGTTCAAAGCCTGATGGGTCCAGACGGCTTGCAGACGGGAGAAGTCATCCTTTAAGTTGGTGCTCCATGGGGTGAGCTTGGCGAGAACCTGCGAGCGGTCGCGTGTGCGGAGTTCGGCGCGGGCTTGTTCGCGGTGGATGCGTTCTTTTGAGACGAGGTTTGCTAGAAGGTCATCGAGACTGGCTTTTGGAAAGTCCTTCTTTTCAACGGCCTGTTGGTCTTTGAAGGTGACTCTCCAAATACGACCGTGAGTATGATCCCGCCGATTGTCGCGAAAGTCCACTTCGCCGTGTTGGATGATTGGGTTATACCAATCAGCGATGTAGATGGCCCCATCGGGTCCCATTTTGACATCGATGGGCCGGAAGGCGCGGTGGGAGGAACTGAGGAAGTCGTCGATCCGGGTGGAGGTGTAGGAACTGCCGTTGGGGGCAAGGCGGTAGGCATTGATGCGATGGCCCCGGAAGTCTGGAGCAATGAGGACGCCGCGCATGTCTTTGGGAACGTGCGAGCCGGAGAGGACTTCGAGGCCGCAGAGTTTGGGTTGACCGGGATTGAGTCCCTTCATGATGCGCTGGGCACCTGGCGAGGTGACGAAGACGGAGCGGGGGAAGATGTAGTTGATGCCGTGACCGCCCGCGCCGTCGGTGGCGAAGGTTTGGCCGTAGTCGTCGAAGATGAATCCCCAGGGATTGACGAGGCCTTTCGAAAGAACCTCGGCTTGCTGGGTCTCCGGGCGGAAATGCCAAATGCCTCCGCCCATGAGGCGACGGACGCCGTGAGGGGTTTCGAGGTGGCTGTGGATGTAAATGGACTGGAGGAAGTAGAGCATGCCATCCGGGCCTTGCTCGAAAGTGTGAACAATGTGGTGGGTGTCCTCGGTTCCAAAGCCAGAGAGGACGACGCGGCGATGGTCCGCTTTGCCATCGCCCGTGGTGTCTTTGAGGAAGATGATCTCGGTGGAGTTGGCGACGTAAGCACCGCCATCGGCGGGAAGGACTGCAGTGGGGATGTGAAGGTTGTCGGCAAAGACAGTGGACTTGTCGGCTTTGCCATCGTTGTCGGTGTCCTCGAGGATGAGGACGCGGTCGTTTTCTTCGGCCCCCGGGACGATGTGGGGATACATTCCGCTGGAGACGAGCCAGAGGCGGCCTTGCGTGTCGAAGTTCATCTGCACGGGCTTTGCGATCATGGGATCGGAAGCGAAAAGCTCGATCTCCATCCCTTCGGGGAGATTGAAGGTGGCTTTTTGCTTTACCGGATCAGGATCCGGGATGTCTTTGAGCCCGCGCTGGGCGAGAACGATGCCCGTCGTGAGAGAGGCAGTGAGTAGGAGTCGGGAGATCATCACTTTACGGCGAGAGTGGTTTTTTTGAGGGTTTCGATTTCCTTTTCCCGATCGGCAATGATGGGATCAAACATGGGAAGTTCTTTGACGTTATTTCCCTGTTCGTGTTTCCGGAAAAGACGGAGGTAGGTTTCGTTGGCGGGTCGCCAGCGGAAGAAGAAGAATTTGTTCTTCGCGATGATGGTTGCGCGAAGTTTGCGGGCGGGTTCGCTTTGAAGTTGGTTTCCAGTGGGAAGGGTGAGTCCGAGAGCTTGAACAAATTTTGGAGCAACGGTTTGGTAGCCGTTTTCGGTGAAATGAAGTCCGTTGTCGGTGAGGCCGGTGCTGTCGCCGACCGTGGCGAAGAAATCGGCAAAGTGGAGGTTGTGTTCTTTTGCCATTTCGAAGAGGGCTTTGGAATAGCGGGCCAGCCTTTGGTTGTGTTCCGTCATGTCGGGCATGGGGGATCCGAGGCTCTCGGCGGGCGGCGGGGAAACGATGACAATCTCGCGGGGCTTTGCGGAGGCCTTGACCATATCGAGAAGCCGTTCGTAACCGTTGATGAATTCCGTGAGCCCTTTCTCACCTTCAAAGGCGGCGCCGGCACCGTAGCAAATGATGATTACGTTTGGCTTCAGCTCGCCAAGGTCGGCTTTGAGGCGGTCAAAGCCTTCATTCGGTGGCCCGAAGTAGCTGCGGGCGTGCCCGAAGACGGTGTCACCACTCCAACCGAAATTGCGGAATTTGAGATTCTTTTTTTCCGAAGCCAGCGTGAGGGTTGTTTCAAAATGGCCATACTTTTGGGCACGTTCGATGACGGTGTTTCCGAGGAAGACGACCATGTCATCGTCTTCGAAGGTGACCGCTGTGACGGGGATGATTGTGAGGAGCAGGAAAAGGAGCCAGGGCTTCATGATAATTTGTGAAAGCTAGCTACGCTCCTTCGGAGCTCTACTTGTCATGAATTCTTCTCCGAGCCAACCCCGATCAAGGCAGGTTGGTCTTGAGCCGGAAGAAACGGCGGCGCTCCGATTGATCGTATTGGTAACAGATCGGCCATGGATCGCGTGCGGTGATGAGCGAGGAAAGGCCCCCGTTTTCGTAGTAGAAGCCGAGAGTTTCCGAGCTGGCCAGGGGGTGGGACTGGTTGGCTTCATTGCCATCGGTGAGATTCGCGGGCACCTGCCCTGACCAGGTTTGTGCGGAGGCAGAAACCGGCCGGCCAATAGCGATGTTGGTCTGGGCCGGAGAGCGGCTGCTCATTAGGAGCAGTCCGAGTAGAAGGCTAATTTCGAGAGTCATAGCGGGGAAGGGGCAAGCTAACAAATAACTTGTTCAAGTAACGTGAAAATGCTCCCGCTTCGGGATCGAAGGGAGAGAATTTTAGGGATTCAGTTTATTCTGCCGTTGAAGAATCTGTTCGTTTCGCCTGCGGTTTAGTGTGCCGGTGAGGAACCGACATCGGCGGGGGATTAGTTCCTTCGAACGCGGGCAACGCCGCAGAGGCCATCGGGTCCAAATAATTCAGACCTAGGAATAGAAAGGGGAACCAATAGGATGGTCGGTGAGTCTGTTCAAAATAGATTGAGCATTCATCGATTATGAATCATGAGTGTGAAAATTGTCGATTTGTGACGGGTTGCATTTTCCGAAGAGGGAGGCAAAGTCATCCCGAAATGATTGTCCTACTTTCGCCTGCCAAGTCGTTGGATTATGAATCGCTGCTGTTGACAAAGCGGGCGACGAAACCGCGTTTTATTGAAGACTCTGCGGAGTTGATTTCTCAGCTGCGAAGGCTTTCGGTGGGAAAGATTGGGAAGTTAATGTCGATCAGTGATAAATTGGCCCAATTGAATCACGATCGTTTTTCGAGTTGGGAAGAGGAATTCACTCAGGAAAATTCGCGTCCGGCCATTCTGGCATTCACTGGAGATGTGTATCAAGGGATGCAATTGGCAGAGTGGACGAAGGAGGATTTTTCGACCGCTCAGGCGCGGGTGCGGATTCTGTCTGGGCTATACGGGGTGCTCCGTCCGCTGGACCTTATGCAACCGTATCGGCTGGAGATGGGAACCAGGTTTCCGAACAAGCGGGGGAAGAATATTTACGAATTTTGGGGAGATGCTCTGGCGAAGTCACTGAATGCGGACTTAAAGAAATCGGGCTCGGACCATGTGGTAAATTTGGCTTCCAACGAGTATTTTTCGGCGGTCAAAAAAAAGGAGTTGGATGGCGATTTGATCACGCCGATCTTCAAAGATGAGAAGAATGGGACGTTTAAGATCATCTCATTTTTTGCAAAGAAGGCGCGAGGGATGATGGCCGATTTCATCGTGCGCAACGACATCACTGACCCCAAGGCGCTGCAAAAATTCAAGGCGGCGGGTTACCGGTTCTCGAAGAAGGACTCAGACGAGAAAACTCTGGTCTTTCTGAGGAAAGAAGGAGCCTCTTAATTAGTCCGACGTAAGGTCGGGTCTGCTTGATGAAGGGTTGTCTGGATTCAGTGATTTTGAATTCGATTTCCATCGTGAAATTGCGGTTGGCGTTTTGGCCACCGCGACTCTTGAAGTGTGAGTTGAGGAGGCGCATTTGATCAACGAGGCTAAGAACCTGAGCCTTGGTGTAGAAGTCATTGTGCTTCACGAACCGGTCGTTGCCGGTAGGATCGAGCTAACCATTGAACATAGCGCCATTGGCATTGGCCGGCCCAGTCGAGTGTGGCACCCGAGGCATTGTTCCAGTTGATGACAGCAACCATGTCTGCGACATCGGCGGGCTCTAGGAGGCTCGTGGAAGCTGCGTTGCTTCAAAGTTTGATTGAAATGACCTGACCATATGCTGGTAGGTTCATCAGAGCCGGAATTAGGATGGCAAGTATCCGTGTGTGGGGGAGGTGCAGCCATCCCCGTCAATTCACAATCAGCGTGCCTGGCAGACTACTTCGAACCAAAGCAGTCCAGGCGAGCGCCAAGCCGGACATAGATTCTTCCGTGCGCGATAGCCGGGGTGGCATCTGCCCACTGGGTTTCTGGCCCGGGCTTAAGAGGGCAGCGGGAGAGTTCTTTGTAGCCGCTGGAGATATCGGACACGATCATTTCGCCCTCGCGGGAGAGGGTGTAGAGTTTTCCTCCTGCGATGATGGGCGAGGCATAAAAATTGGCCTGCAATTGTTGCGTCCACTTCTCCTTCCCTGACCTTGCATCGAGTGCGGAAAGCACTCCTCCATCCGAAAGAGCAAAGACGGTCCGGCCGTTCGAAACGGGAGTGGGGACGTAAGGGGTATTGCCGTTCATTCTCCATGCAATCTCAGCGTTGTCTCCCTTCGCTTTCGGAGGTCGGACTGCGAAGTAGACTCCGTTTTTACAACCGACGGCGACGAGAAAGTCGTCACTTTCCGATCCGGCGAGAACATTGATGGGAGAGACGATGGTGCGTTGCTTCATCGTATCAGGCAGGGACCAAAGCTCCTTTCCGGAAGAAAAATCGAGACCAACGACTCCGAGGCTGTGACTTGCGATGATAACCTCATGCTTGTCTCCGGTTGTCTTGCGAACCAGGGGGGTGACATAGCTTGTTTTCTTCCCTTCGCCGGCATAGGGTTTTTTCCAAATCTCTTTGCCGGTTTTGAGTGAAATTGCTGCGACATACCCTTCTTCCATGTGCAGGTGGGAGATGATGACACGGTCCTGATGGATGACGGGATGCAGGTTGATTCCGTGCTGGCTTTTTTGCGGACCGACTT
>Ga0308008_1000893_pt1 | contig 10829 bp, 15 predicted proteins | sample Neamet125_FD_203140 | JGI IMG/M metagenome (GOLD analysis project Ga0308008, IMG submission 203140) | Marine microbial communities from water near the shore, Antarctic Ocean - #125 | ecosystem: Environmental > Aquatic > Marine > Unclassified | place: Southern Ocean | collected 2014-07-24
ATGGAACTTCAACTTGAATGGTCATCCTGATAACATCAGGAGCAACTGAATGTGGGCTCGGTGCTCCCATTATTCGTTGATAATTTTGTTCATCGCTTTTAAGATTGTATCAGCACGTTTATTGCTGTCAAGTTCAAAATCATCAACTGTGCCGTCATTGTTTTTATCATATGCTAATGCCCAGTTACCGAATGCAATACAAATGCATCTTTCACGTTCAGTTTGATCTTTTTCAAATGAGTAATCAGAGATTAGTTGTTGCATTTTATCTGCAATTCCTTTATCCTTTTTACAAATCTTTAACAATTCATCAAACGGGAAATTATCTAAAGTAACTTTAGATTGTTTCGTAACTGTTTTTTTAGCAACTGTTTTTTTAACGACAGTTTTCTTTATTGGTTTTTTAGTTTCTCTACCTGGCATGTTATTCTCCTATTATAATATACTACTATTATATTTATTACCTATAACTTCTAACATTATAAACCTAATATACCTATTGCAGATGCTAATCCTGCATTATGCAGTTCGATATAATCATCCATATCTTTTAAAATTCTATCTGTATCATCTATCCCTTGATCTGTCAATCGTTCTATAAGGCGCTCTCTGGCGATCTGTGGATGCTCTTTTAAGATAGTCTCAAACACATCTGCTTTATTTGAACTCTGACATATATGTACAACTCTATCTCTTGGTAAAGTTGCAAATGACATTGTTTGTCCTATAGCCATCTTAGAATCTCGGTCTGTTGTTATTATAGTAAATATAAATTGCTATCATCAACCCTACTGCAAACAATAGTGTAAAAGTGTCCATTAGACTCTCTCATATATTGCTGAGTTAGCATCGTGTTCAAATACTTCTACACTCTTAACTCTTACAGTAGGGTTAAGTGCTTTCTTTTGATACTTTGATCGTTCAATGATGATAGTCATTTGCTTGAATACTTCTTCTGCAAATTTCTCTGAGCCTACGTTGTCAAACACTTTAACTTTTGCTAGTCCACGTTTCTCTAATGCTCTTAACTGTCCTATCTCAGGGTCATCTTTTGATACAACAATCGTGTGATCAAAGTGATCTTCTAACCAGTCTTTAAGTTCTTTCAAACCACCGAAGTCCATAACCCAGTTACGTTCATCAAGTGAATTGCACTCAAACACAAGTTTAAAGCCCAATGCATAACCATGAAGCAAAGAGCAATGCGAATGCTTTGCACGCCACTGTCTAAAACAACATGAGAAACCTCTATCGTTTCCATATGTTTTAGTCGATAAGAACTTGCCCTTACCGAAATCGATTTCTGGTATCTTGCTCACTTTTTTCTTTCCCCATTTAAATATATTCATTTTTCTCCTTCTGCTACTCTTTTTCTCAATGATGAAGAACTAAATGAATGATCTCTACCATTATAAATTATTTTAATATTTCTGCTTTCACAAATATCATTACCAGAAAACTCTTGGTCCTTATATTCGATGCCGATGATTCTTACATCAATTGGCAACACTAAAAGCAAATCTAATAAATCTTGTTCTGTCTGATAAATTACAATCTCGTCTACATGTCTTGTCGCCGCTAGTTGTATCTGACGTTCTACTATTGATTGTATCGGCGGATTCTTTGAGTCAGGTCGATCTATCGTAGGATCAGTTTGTAAACCAGCAATCAAGTAATCACAATGATTCTTTGCTTCTGATAACATTGCGATATGTCCTGCATGTAGCAAGTCAAACGTACTAAAAGTAATACCGATAGTTTTACCGTCGTCTTTAAGTTGTCTTACGTTATTAAATATCATTCTGTTACCCATGCCGTAAATAAAAACATTCTCTTATAATCTTCAATCCCATGTGTAATCTCGTTTACCCAATGTTCTTCGTCTCTGCTATAAATCATTAATCTATTGGGCTTAGGCAGTATTGGCTTCTTATCATTAAGAAAAGTAAGTTCACCGCCCCATGTATCTTCCCATGTATCATGCATATACAAAAGACTAGTGAATGATTTTTTGTTAGTGCTTCCAGCAAGAGTATTGTCATAGTGCTGAATTACTTTGTGTTTGTCTGAGTGATATTGAAACCACATCATACGAGCCAATGGATTTATTAATTGATTTTCTTCAATCATACATTTTTTGATACTACGTACTATTTCTGGTAGTGATTTTGACTTCATTTTAATAGCAGAATGCATATACTCATTCTCTTCAGGATATGCCTCTCCCATTATTCTTACAGGAGCATCTTCTTTATAATTTTCACCTGATAGGTATAAGCCATATACGTCATCATCTACCCACTTCTCTCTAGGCTCATATCTGTTGAGTAGATCCTCATTAAACGATTTGAATAATGAGTCACTAAGAAAATTGTCTTTATACCAGTACATTATTTCTTTAATATCTCCATCATCAATCTTTGCTCTTGTTCTTTAAGCCATTCCTCTTCACCAACAAATGTAGGTCCTTCTTCAATTATTTTATCTAAAAAGAATTTAATCATATATAAATCTTGTTTAATACCAAATGACATATGACCATCATTATAAGGAGAACACATTTCTATATTCATTTTACGAATATCAGCAATCATACCGTCCATTAATTATTGCATCCTTGCTAGTGCTAAAAATTCTGCTCTGACTTCAGGATCTGATTTGAAACCGCCACCTAGTCTGCTTGTAATTGTTGAACAATTCGTATCTTCAACACCTCTTGACTTGACACAAAAATGTTTAGCATCGATTAAGACTGCTACATCGTCTGTCTCTAAGATAAAAGATAGTGCGTGATATATTTGTTCAGACAAACGTTCTTGTATCTGAGGTCTCCTAGAAAAGTATTCAACAATACGATTCATCTTTGATAATCCTAATACCTTTTTATTAGGTACATATGCAACTGTTGCTAGTCCGTCAATGTTGACAAAGTGATGTTCACAATAAGACTGAACTGAGATACCTTTTTCGACAACCATTTCATTGTATTGCATTTTGTTTTCGACAACAGTTGCTTTAGGGAATGCATCATAGTCTAGTCCCCAAAAGATTTCATTGACATACATTTTAGCAACACGTTTTGGACTGTCCATAAGACTATCATCTGATAGATCAAGTCCTAATGTTTCCATAATGGGTTTAAAATGACTTTCAATTATCTCAATTTTTTCTGTACGAGATAGACTATTATCAATCAGTGGAGTTTCTACTCCTAATGATCTTAAATGTTCGTGTACTTGTTGCCCTAGAACCGGGTCGGTTTTTGTTTTGTTATAAGACATGTGTCTTTTCTCCTTCCTAACGCGGATATTATTAAACTAAATTGTGTTGTAGCCTTTGTGCTACATCTGTATTTATACATTATACTACTGTATATTATATTTCTCAAGTAAAAAGGGTAATATGATTTGTTGTGTGAAGTCTTTATGTTGTTCTGTACTAGGATGCGGATCACCCTCACGTGCATGTGTATATATAGATACATCAGTAACCCAGTCTTGTAACGTCTCAACAGGTAAAAAGTAATCTTTATCGATAGCATCGTATAGATAATTAATCTCTGGATTAATCTTATGCCTGATATCGTCATGTCTTGTGTGACTATCATGGTAGATTATACATTCACTATCACGTGAATAAGGAAGAGGAGACTCTGGCTTAAAGGTATCGTTTTTGTTGTCAGTTCTGGAGTAACCGTGAGAGTGTGGTCCAAAGTATCTGAACACATCATTGTCATATTCACTAAAGAAATATTTTATACCTTTACTTTTAAGGAACCATTGCGTTCTTAAAATATGTTCGCATGTTTCTATGACTGCTTTTGCAGGATTAACAAACCTTTCAAAATAGTGAGTAGTCATTTCATCTTTCCAATGAGGGTTCATTATATAATAATTAGGGTTTCTATGATCTCTAATCCATGCTGGATTCATAGCATGTTGATATGTATGATTTATTCCACTGTTTACATTGCTACACATTTCTTTATCTTCTAAATCAAACACAGTAGGTTGAACATGTTCTCGTTCTATTTCAAACCTAAAATTAGCATAGTCTTCACCTAACCCAATTGGATTAGACCTGTGATAATTAAGGTGTGAATTTTCTGCATAATGAGACTGTCTATCACACCCAGACCACACAACTCCGACTAACATGTCTTCTGGTTTGTATCCCTCTTCCTCTGCTTTTAAAATCTTAGAAATAAGTTTACGTGAAATAATATCATTACCTACGGCTCCATGTCCTGTATGCGACACATATCTAATGCTAGATAACTCTTGGCTTACATGAATTGGCCAGCATTGGTCTCTATTAGGAACTTGTGAGTAAGAACATCCGCCGGATATAAAAAGATTGGGTGTTGTCATTTAATGTCTATCCAGTTAAACAGTTGAACTATTCTAGCATCTTCATCAGTGTTACCAAAGCAAGGTCCTATACCATGAAAAAGTCTTGCTGGATAAATGAGAAGTCGATTGTATACAATATTAGAAAGTGATTGCACAGTCCATTTACTTGTGTCTTTATCTTCTTTATTTAGTATCATTTCTTGCAAGTGATCGTTGCTCTGTAATGTATTCAGATTGGTTGAGTTTTGTTTATAAAATATTGTCCCAACAGTTGTTTCCTGTTCTTTAGATAGATATAAGACTCCCGCATAATAGTCTTCTTCAAAACCATCTGCATGTATCATATTGTCAAACATACCTGCTTCATTAGTTGCTTGACTTATTCTAAAATGTCCGCTATCCATCTGTCGCATTTGTCTTAGATTTTTATTAAAGTACTTAGATACATATGCATCTACCCAATTAGGGCTAAATGCTTCTTTGCTCATCTTACCTGGCCATGGTGCATTGCCATTTGGATAACCTTTTGATACTTTTTCAGGGTAATATTCACATGACAGGGCTTGATTTCTTATACTATCAGGATCATTATAGAAGTTATCAATAATAGTTAAACCTGCATCCATTAGTTGTTTTCAAATACTTTATTATATTGATTATTTACTCTAATAAAGGTAGTACACTTACTCAAATCTTTAATCTTACGTGCTCCTGCGTAAGTACAGGCGCTTCTAATGCCCCCTAAGATGTCTTGGACAGTATTAGATACTTGTCCCTTATAAGGAATCTTTACAGTTCTACCTTCAGAACTACGATAGTCTTTGAGTCCTCCAAAGTGTTTGATGTTTGCTGTGTCACTGCTCATGCCGTAAAATTGTACATTGCCGTCAACTACTTCTCCACCGCCCTCGTCATGTCCTGCCAACATTCCACCAAGCATAACAAAGTCTGCACCTGCTCCGAATGCTTTTGCTACATCTCCAGAACTACTACAGCCACCATCAGCAATGATGTGTCCGCCAAGACCGTGAGCGGCATCAGCACACTCCATGATTGCGGATAACTGCGGGTACCCCACACCTGTCTTAATACGAGTAGTGCAAACACTACCAGGCCCAATCCCCACTTTAACAATATCTGCTCCACTTAATATTAACTCCTCTGTCATTTCACCTGTCACTACATTACCTGCAATGATAACGAGTTCTGGGTACTTGTTTCTAATTTGTTCTACTGTTGTTGCAAATCGTTCTGAATAACCGTTTGCGACATCAATGCATAAGAACTTGATAGTGACCATGTTCATTACATGATCAAGTTTTTCTAAGTCTTGTTCAGCAATACCTATACTCATAGCAACAAAACATCGTTTAGCAAGTCCGTTACCAGTAGTAAAGTATTGTATTAACTCTGCTGATGAATATGTCTTGACCAGACATGTAAATAGTTTTTGGTTGATTAAGGAATCTGCCATTTCAAATGTACCAACACCGTCCATGTTAGAAGCCATAATAGGAACACCCATATAAGATGAATTATCTGTTGCATTTCTAAACGTGTAACTGCGATTTAAATCAACTTCCTTACGGGAACCTAATGTTGATCTCTTTGGCTTAATTAATACATCTGAAAAGTCTAACTTAATCTCAGATTCAATTCTCATTAGAATTTGCTCACTCTTGTTTGTTGTCGATAATCTACACTATCTCTACGCCATTCTTCGCCATCATCTTGCATGATGTCAATACAACGATCAATAGTACCGTTAGTCCAATCAGATATCTTGCCTTGATTAGGATGTTCGATGCTCAATAGCGGATGCATCTTGTCGATAACATCATCAATTGACCATGGGATATAAAGTCTATCTCTGTCATTAGCAAACGTTTCAGGGAAACTTCTGTAAGCAGGGAATAGAACATTACAACCTAATGCATCACCTTCGCTGACTGTGTTTGATACCCAGTCTTGTAATGCACAATTGAATACAACTCTAGTATCATTAAGAATTCTATAGTAATCATTCTTAGATAGATTCTCATGGATAACTAGTTTCTTTTGTTTCTGTAATTTCTTTGTACGTTTCATGTACGAGTCATTGTTGCTTCTTAACTCTCCACCTGATAAGAGACAGAACTCTATGCCATGCTTCTTACCATATCTTTCATACCATTCTTCGATAAGGTCCATATAAAAGTCGGGCTGTTTCTCTTGGTCCCAACGAGCAGTAAACGCCACTCTCATTTTACGTTCTTCAAAGGGTTTGAATTCTTCTAGTTCTAGTAAACGTCTACGTACTTCGTCTTTACCAAATGCAAGACCTGAGATATTATAGATAGGAGCAGTCCAACCTGCTATCTTCATGTGTGCAACCATTTCTTCATTAGTTGCTAAGACACCAGTAACAAATTCATTGACCATCTTCTCGTAAAGACCCATCCACTTCTCCATGCCCCAGACATGAACAAAATCATCTGGGTCAATAGATTGTGCTAGACATCTTACATAGACTTTAGGTCTATGTTCTTCTGCTACTTGATCCATAATGTAAGGAAGTGATTCAATACCAGGTTGAAACATATCTTCAAAGAAGATACAATCTTCACTCGTTACTTCACCTTCTTTCATCAACTTAACTAATGACATCATCTGTGACATACCGAAGTATGAACGACCATGTGCGTCTAAGACTTGCCCTGTTACAATCGATTGATCAGTTGTTAATAGATCGCCCGGAACAATTACGTAGTCAAGTTCACGTTTCTCAAATGCTTCTGTATTCCAGTCTTGCAATTGCAAAGTGTATCTTGCTTCGTAGGGTTCTAAGCCCATGTAATATAATTTACGCATAATTACCTCTTGTTTCTAAATACTCGTTCAATGTCTTCTTCGATACAGTTATCACCATATTGAATCTCACATATAGTTAATGGTTCACTTTCATTGTTTACTAACATATGCCAATCTTGTACAGGGATAAATGTAGAGTCATGTTTACCAAACTTGCCGACAAGTATATCTCCGACATCACGTTTAGGGTCATTAGGATATGCTATTGTATATAAACTAGCAATACCACTAGCAACAAACCAAAACTCACTTCTACCTGCATGTCGTTGCATACTTAAAGACTTGCCTGGATCAACAGTTAATTCTTTAATCTTAACTTCTCTGCTGAATTCATGCAGTACACGATAGTAACCCCAATCACGTTCTGTTCTTGGAGCCGCCCATTCACCTAAAAGATCAGAACTTGATTGAGATTTCTCTCCACCTACTCCAAACGAGAATGATACATTCGTGTCTGGATAGTTCATTTCTTTGATGTTAGCACTGTTTCTATCTCCACCATTAGCAAATATTATATGCTCATCCGGGAACATATGTCTAGTAATATGGATAGCATTAAGACTAGAATCATCTGAGTCATCAAATGTAATCACTTGATCGACATTACGCATAGCAAGTAACAGCCTTACCCTTTCTTCAATGGGCATGAATGATTTACCTTTCTTTCTAACAAGCCATTCATCACTGTTAACTCCTACAACTACTTTTGCCCCATGCCATGATCCTTCACGGCCTAAGTCTTTTGCAGAATCAATATAGTCTAAGTGTCCAGAATGCAAAGGATCAAAACCACCTGTTACTAAAACAACTATGCCGTTTTCTCTTGTAGGAGTTGCAGGCATTTGTATCTTCTGTACCACGGGTTTTTGCACAACAGAGTTAGTCTCAACTTTAGGCTTAGCCTTAGTTTTAACTACCTTCTTCTTAGCAACTGGTGTTTTTTTAACTGGCACTTTCTTTTTAGTAGTCACTTTTTTACTACCTTCTGTAATGCCGTCTTTTTTTGTATTTTTCGCCATCTATCTCCCACATATTTCGGACGGGTTTCCCTGCCACGTATCGTTGACTGTATAGTCGCCAAATGCGACTGCTCTTGTTGTAAAGATGTTCGGGTTTAACCTTATACCCATATGCTCTACAGAAGCCTGTGTAAGCCTCAAGGTCCTCAAAAACTTTAACAGTTTTAGGGTTTGCCATTGTAATATTCCTTCTATTCTCATATTACTTTTGTTTATGCACCCGAATCATTCGGATACTCCATTTCGCAACCGTTTTCATTATCTTCGGCTACAGAAATCTTTATGTAACGATTAGGATACTTCTCTTGTATCGTTACTGCTAAGTCATCTGCGATCATTTCGCAGGACTTATGATCTAGTTGCAATTCATCATTGCCATAGAGTCGTTCTAACCATCTTTTAAACTGTATGAACTCTATGTCTCTATCATCATGGAAGACTTCAATCCATACTTTAAAATGAAATATATGTCTGTGAGAATAACCTAAGAACGATACATCGTCCCAGTTACCTGTTGCTAACTTAGGATCAGTGTCAGCACCGGGATACTTATGTATACCCTCTTTGCTAAATGTTACCCAAATACTTCTCATTATGCTTCCTTACTAGGATTCCAGATTGTTAAATTCTTTGTCTTAAGTCTATTTACTACTAACTTATACCTTGATTGCTCTGATTTCCATTCTTTCAACCATTTATGTCCGTCACGTTCTGCATCTATAAAGATTGCGTTAGTGAATGCTAATGGAATCAATACTGAAGCATGTACAATAATACTTATAATTGTATTATACCCAAGTAAGCCTAAGTAAAATGTTGCAATAAAACCAAAGAACACACTCCAAACAGTAAACAGAACTAACATAAAGTAAGTCTGCAAACTTGGGTCTGGTATATACTTTAATGGATTATACTTAACGTCCATTACTCTTCTCCAACCACTTACAAGACTGAATACAGTCCTTCTAAATAGACTTGGCTTTTTCATCATTGGTTCAATTTTGCTCATTCTTTCTCCTATTCAATATGATTTCTGACGTATTCTTTTATTACGTGCATACCGTATGATATCCATGTAATAACTAATAAACTCCAGAGTAGTATCTCTAACATAGTTAATAATACTGTATTTCAGGGATAAAGTCAAGCACTTATTTGCCCGTTTTCAAATGTTTTGTTCATTATTTGTATTGTTTCATTCTCTAGTGTACCTGATAACTCTCCGTTATCTAGTATGTATCCTTCCGTATCAAGTATTTCCCATCTTTGATCTAACCACATTGTTATTAAATCAATATCTTGTTCGTACTCGTCCCATAAGAAATAGTTTCTTCTTTTCCATTCTCGCATGTGGTCCATGTTACCGCCGACTTCTTCACACCATTTACCACTTACTATATCTTCAAATTCAATATTAATAACTAAGTCATTGTCTTCAATCGGAGTCCATCTAGGATCAAATTTACACACGATCATATAAGACTGCATTATACCCTGTAGATTATAAGATCGCATCTTTTTTTCTTTATTAAACTCAAGCCAGTAATGTCTTAAAAATCTTAACCATCTACTTTGAAAAGTAGTAGTTGTTATATTATAAACCTTTTCAAAACTATCTAAGTTAGGAATTAATTTACATGGTTGATGACATGAAAAAGCCCAGTCATCAAAATTACCATCTTTAGTACGCATGTTTATAAAATGGTCTGTTACGTCTAACCATTCTTTTTCATGCTGGGGTAATGTTAGTCGGTCAATTTTATTAGTCTTATCCTCATGCCATTTACTAGTTCGAGGCACCTTAAATATATGATTAAATCTATTTTGTACTATTGATGATTCAAATGGACTTTGTGTATTATTTAAAATATCACAAGTTAATGCACCTGCACAATATGATGCCGCACATACTAAATTCATTATTCATCGACTTCTTGCATAAGTTCATCGCTATCTTCTATGTCTACATCTGTATTTATGGGAGTTTCATCCTCTACAGAAAAAAGTTCATCGAACATTGTACCCGCATTAACCGCTCTCTTGCCTGAGTAACCTTGTGATCCTGACATTATTTGCATCCAGAATCTACTGTGTTTATCGATCAAGTCTAAAGACTTTTGTCTATCATTAAGTGCAAATATCTCGTCTACTAGGTCTCTGAATCTGACACGTTCAAATGTCTCGTTCATCAACATTGCGGGGACACACCCATTGTCATACTGTCTGTTTGCTTCTTGTACTGCAAACATATGCTGATAGACATTGTGTGCTTGTAGCAGTGTATAACTGAGTGTGTCCCATGACGTTTTAGTTTCTTTCCCATGTTTGTTTAAGAAACTTTGACCACGATAACAAAGGTCCTTCATAACCATAGCGTCAGTGACTGGGGAATCAGAGAACTTCTCATGTATTCCTTCTGCTAATACAGCATCACTAAACTTACGCATATCTTTATCAAAGTCTTTGTTCTCAGCAGTCTTTTCCATAGAGTATGTCCACTTTGTATTGTGTTTCATATTAGAGTTAAAGTAGGCTAACCCTTTAGCCGCACCAAAGAAAGGACTTGCACAATCAAACGTGATCTGTAGATCAGGATTGTGATACTTTC
>Ga0308008_1000894_pt1 | contig 10828 bp, 10 predicted proteins | sample Neamet125_FD_203140 | JGI IMG/M metagenome (GOLD analysis project Ga0308008, IMG submission 203140) | Marine microbial communities from water near the shore, Antarctic Ocean - #125 | ecosystem: Environmental > Aquatic > Marine > Unclassified | place: Southern Ocean | collected 2014-07-24
TAGGGATTACGCGACTAGCCGCAAGAATCTACGAACTAAAAAAGGAAGGACACACAATAAATAAGAGGACATTTAAAGTAATCAACCGTTGGTCTGAAGAATGTCATATAGCTGAGTATTTTATAGAGGAGAATAACTAATGGATCAGTATCAACAGTTTATACACAAGAGCAGATACGCACGATGGATACCTGAAGCAGGTAGACGCGAGACATGGGCAGAAACAGTACAAAGATATGTAGACTTCTGGACAGAGCGAGGCCAGATAGATGACAAGGTAGCCGGAAAGCTTTACAAGGCTATACATAACTTAGACGTTATGCCTTCTATGCGCTGCATGATGACAGCAGGAGTAGCGTTAGACAAAGACAACGTAGCTGGTTTCAACTGTAGCTACCTCGCCATTGACTCACCGCGCAGCTTTGATGAGCTGATGTATGTGTTGATGTGTGGAACAGGTGTAGGGTTTAGCGTTGAGCGTAACTTTATTACTAAGTTGCCAGTAGTAGCTGAGACCTTCCACAAGACAGACAGCGTCATTGTAATTAGTGACAGCAAGATTGGCTGGGCTTCTGCGTTTCGTGAGCTTATTGCTATGCTGTACGCAGGTAAGATACCTCAGTGGGACATCAGCAGGGTTCGTCCAGCAGGTGCAAGACTTAAAACCTTTGGTGGTCGTGCATCAGGGCCAGAGCCACTAGTAGATTTGTTCCACTTCTGCATTGAGATTTTCCAGAAAGCAGCAGGTCGTAAGTTAAACAGCTTAGAGTGCCATGATGTTGTATGTAAGATTGCAGACATTGTTGTTGTAGGTGGTGTTAGACGTTCAGCACTCATCAGCCTCTCTAATCTTTCTGATCCTCGTATGGCTAAAGCTAAGAGTGGTAACTGGTGGGAGCTAGAAGGGCATCGTAGATTGGCTAACAACAGCGTAGCGTACACTGAGAAGCCAGACTTCGAGGCTTTCTTAGGCGAGATGCAGAACATGTATGAGTCTAAGGCAGGTGAGCGCGGTATCTTTAGCCGTGTAGCAGCACAGAAGATTGCAGCACGTAACGGACGTAGAGATGCAGAGCAGGACTTTGGTACTAACCCTTGCTCTGAGATCATTCTACGCAGCAATCAGTTCTGTAACCTGTCAGAGATTGTTGTGCGTTCAAACGATACCCTTGAGACCCTTACAGAAAAAGCTGAGATGGCTTCTATCATCGGTACGCTGCAAGCAACACTCACAGACTTTAGATACTTACGGAACTGTTGGAAGAAGAACACCGAAGAAGAGGCACTATTAGGTGTTAGCATGACAGGCATTATGGATCACGCCATTATGAGTAAAGGTGATTCACCTAAGCTTGCAGTATGGTTGGAGGCAGTACGAGATGTATGTGTGGAAACAAATAAGAAGTGGGCTTCTAAGCTCGGCATTAGTCAGTCTGCGGCTATTACATGCGTTAAGCCTAGCGGTACTGTATCTCAGCTTGTCGATTCTGCTAGTGGTATCCATCCTCGCTTCTCTGAGTATTACATTCGCAGAGTACGTAGCGATAAGAAAGACCCACTTGCAGAGTTCATGGATCAAGCAGGGTTTCCTGTAGAGCAGGATGTAATGAGTCCTTCTTCTGCTGTGTTTAGCTTCCCTGTAAAGGCTCCTAAGTCTAGTGTGACCGTATCTCAGGTAGGAGCTATGGAGCAGTTAGCACTTTGGAAGGCTTACCAGAATCACTGGTGCGAACACAAGCCATCTATCACTGTATACTATACGGACAGCGAGTTCTTGCAGATAGCACAGTGGATATGGGATAACTTTGACCTGTGTAGCGGTATCAGTTTGTTGCCATTCAGTGACCATGTATATCAACAAGCTCCGTATGAAGACATCACTGCTGAGAAGTACAAAGAACTAGTAGCAGCGATGCCGAAAGGTGTGGACTGGAAGGACTTAGAACAGTTTGAACAGGAAGATAATACTACAGGTTCTCAAGAACTAGCCTGTGTAGGTGGTGCGTGTGAAATCGTCTGAAGCTAATATTATAAGCTTTAGTGTCCTTATCAATACTAAAGGGGATGTCGTGACAGAAATGTCCGGCATTCCCGATAAAGACCTTTCTAAAGTGTTCAGCCCTAAAGATGTTATTCTCATGCGTCAGATAATTAGAGTCGCTAAACTTAAACTTGAAGACTTACATGAAGATATAGAAACAGAACTACAATCTATATACTAGTCTTACCACTTAACTTTATCAGCCCAGTACGCTGCTGACATCTTTCCTTTCTTGATGTTCTTACCGTGACGGGCTTTAAAGCTGGCTCTTTTAGCTTTCATCTTATCTGACTCTCCAGCTTTAGGCTTACCCGCTGTGCTGGCTCCCTGCTCTCCAAACCGAATCATCTTGATTTCAGCGCCATCTTTCGCAAGAACTACGTGAGACTTAGACGCATGCTTTGGAGTACGCTTAGGTTTGTTGTGACCTTCAAATCTTTCTCCTCTATATTCAATGCTCATGCTCTATTCTTCCCTTTATGTAGGCCGTGGCTGGCGTACTGCTTTCCAGCAGCAGTTGCAGCGCGTTTCTTCTTGTTGGCAGCAGCCAGTTTCTTTGTACCTGCGGCAGTAGACTGAAGTTTCTTTATAGCTTTAGCAGGCGCATATACCTCACCTGTTTTTCCACTGGGTTTACCGGAAGGCGTAGTCCACTTCTGCCCTGTCCATTTCTTTAAAGACTTTTGAGACTTAGCTAGTGCCATTACTTTTTACCTGTAGCTTTCACCTTAGCTTTAGTAGACAAATCTTTTAAATGAAATAGTTTTACACTAGTTTTAGTGTGGGATTTATTAGTGTGTAGAGTGCCGTCAGACATCTTGTGACTAGAACCCTTGTGCTCAGTACCGTCTTTTTTATAATGCTTAACACCTTTCATTTGTAACCTCCTCCTGCTGCTTTATATTCTTTGGCTAACATCTGAGCTTTACGCGCAGACCACTGCCCCGCTTTACCACCTTTAGTTCCTGCTGTAATTTTCTTAAAGAGTCTTTTACGCAGGGTAGGCTTAGTGTAATTCCCTGCTTCATTTACTTTTGATTTTGCTTTTTTCTTTGCTGCCATTACTATTACCTCTTACCATAGCTTTTAGTGTCCATGTCTTGTACATTTTTATATGCTACAAGTCCTCCTTTGGCTTTGCGGCCTTTCAAAATATTCTTCTGCTCAGCCTCTCTATGAACACTGCCAGTAACGGTTTGATCCCCCTTTTGATTAGGGCCAACTTTGTTTGACGAGCCTGTTGCTGGGCCTTTAATAGTACCCCTTAAATATTGAGGTATTGATTTACCTGTCATAGCTTTTGTAGCTACGTTAGCTACGGTATACGCAACTCCCAGCGGGGTTGGTTTTAAAGCTGTGGTGACTACTCCTACAAGAGGGTTGGTCGCAAGTTGTTGAACATTTTTAAATTTAGCCATCTTATTTCTCCCGTTGTACGCCTTTGGTTTTCTCCACAGTTCTCATAGCACCTAGACCTAACATGCCCATCAACACTGTTGTCAACAACGAGCTGTCAACAGGAGGAACAGTGAACCAGATGCCTAAAATAGGAGATAGAATCGTAGAGTAGACTAGAGCAAAGCAACATGACCAACCGACAGCAGGTCTCCATCCAGCAACAAATAGATTCTTGTGTGCCGCTTCTACCTTGTTTACTTCTAGCTGACCCTTAGCTAACTCTTGAGCGTGTCGCTCTGCAAGGGTGGTTAGCTCGAATGCAATTTTATTCTTTGCATCTTTGTCTTCAATAAACTTGTCGAGCAGTCCTGTGACTGGGCCGATCAATGCCTGTAACATATTATTTTCCTCTTGCCATGTAAGCTGTTGCGCCAAAGTAAAGCCCTACCACAGAAGCCTGCGACAGGAATAACATATCTGAAAGTGAAGCTATTGTTTCTAAACGATCTTCCGGTATAAACGGAAAGAGAGGCAGGATAGCGTAGATACACATACTAATCATTGCTACCCATGCCATCTTCTTTTGAGTGCCTGCTTTATCTTCGCGCAGCTCTATGTCTAACATCTCTTGATGTTGGTGTATTTCTGCGTCTGTTACGATACCGTCACCGTCTAAGTCCCAGTCTTCGTACTTTGAAGAGTGCTCAAGTCTTTTAGGAGACATCAGTAACACCACATAACGGGCTTGTGGTCATCGCGCATATCCACATGTACGAACCCTTTGGCAACTCCTATGCCGATAAAACCTAAAGCGCAAGCGTGGCGCACGATCTGCATGCGCTGACGGCCTCCGTTAACAGCTATATCGCAGGCAATACCCTGTGCATGCGTTCCCGGCCCTTTGGGCTTAGACTTTTCTAGTCTGTGGTTCGGACTTCTGTACCCGCTGGTAATGTAGAACGGGAAACCACAAGCTTCTCGCAAGTGGTCTAGCTTGTGTACAAACGCTGGGTCAATCTCGTTCTCGTTTGTTTCTTTGCATTTAAAGTCTTCGAGTTTAAAGTATCTAAATTCTTCGGTCATTGTTTACAATTTTCCTTTTACATTAAATGTATATGTTTGAGCTGTGTCTTGTGCGCTGTGAACTAAAGAACCATATGCATCTTTAGCTTTACCTTTACGATTTTTTGAAGCGTTGAAGTCGTACTCGTCAGGAATAATATTAAACTTTCCATCCTTTAAAACTTCAAACTTAAACACGCCTGTAGTTGTAAACATTTCAAATACAGGATCAAGCAAAGACTCTTTAACTATATCTGTTAAGCTTCTGTCTTCACGCTTAGCTTTGTAAAATTCGTCAGGGCGTTCTCCGCTTAACATATCAGGGTAGTCAGAATACGTTATGTGATCTCTATTATTTTTAATGGCATTTATTATAGCTTGACGCAATACCTCCTGCTGTTTAGTTCCAAAGTTTTTAACATCAATATCCGTACCAGAACCTTCTAAACCTAAAGCATTTCCAGCATAAAACTTAGCAAAAGCTAATGCATTCTCAGGCAATAAAGATGTGTTAGTTTTTGAAGTAGCGCCAGCAGTATTCTCTGCGGTGCGTCCTTTAGAACTAAAGTCTGGCATCTTAATGCTTGTATCTGAAAGATCAACTTCAGGAGAAGCAACAGCATCTGCAATTTGATCTATTGTCATGTCTCCTAACATAGATATCTCAGTAGCTTTAGGTTCAGCAGTAGCACCAGTGGTGTTCTCTGCGGTACGTCCTTCTGAACTAAAGTCTGGCAACTTAACGTCTGATATGTCTGTCTCAGGAGCGGCAACAGCAGCTCTAAGTTTATCAGCGTCTATAGATACTAAGTTCTTCAAAGCTTTTAAAGCCTTTCCAGCCCCTTCTCTAATGTCAGACATTTCAATACCTAAATCACTAGTAGTACTAGAAGTGTTCTCTGCGGTACGACCTCTCGATCCAAAGTCTAAAGCAGTAGCAGCATCAGCCACGCTCTTAGTTCTAGTTGCTAATACATCCCCGACCTGATCGCTTAACTCAGAAGCTGCGCCTGAAACACTTGCAGTTTTAGTTGCAATGGCGGTAGTAGCATCTTTAAAGCTTTGAGTAACTGTCTCTGCCGCTTCTGTAGTTGCTGACGCTACTTGCTCTCGTATAGAAGGAGCTGCTGGCTGTATCTCAGGTGCAGGACTAGGTGCTGCTTGCTGCGGCTCTGGCATGCTTATAGGTGCTTGCACTGGCTCTAAGCTTCCTGCTTGAGGGACATTAATACTGCGTCCAGCATAAATCATATTAGGATCAGCAATCTCATTATCTGCTGCAAGCTGTTCTACTGTTGTGCCGCGCTGTCGAGCAATTGAGCTTAGTGTATCTCCTGTTTGAATTTCATAAGAAGCTACACCGCCTTCAGCAAAAGCAGCTTTGGCTCCGTCTGATCCGTCATCTAGCAGCTTGCTTATTACAGGTATAAACTGATCAGGGTTAAAGAGAATGTATGAATAGTCACTCTCGCCCTTTAAGCTTGTTTCTACTACATTCTTATATTTAATAGAATCGTAACCTAAGTCTTGTAAAAACTCACGAAAATCAATATTAAACTCTGCGCGTATTAAGTCGCTTTTTAAAGCTTCATATACATTAGAAGGTCTTGCAGCCTGAGTGCCTACGCCAGTATTATATATTTCGGTGTACATAGATTCAGTAATATATTCTGCTCTTGCATATAAATCATCAAGCATGCTGTCTTGAAATGGCGTAAGATTTATATCATCTATTAAAAGTTGTTCCATAAACAACTCGCTAAAGCCTCCACCATCGTCAGTTAACAATCTTTCAGCTTCCCAACCAGCCATATCTGAGTCAATAAGTAGCGGCTTCTCTACATTTATGTAACCTCTATTCATAGTCAGTGGCTTTATTTCTGTTTCAAAAGGATCGCCAAACTTTCCAAAGTATCCAACATCTAGCGGAACATCGTCTATAATCTCAGTAGCTTCATCTAACTGTGGTACAAACTTACCTTCAATTAAATCTGGATCGCTAAAGAATGCAGCTTTTTCTTCTCTTGTTAAAGTTCCAGAATCAATACGTTCTTTTAGCTCCTTTTTTAAAGCAGTGTGAGGTAAACCACGTATAAGAATTGTTGATGCCTGTCCTTCAGTTCCTGTGTGTACGCCTGTCTCACGCGCAAAAGCAAAAGCAATATCATGTGCTGCGCCTGTGTAGCTGGTTGTTCCTCTATACACAAAATCTTTGTATTCTGAGTTTGCAATACGAGCTTCTATGCTTTGCTTAGTAGGGGCTATGCCGGGAACCCCAATATCAAAATCTAGTTTTGGAGTGTTGAACTTGCTAAAGTCTACTTCGCCTGAAGCCATTAACTTAACGATTGTTTTTTCAACAACAGCCTCAAGACCTTTAGCCGATAAACTTTGGCTATCATTTTCTTGTATTGTGCGTCTCAAAAAATCTTCAGTATTAGCCAACACAACAGGGTCGAGGTCATCTATATTTACTTTAGCAATCTCTTCAGGAGTTACATCTACTTTTACATTCTTGTAAGCAGTAGTGAGGTTTCCTAAACTGTTCGGAATAACAGACTCTAAAGCTGCATTAGGATCAATCTCTTGTTGTAAGTCCCTAATGTTTTCTAAAGCAACACGTTTGCGCTCTGTAATACCTAAAGCTGTCTGCGCCTCTGACCACAAAGTTGCTTGCTGAGAACTATCTTGATTCTCCATAGCTTTTTTCCACTGTGGTATTTGTTCTAGTTCATAAATAGAGCGATAGTTGTCTGGCTCTAAATTATTAACTACAAGGCTGTCTACGTATGTAGCAAACTTAGGATTAGCAGTGTCTAGGTTCAGGTCATTTATTTGTCTATCAATATTGTTTGCAGCGTTCTGCACAGTTTCTTTGTTGAAGAGGCCGTCTAAGTTTTTGAAGACTTTATTAGCAGTTTCACCCGTTAAGTCTGCAACTGCCGCAGCGCCCTTACCAATTAGTAAACCACCTACGTTATAGTTTCTACGCTTAACTGCGCCACCCTTGTTCATCATAACTTTAAAGGGATCAGTCGTGTCCATAAATGCAGAACCAGCTTGAATGTTATATGGCTGGCCTGTCATTTTGTCTATGCGCTCATCAGGCTCAGCAGGTGCATTAGGCACAAGAACTTCGCCGCCTTTGTTAAAGCCTACTTTAGCTCCACTAACATCAAATTCTTTTACAAGTGCTCCTGACACATACCTATCTTCTAGTTCACGTAGTACATCTTTATAATCTCTAACAGTTCGTTCACCTAACATTTGCTTGCCGAAGTATGAGCCACTAACAAATGGAACTTTTCCTCCGACAGTAGGTAAAATTCCTTGTTGCATAAGACTAATTGCATCTGAGCCTGCTGGCCCCATAGCTATTGTTGCGTAAGGTAAAGCACTTTTAGTGTACATAGAAGATGTTCTAGCCCTGTTAAAGCTATCAAGCATGATGCCATTACCGCCCCAACGAGCTACAGAGTTATATAAAATTTCATCAGTGTCTTTGCCTTTTTCGCTTTTGCCATCACTCCGCACGTAGTTTGTCCAACGCGCCATGCCTGTCATAAGAGTAGCTGCTGCAAGTATTTTAGGTGTGTTGCGTACAGGGTCTTTTACAAGTGCTTTTGCAGCGCCTTTCATTACAGTGTTTGTAAACGCTACTGGATAACCTAACAGTTGAAACAGTATTGCACTTTTAGGGTTGGAAAAAAGCAAAGGCTTTAAACCAGACATTGCTGTAGGCTGTAGAACTACAGAGTTAGAGTAACGTGCTGCGCCACTTAAAACTTGTTCGTCATAAAAAGCGTTGTCTTTTTTAGCACCTGCTTTAAGCCATTCAATGCCTTGCTTATAATCAATACCTAGCTCAGCCAACTCACCTATCATGCTTTCGTGTTTTCTGTCTAACTTTCGTGAGCCGTTAGCTGCAAGAGCTTCTAAGTTTTCGTTGATTAAATTCTTACCGCTTACATAAGATGTTGTTTGAACAAACTTTGTCCATTGATCTAGCAACGTAATTCTAAAAAACTTATTGCTTTTATCCTGCATCCAATCATTCATCAAGTCATCACCAGCAAGACGGTTGCCTTGTTGAGCCATTGCTTGATCCATTGCTACACTCATCTTACGCATTTCAGAGAATGCTTCTTTAGCTGTTAAGCCGTTGTTTGTTTTAAGCGTTGACTCTAAGTCTTTAGTAACGCCTTTAAACGATATCTCCATTGCTTCAGAAAAACCTTTAGCAGAGTTTCTTACGCCTGCTTTGCTGATGTTTAAAAACACTTCAGTTAAACTAGACAGTGTGGCTAAGCCCAGCATAGAAACACGATTAACAAAACCGTAAGTATCTACAGCGTTCTGCATTTTCTTTCCGTAGCGTTCCATGCCCTCGCCAGTAGCTGTTCTGTACAGCGTGTCAATCTGCGCTACTTCTGAAGCAGACATCTTTTCGCCTTTAGCAGCCATTTCTCTTTGTATACGGCCTGTCCAGAATTTTTGGAACTCGCCTAAGTTGTTTACGCCTAGTACGCGGTGCTTTGCAATAGACTTACCAGCTTGAAAAGTGTAGGCATTCAGTGATCCTAGAACATCGTTGTTTAAAAACTCTTGAAAGTCTGCATCGTTTTCAATTTGGTTTAGTTTTCGTTTAGCTGAAAAGAAATGTCCACCTGCTCCACCAGCATCTATTTGATCTACAACGCCTAGCATGTCATCAACAGTCTTTTTACCTGTTCCTTTTGCGTAGCCGCCTTTAGTTTCTAAAAGCTCTGCAAGTTTTTCAGGGTTGGCTTCAATAGCTTTACGATCCCACATACGAGGAATGTAGTTGTCAACGAGATCATCAATCACGCCAATTTCTTTAAGGCCGACACCCATTTCTTTATATAACATGCGTACCTGACCCGCTGCTTTATTTACAGCAAGCGCAGTAGCGTCATCTAGCTTCTGGCTAACTATAGGTTTATTGCTTCGCAGAGACAACATTAACATCTCATTTATATCTTCAGACATTGTGCCTTTAACTGCGTGTAAAGAAATGTCCTCTACAATAGCGCGGAACTTTTCGTTAAAGCGTCCAGTTACTTCGCGCTGTACTTCGCTTAAATCTTTTTCAATTATCTTATTGCTTTTTTTCCAGCCAGTTGCAAATTCATGGCTTAGTTTTTCTTGAAGTATTTTTGCTGTGCCTGAAAGTTTTGTTATGGGCGTTAGCACACCCGCAGCTTTGCCGAATAAGTTTCCAGATAAGTTAGAAGTTATTTTATACAAGCCTTGCTTAACACGATTCTTAACACCATCTACAGTTTCTTCAGCGTCTGATGCTGCGCGAATCATGTCTCGTATTTCTCGTTTTGTTTGTTCACCGCCACCTAGATCAGCTACGATGTCATCAATGTTTAAATCGTCTACATTTTTAACGTCTACAGTATCGCCTGATAAAAGTCTTTCTAGATCATCTACTACTCTACCGCCACTTGCAGGAATAAACTCTCCTTCTAAAGCTTCGTCAAACAAAGCAGCAGTAGGTTGAATTTCTTCTGCTCCGTCAGTTCCACGCGCAAAGTATTTACGGCCTAAGTAGCTTCCACCGCCGTACAAGCCTGCACCAAATGCAGCGCCTAGTACCATTCCTGTGCCTACTTCTATTCCACTAATGGATTCTTTCTTATCTAAAGCTACATCTAAATCTTGAACTACATAACTTCCAGAGCCTCCATAAAAAGCACCCATAAGTGCAGAAGCTTTTAAAGGATCAACAGTAGTTGCAATTTTAGATAGCTTCATTGTTTGTTCTAAAGCTTCTTTTTTAGTTGCTGGTGCTCCGATGCCTACAAGCGCAGGCATTTTAGAAGGCGCTACGCTTTCTGCTAGTAGCTCTTTGCCTGCTTTCTTTGCAACAGCTCCAGCACCTACTCGTCCAGCAATGCTTGCACCGCCTGTAGGGACTGCCGCAGCTACTGCTGCTATAGACGCAAACATTTCAGGATTAAAAATAACGTCTGTGCCATAGTCTACAATAGCACTGAGGTGCTCACCTACGCCTGTTAAAGAAGAAGCATCAAAGCGTTCTTGCAACAAGCGGTAACTAGCTTTAACATTTTCTGGAGCGTCTTTAAGCAAGTTAGCTTTAACTAGCGGTGCGCCTAAGCGGGCCACATCATCGCGCATCATTTCTGCAACGTCTGTTTGCTCGCCAATAGTTGCCTGATCAAGGAGTGCTGAGCCTAAGCCACGGTTAGCAGCAAAGTATTCAGTAACTTCTGAAAAAGCACCTACAACAGCAGGATCATTTTTAAAATCAGTTACTGAATAGTTTTCAGATTGAAA
>Ga0308008_1000905_pt1 | contig 10747 bp, 13 predicted proteins | sample Neamet125_FD_203140 | JGI IMG/M metagenome (GOLD analysis project Ga0308008, IMG submission 203140) | Marine microbial communities from water near the shore, Antarctic Ocean - #125 | ecosystem: Environmental > Aquatic > Marine > Unclassified | place: Southern Ocean | collected 2014-07-24
TTCTTTCTTATCGTGGGCCAGTACTCCACCACGTGCATACCGTTTCCCACCGGTAGCTGTGGTTGTGCTGTTACTGGTTGTCCTCGCACTCCGTCTTCCCGCTGTATCCGCAGCAGTTCTTCCACCTTTGTTGTACTTCTTTACCGCTTTACCAGGTTTACCCTTGGTACTGTCAAAATAACTAGGCATTCCGCCCTCCTTAAAAGTTTTTCCTTTATCGGCTTTAGCAAAATCTTTTCCCACACTTTGGGGAACCCCTGCTTTTTTGGCAAACTTAGGGTTATTAGCTACTGCTGCCATAAACTTAGCTTGTTTCTTTGTTTTACTTGGCATTACCACTTAACCTTATCGGCCCAGTACGCGGCTGAACACCTACCTTTTGCTATGTTCTTGCCGTGCCTAGCTTTAAATGATTTACGTTTTGCCTTCATCTTAGCTGACTCTCCCGCCTTGGGTTTGCCTGCTGTACTTGCGCCTTGCTCCCCAAAACGTATGGTCTTAATAGACCCATCCGCGCACTTCGCCACAACCACATGGCTTTTCTTAGGGTGGTTAGGAGTACGCTTGGGTTTGTTATACCCAGATACCCCTATCCTAGCAAGCCTAGAGTCTTTAGACGCTGGCATAAGTCTTAGTTAGCGTTAAGACAAGAAAGTAAGTGTCTCCCGCTGTAGCTCCTGTAGTAGTAACCACAATGTCACCTGTCTTACCTCCTGCTGAATTGTTAGGGATGCCGTAGGCTGAAAAGTCCATAGTATCCGTCCAATCTTGCAGAAGGTTGACAAGAAGTACATCAGTAGTCGCTTTCCATAACAACTGTACGCCCATGCCAATATTGGAAAAGGTAACAGATTGCAAGGTAACGCCAGTACACACTTGTTTAGTCACAGGGTCAGGGGTAAGCGTAGAAACATCTACTAACACATCCGCTGACTGACCTGACCCGTCACTGACATTGGTAAACTTAAGGATGGCAGTGTGCCCACCATCCTGAATTACTTGGCTCGTAAGTGCATCAGCCATAAATTACTCCTTAAAAGCTAATGTTATGGGCTAAACGGAGTAGCAGCAGCACCTGCACCTGCGCCAAAAGAAACACCGCTAACAAACCAGAAACCGGCTGTAATGCAAGTGAAGCTTATGTCTGTGTCTATGTCACCACCTGTAGTGCCACCGTTAAAGGTTATTGTTGAGTCGTTCGGATCGGCAAGGAACGTAGTAGTTAGACCATTAGCATCTACCTGCTGAATGTAACCTGTAAATACATCGGCTCCAGTAGGCTTGATAACTAAGCTATTAGCTAAGTTCTGAGCTATAACAATACTAATATTAGCGCCCAAATTGTTTTGCTGGTTAGGGTCGGTAGCATCGGTTTGAGCTATTGCAAGCACTGGTGGTAGCGTGATTTGCCCTGCACCGCCTCCGTTGGTTGAGTTGTAAACATTTTGGACTCCAGCATAACCGGGCAGTATAGCCCCTGTAGGGTTCCCAGCCGCATCTACTGCGGGAGTAGGAAACAAGCGAAGTACTGTAGTTGTATTGTCTGCGTTGAAAAGTTGCTGTGCTCCAGCGCCTGCGGGTACAAAACCTGCTAACGAACGGACTGGGCCTGAGAATGTGGTTCTAGCCATTTTAAATTCCTCACATGCGAGTGATGGGGTGTTCTGTCTGCATGTAGTCAGCCGGGACTGTCAGAACACCGGATGATTCCCGGTTAACGGTCAGTATATAGCATAAATCTTTCTCAACACAATAAAAAACCCCGCACTAGGCGGGGCTAAAATCAAGTAAATAATGATTTTTAGGGGGCAGCTTTAAGTTGCGCCGGGTGAACCATACGCGCCAAGTGGGTCAGATACGCCGAAGCTGTATCGCTCACGAGCCTTGTAACGGCTGTTACCTGTATCGAAATCAGCATCCATAGATGTAGACATCGGAGTACGGACAAAATGCTTAAGTCCGTTAGGCACATCAGTCATCATAAACCACGCATTACCGTCAGTCAGGTAGTTATTAACTGTATAACCCTCTGGAACTACACCGTTATTGCGAATGGCGTTGATGTCGTTATCAGCAGTGCCGACTCTTAGCTCAGTATCCATCAAGCGTGTAGCAACGAATTGCAACGCAGGTGGGATAACAAGTTTACGAGGCTTAGCTGCAATCAACAGACCACGCTCATCAGTCCAACCAGCGATCTGAATAACAGCGGCTTCTAAAGAAGTCTCATTCAAATCAGTTCCAGTAGCAGGAGTGTTTGAGTTAACACCGCCAGATACCAGTGGGTGGGCCGCAGAGAACAGAACCTGACCATCACCATAGACTGGGCCACCGGCAAAGCCAGTGTTGAGTATAGCTGCACCTTTAACCTGCTTGGTGTATGCCATAGCTCGTGCTAGTGCCTTGGTGTAACGTGCTGAAAGCGAATCATACAGGTTGTCCTCAATGGCCTCTTCGGTCAGTGAGAATCCCATAGCGATTGTTTCGTTCACGTATCGGGCTGTGTAAGTCTCTTGTGCATTGTCATATTGAATAGCGGAACCCTCGTTTTTAACGGGGGCAGCTCCAAAACCTGACAATTTTACTTCTTCTTCAAAGGAACGATCAGAACTCTCTGTCTCAAAGATTTCTTTAGTTTCCTCACCATATCGTGCGTACTCAAGGCCGAACAGGGCATTCAAACCCGGTAATAGCTCCTTGAGGAGTTGCGCTCGTGAAATAGCCATAAGTCAATGCTCCTTAAGCAGTGCCGGTGTTGCTGGTGTATGAATGCGATCCGGGGTTGAATTTAACCACCACATCAGTGAAAGCATCACCTACTGCACTACCCGGAGCGTCGATAAAATCAACGACTCTAAAAGCAATACCTGTAGTTGCTGCGGTTGTTGCGTCCAATGCTACATTCGAGTTACCAGTAGCAGTGCTACCTGTAGTGCCCGATTGCACATTAGATAAAGGCGCGTTCATGCCCAGTGTGGCTTGCGCCATTGTGTTATCACCTTGTACTTGGAAAGCAACATTAGGGTCATCCACAATAAATGCTAGCGCATCACTAGCCACTTGGCTAGCAGGCCAGAATTGGCGGTTAACAAATCCCATAACGGCATCTGTATATGAACAGCCCATGAACACGCCAATAGTACCAGCGGGAAATGGGTCTGCTGCGGAACCTACATCCGTCATTAACTGGATAGTGCCATTAGCAGCGATTACGACAACAGAGCCGTAAAAGATGTTGGTAGCAAAACCTGACGCTATAGGGAGTTTGCGGGTGGCTCCTGCATAAGGGAGTCCACTCACCTCGTTTATAGGCCGTAGCCCATAAGGGGTAGCTGTAGTAGCCATTTAAATCTCCTAGAATTATCCTTTACCGAAAGTAACCTTAGAAGACCTTTCACTAAACATAGGCATTCTAGGGTCGTTCTCTCGCATTAAGTTGTTGTCCACGGAACGTATTTGCGCCTCATTAGTTTCCTGATAGTACGCGCTACGTTCTTGAACAAGTTCTACTGGAGCCTTACACAGCATTAAACCGCCCATCACTACATTGTCTTTAAAGCGTTCGTTCTCAATGCTTACAAGTTCAATTTCAGGGTGATCTGTAGCCTTTACAGGTGTCCAGCCTTCTCGTAATTTTGAAGAAACATTAGTTGGATCAGGTTGCCCATTAGTGGCAACGCGAACCCAGTGAAAAGTATAACCCTCTTGCGGTACAGGATTAGGTAGTAACTCTGGCCTAGTCCATGCTTGCTTACGAGTTTTCTTCTCTGCTGTGTCTAGTTCTCTATCCAGTCTATTTTCAGCCATTAGTCTTGTTTCCTCATTAATACCGCAGCTTGTTTAGCGTAATCTTCTAGGGAAACGCCTAGTCGTTTCGCAAGAGCTACTTGTGTTTGCGATAATGTCACCTTTCGGGGTGACGTGCTCCGCGTAGCGGGTGCAACCACATTGCTCGATTTTTTCTTACGTCCTCCACCATCGTCAAATTGCTCTGGGAAGAGTTCGCGCATACGAGAGTCAATCCTCTCATAGTATTTATCTGATCGCGGGTCTAGCCCGTCTTTCTTTAGCTTGGTGTCTAAACCTAAAGCGAACGCTGTCATTTCATCGTCCGAACCAAACCAAGAATTATCCTTGGCCCAAGCGTCCGCACGTTGGTCGCGCTGCGGAGAACTTTTGGGTGTGCTATCAGGTACTTTTATAGTATTTTCAGTTGGTTGTAAAGTATTAGGTTTAAAATTACCTACTCTATCCGCCCGTATTTTAGCAGTAGTCATTGCTTCTTGAGCTTGTACTAACGCCTCCGAATCACCTGACTCATACGCAGATTTGTATTGTCGCTTAGCAACTTCTACTTCAGCTTTAACTGTAAGCTTTGCTTGCTCAATAAGAGTATTTTGGTTTTTTTCTACCGTGCCTTTTAATTTTTGATTCTCTTCAAAAAGAGGTCGGGCAATGTTAGCTAACTCTTCCCGTTCCCGTTGTGCTGATTCTTTAGCACGGCGTTCATCGTGGATAAGTTTGTTGAGTTGCCCAATGCGTTTTTTTACCGACTTAGAATAAGTTTCTAATTCCGCATCATCCGCTTCTTTGAAGTTAGAGGGAGTTTTACCCCTGTCTTTTTCAGGGGTGTCATCCACCACTTCTATCTCAAATTCTTTTTCCTCAACATACTTTTCATTAGGTTTACCTACTACCTCTCGCCCAACGGCTCCCTCTACCTCCAGATCAAATTCAGCAGCACTACCTTCTACTTCTATTTCGGTACCCCCCGCGTCCTCTTTATCTGGATCAGGGAATTCATATTCAACTTGTTGCATTGGCATAGCCACTACTCCTTAAGCACGAGTGATTCCACTCGGATCATTAACAACAGCTTCAATTGAATCGTCATTCATCAGACGATACTCTTGAGCACCCACTTTAAAACGTGTACCCGTATTGGCTCGAAACATTACAAAGTCCCCGGCTTTACACCAAGGCCCAGTAGGGAATCGCTCCTTGTCTGAGTACGCTTGCTCACCCATATCAAGCACAACTCCTATCGTAGACAGGATGTACTCCTCATGGAGAGTTTTAGCTGCTTTCAGAATACCACCTGAAAACGTCTCTTCTATGTTCGGCAGGGCCACAAGTACTCTGTATCCCACAGGTTTAGGGATGAGTGCTTCCATCTCTTCCTGAGATACTTCTCGTGTTAGCTCCTCCGTTTCTATCTTCTCTTGGCGCTTCAGCTCTAAAGCTGTCATTTCAGTCATCGTTGTCTTCCATGTAGTTACGCGAAAGGTCATTTACTTCTCGTAATGCGGTGTCCAGACCTCGAATAACACCACACACTTCCTTGTACCCGGCAAAGTCTTTAGCTCCACCTGAGTTTAAGAATTCTTCGCTGGCTCCTTTATGGGCCGTAAGTTTTTCTCGCAGCACGTCAAAGACGGTTGTAGCCATTAGTTTCTTTCCCCTATACGATTTAGGCTTGCCAGTGCGTGAGCAAGGTTTAACACTGCCTGGGAAAATTTCATTGCATCGTTAGAATCTGCTAGTTCTCCTGCGCTACGGCTATTGTGAAAGATTGCTTCGAGTATTTCTGCTTCTGTAGTTGGGTAGTCTATCTCCATAACACCTATATCTGTGGCATCTGGGTCGAGTGGGTCATACCGTTTAGTATTTTTCATAGGGTTCTAACTCCTGTGGTTTTAAGGTTAATGTTATCTGTTCTCTTACTTAGCTTTCTTTTTTGCCGTAGCCGACAAGTCGTTTAAGTGGAATAGCTTCACACTACCTTTAGTATGAGTTTTCCCACTGTGCAAAGAGCCATCCGGCATCTTGTGTGAATTACCTGTAAACAAAGTTCCGTTTCTTTTGTAGTGTTTAGCGTTTTCCATATTACCTGTCCTCTCGGTTATCGCGGTCAGCCTCGTCCCTGGTGCGTTTGTCTTCAGCCCTAGCCTTTATGGTATCTAGGATAACCTTAGCCTCAGCCACATCATTCTTGGCTTCAGACTGCTGATTCTGCGAAGCTATTCTATTAGCTTCCAAAGTTGCCGTAGAGTTTGCTTTCTCTTTATCTAACCCTAGTCGAGCTTGATCAAGAGCTACGTCTGCCGCGTCTTTCAAAGCTTTACGTTCTTGCTCTTCCCCTTTCAAACGAAGTTCTTCTTGTCGCATTTGCATGATTGGATCTTGAGCTTGTTGCTCAGCTTGCTGAGTAGCTTGCTGTTGTGTATGCGCTTCAGTAAGTTGGATAGCCGCCGTTGCCTGCAACTGAGCAAGTTGTATTTCTACTTCTTCTGAGAGTTCCTCATTAGGTGGAGGAAGGGGGGCTCCTATACGTTCCTCTATCTGTCGTCGGTATAAGAAGGCCGTATGCTCTGCTATGTGGGCCTGTAACTCCCCCATAATTTGGTTAGCTAAAGGGTTCTGCCCAATCGTTTGAGCAATCATCGGGTCTTGTATAAAAGCTTGGTGCGCCGAAATATGAGCTTGGTGATCCTGGTACATGAACGCTTTTATTGGTGTGCTCGTAAGCGCATCCATATTCTCGCTAACTGGATCAACTGGAGTCATATCATCGTCTGTAGGCACTAGCTTGTCTGCGTTCTTAATTCCTATCACCTCAATCATCTGCCGATGTAGTTGTGGTAGGTCGTATATCTGTGGGGCAGCCTGTGCCATTTGCATAACAGTCTGATACTGCACAACTCTCTGTGCCATCGTGCTGCTATTGGGATCACTGACAGGAATTACTTCCACCGTGGCATAGTCACCTTGACGAGCACGTTGCTCTCCACGATCAGGCATGTACGTGTACTCTACGGGCGCGTACTCAGACATAATTGCCCGCAGAAGTTTAAATTCCTGCTTCATGGCGTAGTGAACACGGGATTGCACCGCTGCCATTGGCTTTAAGGTACGCTCAAGTAGAGCTAATGTTGTGCCGACAGGTGCGTTTGCACTCATATCGGAGATGTTCATGTCTGATATAGCGCCTAATCTACGGCCTTCTTCAGTGATCTTGTCCAATAGAGCCAATAGTGTCTGACTAGGCTCTTTATAGGGTAATGGCAGGATATTCTCGCGTATTGACCCACTAGGTACGTCAACATCACGGAATTCACCTGGTCCAATGGGAGTATCGTCTCCTTTTACCCGTAATCCACGTGATTTTAGGCCACCGGGTAGGTTAGAAAGGGTACCCGCGTCAACTAATTGACGGATTATAGAGGTTCCTGCGCGTGCATAGCCTCCAATAATGTGAATTAAACCAAGACCATAGAAACCAAACCCCGGAACGTACACATAATGGACAAAATGTTGACGCTTTAGCTTCAACGGATCGTCAGGATTCCAGTTTCTACGTACTGCCAGCACTGTTCCAGTGCCTTGTTCTATAGTTACTACATAAGGTAGGGCTATTTGTAGTGCCTCGCCTTCCTTTCTGTCCTCTCCACGGGCTAACCCCATACCGCGTGGACGTTCTCGCTCTGGCTGATCTATCTCATCAAGGATTAAGTCGGCGTGAATCTCGTATAACGTGTAACGGTTGTCATCATTTATAGAGAAACCGCTTTCTTTGGCCTTCTGCTCTTCAATATCTGTAGTAAAACTAACCGGATCGCCTAGTTCTACGTTCCTATAGAACCCTGCGTCTTGCAGTTTGGTCACATCGTTCTTGGTTTTACGCATGATGTGCGTAACCCGCTCTGCGGTTTCCAAATTAGACGCGCCGTAAGGCACAACCATGTCCTCGGCAGGTATGTATAAGGCTACCTGACGGTCTAAATTAGGGTCAAAGTACACCTTTTTAAAGGCGGAACCGGCTAATCCTAGGCTGTAGAGCATACGCTCGTGCTCTGGCCTGTACTCAGACATCACGTCTGTCAGCTCATAGTTCATGTCTGTTTCGACACGCAGGGCTGCATCTTCTTTCTCACGGGTAATCTCACCCAAAATCTGTGTTTTAACAGGGCCGCCAGCGGGGAAAGTCTCGCTCATAGCTTCTGCTTGGAAACGGATGGCCGCTTCTGCTAGAACGGTACTGTATACACCACAAGCATTCTGCCAAGGCTCAGTACGATTCTCGTAATTAAAGCCAAGCACTTGCATACCCTTAACATACGTGTCCGTCCATTCTTTGCGGCTCTGGGTATCTGTTTCTACTTCAGCCACTAATTCTGAGGACAACTCCGTAAGTTGGCCGTCCTCCATGTAGTCGGCTAAGTTAGCATCGAACGGTGCATTTTCAATGTCGTCATCCACACGGTCTGATATCAGCGTTATCTCAACACTGCCATCCTCCAACATGTTTATATCAGGAGCTTCAATCTCTATCTCTAGAGCTTCCTCAACGTCTTCCATGCCTTCTGGCATACTGTATAAACTGCGCTCAATTGCCATTAGTCTTCCTCTGCTAATTCCTCTTGGCCCCATTTCTCTAGTGGGCACCAGGAATCCAGTAACCAAACTTTAGCGGGCATAAAACACCCACACTCTTTACATAGTTGTACTGGCTTAATAAGCCGTGGACATTCGGAACAGATAGACAAACGCTTAGCTACTATGGCTTGCCATCCTGAAAGTTCCCCGTCTTCAACTTCAAGCATTAGTAAAATCCCCCTTTCCTACGCCGAGAGTATAGTTGCTCCTCGGCTTGGTCAGACGGTAATCTTACAAAGCCCCCACGTCGGAAGCGCATTAAAGCCATAGAGGTTGAGTCCACATAGTCATCATGCTCTCCCGCTGGAAAACTGGCAACCTCGTCAACCACTTCTTCTGCCCAACTAGTATTGGGCATCCACACCATACCAGAAGCAAATAAGTCTGATACTGCATTTAATCTAGCTATCTTGTCATTACCCTTTGTAGGAGTAAACTCCTGCACCGGTATCCCCATCGCACGCATCTCATATATCAACGGCGCACCCGATGCCTTCTTCTCAATAATTATAGAGTCCGGTTGCCATTCCTTGTACTCTTCAATAGCAACTTGTTTAAGCCTAGGGAACTCCATTCGCTCTCTGTAAGCATTTAGCAGAATGATGTTTGCCTGAGTAACCCCCGAATCATCTGGGTGATAAAATACTCCCCAAGTGGTAAGCGCCGAATAGTCTGCGCGTTGCGTTTTCTCAAACGCCGTATCCCAAGACATTAAAATAAAGTCACACGGTGGGGGTTCTTTTTCTTCCCACACCTTCCACCACTCACGTTTAACAATAGCCGAAGCCTCTGCCGTGGGATTCTGCTGGTACTGCGCCATCCACTTACTACTAGGCAGTTCTTCTTTCAAAGCTGCTAGTTCTTCCGGGGGCCAAAACTCCGGCCACAAGGGCTTACCTGATGGCATAATTGCAGGAAATTCAATAACTTCCCACTCTTCGCCGCCCCGCTGTGCAGCGGACTTCAATACTTGAGCAGTCAAATCTCGCTGCGACCACCGCGTCATTACAATAACTATGGCCCCACCAGGTTGTAGTCTCTGCCGTGGACCTGACGTGTACCACTCGTATGTCTTGTCGTATATCTCTGGACTTGTCTCTGCCAGAGCTGCCTCTTGTTCCGAGTGCGGGTCATCAATAATGAGCAAATCCGCGCCCTTACCAGTAACCGCTCCGCCCACACCAATAGCGAAGTAGTCCCCGCCCTTACTGGTGTTCCATCGCCCCGCTGCCTTTGAGTCACTCTGTAACCCCAGCCCAGGAAACACCTTAGTGTATATGTCCTTGTCCACAAGGTTACGAACCTTACGACCAAACCCCACTGCTAACTCCGCCGTGTGAGAAGTTTGGATTACTTTCTTATGCGGATATTTACCCAGAAACCATGCAGGCAATAAGTAAGAAGCAAACTCAGACTTAGTATGACGAGGAGGCATATTAATAATAAGCCTCTTACAAGTACCATTAGCCACCCTCTCAAACGCCGAAGCCATTCTGCCATGATGCCTCCCCGCTATGAATGTAGGCCACACCTCTTCTACAAAAGGCATAAATCTTTCTTGCAACAAATCTCGTTTCTTAAGTTCTTCTAAGTGATCCAGTTCCGCCAGCAGTATCTCTTGCTCTGCCTGGGACAACATCGGCAAAATACTCGGTATGTCCCGTAAATTTATTTCCCCCAAGGCATTATGGCTCGGCATCTACAATTGCCTCCTCAGTAAATACACCCAACTCCTCGTCCAAATCCGCATTTAAAGGAGCAACATCTACCAAATTAGCATTAAGCAATCGCTTAACCCGCTCCTTTATCGCTTCTTCCAAATCAGCGGGGTTCTGGTACTTAATAGTTAGCTCACTGCGCTCAGTAAATATCCCAATGTCGCTGTGTTTCCCTAGCAATTCCAATGCCTTAAGCTCATACCGTGTGTCACCACAGTCAGCAATCTCCATAAGCTTATTAGTTATAGCTCCACGAGCCTGAGCCGCATCAAATGCCAGTTGTTGTCCGTAAGTGCGTAGGAACGAAGCTGCCGCATACGCGGTAGTGGGGGATTTTAAATTGGAAACCTTGCGATTCTTGGTGACAGCGTTCAATAAAGCCTTCTCGTGAGCCTCATCTTTAGCCGTCAACTCTAATGTAGCGCCCAAAGCAACTTGAACTTCCGCCGTGTTCCCCGCAACAGTCAATTCGTCCAACAGCGTAGTCGGCGTTTCGTCCGTTAAATCATAGGGGATAGGGTGTTCTTTGCTGGGTGTCACTAAAGCCATTCGCGCAAGTACCTGAGAGTACTGGTTTTGCGGAGTTTAGGCCA
>Ga0308008_1000909_pt1 | contig 10703 bp, 20 predicted proteins | sample Neamet125_FD_203140 | JGI IMG/M metagenome (GOLD analysis project Ga0308008, IMG submission 203140) | Marine microbial communities from water near the shore, Antarctic Ocean - #125 | ecosystem: Environmental > Aquatic > Marine > Unclassified | place: Southern Ocean | collected 2014-07-24
ATAGAATTTGTCACTCATCATCCTTCTAAATGCCTTGTGATTATCGCTATCATGGAGTATCATCGAAACACTATACGGTAATGCAACTCCCTTTGTGGTAGTTGAACCAATAATATGAATTGATGTGTCCATTATACTTTTCATTAAATTAATTATTCTCAAATATCCTGTTGTGAGTATCACCACAACGAATGAAAGTTGCACACTTTGACAAATTCTTTAGTCTGTCAGCCCCAACGTAGGTACATGCACTCCGAATGCCTCCAAGGCAATCCCGAAGAGTGATATCAACACCACCACGATAAGGAACACTAGTTTCTCTACCCTCACTTGATCGGTATTCTTTAAGTCCACCAAAATGTTTTGTATTCGCTTCTTCACTGCTCATTCCATAAAATTTAATAAATTTCTTTTCTTCTATCTTTTTTACTCGGTTAGAGAGATGACCACCTATTTCGTATTCGAGTTCATTAGTTTCATAGAATTTAGTAATTATATCACCACCGCCCTCGTCATGTCCTGCTAACATTCCACCTAGCATCACAAAGTCGGCTCCTCCAGCAAATGCTTTAATAACATCGCCGGGAGTAGTGCAACCACCATCTGCAATAATATGTCCACCTAATCCATGAGCCGCATCGGCACATTCAATGACTGCTGAGAGTTGAGGATATCCTACTCCAGTTTTAATACGTGTAGTACATACACTTCCTGGACCAATACCAACTTTAACAATATCAGCACCATTCATAATTAGTTCTTGCGTTTGGTCTGCTGTTACTACATTACCTGCTATAATAATTATTTCAGGATTGTTCTTTCTAAACTGTTTTACAAAATCAGTAAAACGTTCACTGTACCCGTTCGCTACGTCAATACAAACATATCGCAATCTATCGCCTACATTTGCATATACTTTTTTAAACTTTGCTAAGTCTGTTTTAGAAATTCCTATGCTCATAGCGACATGATTTGTTCGTACAATACTGGTCTGACTGAAAAACTCAGTAAGACTTTCAACAGAATATGTTTTTACAAGACATGTAAACATCAAGTGTTCTGCAAGTTTATCTGCCATTTCAAAAGTACCAACCCCATCCATATTGGCAGCCATTATAGGAACACCATGAAAATGATTTCCTACACTATCTGACTCAATGTTTCTGAACGAATAGTTAATTTCTAAGTCTACTTCTTTTCGTGAACCTAGGGTACTTCGTTTTGGTCTAATAAGTACATCACTGTAATCTAACTTGATTTCGTCTTCTATTCGCATAGTAATTCCTTTTATTAACAGTAATTACAAATTGATTACTGTCTTAATATCCACAACTGCATTTTCATCAATCTCTGATGATTTGTACAATGCGTATTGCTTCGTACCATAATTATAAATACCAACTTCAGTAATAAACCCTCGGTCAGTAATTGAAAGCATACCATATAGTCCACCTCGACCTCGCATACTCTTAACTAACTTCACAGCCTCATCCATAAATGAATTACTCTGCTTACTCTTCCGACGTTTGTCGGTGTTCACGTTCTTTGTCATTATAATGTTTCCTTTTGACAAGATTGTTAAACTACATTTAGTTCACGCACATTTCGGTGTATTACATTAAAACTTTATTAGTCCCAGCGATAAAAGATATGTAATCCAATACGACCAACACGATTCATACCACGGTCGTCTATCCAATTTGGAACAACGTAAGATGCATGATAATGAGTTGCACCTTGTGATATTCCTCGTGATTCTTCAGAATATAACATATCCATTGCAACTGCTTTTGCTTTTTTCCAGTTTTCGCTATCAGAAGGAACTACATCGGACTTGCCGTCACAGTACCATGAAAATTGGCATTTGTTCCTTACTGGCTCATATATTCTGTCTGCACTTGATAGTTCCGCATACTGCTTAGTTGTCCAACTCTCACGCATAACAGATTGGTAAACTACTTCACAAATTGAGTTGGGATATCTGGTGTTTGCTACTCTATTTAAAGTTACATCTGCGACTGCATACATTCCTTCTATAGCATCTATGCCCGCTTCAAAGAAGATATTCTGTGCTAAACAAAATTCTTCATCGAGTCCTATGACTTCTATCTCTGGCATTATTTGGATGATAGTTCCGTCAGGTAATATTTCCCACTTTTGTCGTGGGGTTAATGTGTTTGCCATTGCATACACTGTACTAAACACCACAACTATTGTTAAAAAACTTCTAATCAGTAGTCTCAAAATCACTCTTCCTCTTAATCATTATACTACTATTATAGCATAAACACAGTTTTTGTCAAGTTATTTCTTGTTGTATTTTCACTACTTTTGTAGTTAATTTACTACTATATTCATAACTTCATATTCTGATATGTTATTTCCTGCTTGAATTTCTACTTCGTCTCCGACTTCACGTCCAATCAATTCAGCGCCAAGTGGTGATTTAAAACTAATGATTCCATTCTCTGGGTCTGAATCAGACACTCCAAGAATAGTATAAGTTGATTCTATTTCTGTCTCAATGTTCATAATAGTAACAGTAGTTCCCATTTCGACAATTTCGTACACACCAGCGGGCAATGGCTTAATAAGAATGATATCAATGAGTTTTTCTTCATGGCGATTAATATCCATGTCGAGGCGTTGCATATCTTCTAGTGCCATATGTAATTCTTCGTTTTCTTCTAATCCACCTTGCATACGAGCGGCGCCAATCTGCTCAGAAACCAAAGGCTTCTTTGCTTGTAATTCTGCTATCTGTTCTATGATAGTATCACGTGATGATGCAGTCATGAAATTGCCATCAGTCATTTTTGGTCCTCTCTTTATTGTATCAGCATATTTATCAGATTTGTCAATATTGAAGCCCGTTGTGATGTTATTATTCATAATATTCATGTATTGTCCTATAATTGATAAAAAGTTAGATGGAAACTCCATCGTGGTGTTCAAGTACAACAAAAGCAACTACATTACTAATCTCATCGCTTACACTTAAATTTATTGTAATATTACGTATAGAAATATCAGATGCAATTTCGTCAGACACTTCTATCGTGGGTCTGCTATCGCCTGATGAATTATACGTTATATCAGTTTTCTTATATATTCCAGTGAAACCTGTCCCCATTGCTTTGACAAATGCTTCTTTCACTGCCCAACATTTTGACAGATAGGTTTCTTTATTGTTTGATTTTAAGTAGATATCATACTCGTTGACGGCTAGTACTTTTTTAGCAAAGTTATCACCGTGTCGATTAATAATCTTACGGAATCTGTCGATTTCAACTATATCAACTCCTATTCCATATATCATAGATATCTCTCATTAATTTTTATACAGTATGTATTATACACCATTTGATGCTGGATGTCAAGCTTATTTGCATAACCCAGAAATCATTTGATAATGGTCCCAGGCAATCTTTACTGCCGGGGTTGAGAATTCTGGTGATATAATTACATCACACCATATTCCAATTGATTCAGAGTTCTTACCTGCGAATTCAGCCCAAAAAGAAGAGATGTCATTGTTTGTTGTTTTTACTAGTTTGCCAGAGAAATGAAGAATATCAATCATATCGTAGACGATATCCTTATCAAATTGTTTAAGCATGAGATTGTTACTACGAATCAGGTCTATTCCATCAGGCTGACTATTCCAATTGAAACCATCATCGACTAGTATGAATCCTACGTCTTCATCTTTTACTTTTTCAAGTAGTATATCACGGACACATGGACCGAGAGAAAATCCTAGTTTCATACGCCTAGTTCTTTGTAAACCTTTTGAATACATAGACTTTGCACAATAGCATCTGCTAAGGCATTATGTGCCGCAAAGTTCATTTCTTTTCGTGGGTCTTTTGGCATTAGTCCAAACAATGTTCTACTGTCTCTGATATTCCAGAATGACCAGTTGTGATGCAAGTTTGCTTCCTTGTATAAGTTTTCTAATATACCTATGTCAAATACTGGACCTTGACACCAAATCTTATCAACACCAACTAGCCACTTGTTTAGTGCTTTCAATGTAGTTTCAACTGATGTGCGACCTTCTGGATCTAATGCTTCTGCTTGTATCTCTTTGTCTTGTTTAGCCCACCATGCGAGTGTATCTTCTTCTACTGTTCTTCCGTTCTCTATTTGAGCATCAGCATCAACTCGATAGTAAAACTCACTATGTAGTCCATCGTCAGCATGAGGATTGAACTTAATGCCACCAATAGTCAGTACGACTGTATTTGGATTCTTTCCTAACGTTTCAATATCAATTGTTGCGTGTGTTGTCATTTAGTATATCCCAGTTTGGTATTAGTATCAATCACCTGTTTAAGTATCTCACTCTCTGTAAAATCTAAGAATGCTTCTGTGTCCTTTGGAAAACAATGTCCACCGAACCCAAGACCACCATCATCATTTGGTGCAGACATGTGTGATGGACCTATATTCTCAAACTTTCCTAGAATGCTAATCATGTCTTCATGGTTATATTTGTCACCTACATTATTCATCAGTTCGTGGAAGAATGCAACTTTAGTTGCTAACCAACAATTGTGAGTGTACTTTACCATACTTGCCGTTATTCTATCAGTTTCAATAAATTCTGCATCTAAGTATGAAAACACTCTTTTCCAGTAAAGACATCCTAATTCTGTGCCACCAAGTATGAAATGTTTTTGTGCAAGAAAATCTTCTTGTGCCGTTTTGGCACGAAGGAACTCTGGATTGTATGTTACATTTTCTCCATAAGTCTCTAGCATATTGGGTGGAACTGTACATTTAAGTAATACTGGAATGTTGCCTAGTTCTTCAAGTACTTCTCGTATCGCACTATCATCACAACGACCATCTAGAGTAGGGGTAGGAACAGCCACCACTGCGGCACCTGCATCATCTTTGAAATGTGATATCTTGTTGTCATTTAACGCTGGGTCAATACGAATTACCGCTCGCCCATCACTTTCTAATGATTTTGCAACTGTTTCACCTACAAAACCACATCCTACTACTAACACTGGTCGCACTTGTGTATGTCCCAAAGTCATTTCTTCTCTCCCTTTAATATTGACCACATCTCGTCCGTCTCGTGCATCTGGATGAATTCTTTCTCTCCCTGATATGTACTACATTCACTCAATCGTTTTTCAACGTACCAAAGAACTTCATATAAATCTTTCTTACATTTGAATGTAACGAAACCATCCATGTACTGGTCTCCTTCAGCATACTTTATTTTATCAATCTCTTCTTTGATTGTTTGCTTGGACCAGTCTATAATCAATGGCTTCTTTTCCCATCGAATACACAAACAAAATATAATGATTCTAGTGTATCGTTAACAACTCTATGATGCACTCCATCTTCGATTAATACGACATCACCTGGTGCAACTTTGCGACCAACATTGTTCAAGTACATTATTCCTGTTCCGCTAACGAAGTAGTATACTTCTTCTTGTCCAGGGTGTGTATGTCCGTTTGTACTCTTGTGCGATTTAAGTTCAGTCGAACTAAGAACTAAATTCTTTAATGATGTATTATCTTTAAGTGTATAGGTTTCATTGTCTTTGACAACCTCGCCACCTACATCCATTATATTACACAACATGAGAACTCACGTTAGTAATATTTTTAATGTGAAAACTTCTCCAACCCTTAGCATCAATATCCCAGACAACCATTAGGCTTTCATTAATTTTTCTCTCCTCATGAAGATACGCATCCCTTACTTCATTGGGTGCTTCTACTTCTACTGTGGATTTAGGAACAATAGTTTCAAGTAATGTACAATTCATCACTCGTGTATCACCATTCACTTTCGTAAATGTGACTTCTACAACTTCACTAATCAGTTTTTCTTTTAGTTCTGCTCGTTCTATTACGTTTGGTTTTGTGACTTCTTCTAATGTCATTTCGTGTCTCCCTATATTCTTCATTATCGGTAACTAGATTGCTCCACTTTGCCAGTTTGGCAAGTTTCACTTCTATTCTTTCTTCTATTTTATCAAAATCAATAAGATTATTTTCTATTAATAATCCTACCATACACATTACATCGCCTACTTCTTCAGTTAACTTTTCGTTATTCTCGAACTTTCCTGACCTTAATGCTTTCGCACACACTTGAATCAGTTCACCACATTCTTCCATAGTGATAACCATCAACTCTACATTTGAATCATCTATCACATTCTTATTCAATCGTAAAGCCTTCATTGATAGTATGATACCAAAAGTCACTATTTGCATACAATACAGTTGTTGAAAGTGAACCGGTCAATTGTAAAGTATTATTGTTAGTTTCTAATACTCGGTCTAGAACACTTAATAAAGAATTCTTCTCACCGAATCGCATACAATATAACTCATTTTCTTTCTCAAAGTAATAACGAATATTGTTTTCTTTATTACCAAGTACATTTACTTTTTTTATAAATTTAAGAACATGTGTTTCAGTTTTCAAAGATGCATTCCAAGGTGTCCAATCTGACTCTACTGGCTCTAATGAATCATACTTCTCTATGAAACCATCAAAGATTTGGTCAACATTATACGTTGTTTCTAATCTTACAATCACTCCTAATGTGTCCAAATCAAATTCTTCTACTGGCGTGTTTACAAACTTAGCCAGTTTGAGTTCGTATGCTGAGAATGGCACATCATCGACTAATGCTCTGTGAGACATTTTAAGTATATAGTAATCTAGTATGTCTTTTGCTTTTTCTAAATTTTGTGTTGTAGGTATAGTAAACTTGTCTTCAAGGTCATATTCATCGTGCGAGTAACTATCTACCATACTACGAATTATACTGCACCAGTAATTATATTTTGAGCCGCCATGAGAATGTGGTGGTAATAGGTTTATAGAATTCCAAAGTAAAACAAGTGCTAATACATTACAATCTATTACTACTGGTTTAATCTCAGGTTCTACTTTCTCGCCATCAAGGTCCCATGGAAATTCATCAACACCTTGACGTTTATAAAACCCGCTATCACTCAGAAGTTCATCAAGTGTAGGTAATTCTTCTGGCAAAATATCATCACCCATTTACGAATTCTCCATCTTTCACTTTAACTACTTGATATTGCATCGTATCAAAATCTCCGCCTCTGCGAATGTATTGTCTTCCGCCATCAATAAACCCGACATCTATTTTAACCATATCGTGGTGACTTTGACTATACACCCATTCTTCTTTAGCATCAGATATCATTCCAAACTCAAGCTTTTCGACTAAATCTGCTTTACAAATCATTATTTTATCTGCATGAGAGTACAATCCGAAATAGTAGTTGCCATAATCAGGATGCGACTCTTCTCGATAATAGATATCGACTGGTACATCACTCTCGTCTAAGTCAGATGTGCATACATAATGAATAGGTACTCCATCTTTCTTCGTGTAATGAGCAGTTGTTTTCTTAATATCGAACTGTGGATTGTGCAAAACATTCATATTTTTAATTCCCTAATTATAATTCTTTAACATCAAATACCATTATACTTCATTTTACCGTAAAAGTCAAGTACTTTGCAATCTCGATATAAATAGATTTATCATAACAAGTGAGAGCGTAATGGACACTAGAAAGAGGTCGGTTGTTAAAACAATATCTTGGAGAATTATTGTCATAGTTCTTCTAACAATTGTAAGTTATACCATAACAGGTAACTGGGAACAGACTGGTTGGTTTGTTGTTTCCTTACTAGGCATGACTGTGTTGTATTACCTGCACGAACGAATGTGGGATAAAATCCAGTGGGGCAAAGAAGTTGAGGTTGAAAGAAAAATAATGAATCAACCAAAGCCTAGTGGATTGGTAACTAGATATATCAACGGAAGCAACACTCGTACTTAGTAAGAAGCCTTCATCTTAATTAACTTTTCTACTAGGTCTGAATCAATCTTTGTAAACCAAGTATGAAACGCCTTCATTTCTTTTGCATTTGCCTTTGGGGCTGGTCTTGCCCATTTGAAATCGAATGCAATTAGTTGACCATCGTTAACTGTCATATTAGATAACGCCCCATTAAGTTTGTTTACTCCAACTTCAGTAAAGAATGTGTACATTTCTAATACCTGTTCAGAGAAATTTGGAACGGGAATGCCGCCAGGTGAATGAAGATAATCAAGTAGATTAGGACCATAATATTTTTGAATTATAGTTCGTGTGTCTATATCAATATCTACTAACTCGGGCAAGAACTTACTTTCAGATAACACAGGATGAGTCAACCAGAACACTTCGTTCTTAAATAGTATATCAGCCTTGTTTACTAACTTAGAAGTACCAGTGCCACAATGGTCTCCATCAAATACTCTGCGTACTAGTCCATCAGTTTCATTTATCCAAACTGATACAAAAGTTCCTACTCCCTTATGAGTAGTTTCGTATTTTATCCAATTGTTCATAATCGTGTAACTCTTTTTTAATATGGCTCTTCTTTAGATTTCTGTTTTCTTATCTTTTTATTCAATGCTCTTTTGATTAACTTGCCTGTACCAGATTTCCAATTATGAGTTTTATGCCAGGTTCTCGATGTCCAATCTCTTACGTGATCTTTAAAGTTATGTCCCATTCTATATATCTCCTTTTGTTTGAATATTGATAATCTTCACCAAGGCTTGCCGCGTTGATATGGGTTGTTATCTCTCCATTAAATATTCCTTGACTTGAATGTATATGTCCGCAAATATGAACTTGTGGTTTCATTTCTTCGATTCGTCTACCGAGTGAAACATCACCAAGATATTCTCTAGTTTGGCTTTCTCTAACTGGGTTTAAAATCTTATCTAATTTTCCGTAGACTGGACCGTGAGTAATAAGTACATCAGTATCAGTGGGAATATGTGCCCATCTTTGATTTGCAATAATATTTTCATTTCTTGGAAAAGAAAATGCTTTGCCTGGGAAGTTTGTTGGAATCCAAGGTGAACCAAAGAAGTTTATACCATCAATCTTTGTACCTGAATCTTGTAAGTATGTGATACTGGGGAATTGTCTCAGAAGTCTACTAGTAAGTGTGGGGTCTTTCTCAAAAAGATGGTCATGATTACCAGCAATGAAAATTTTGTTAGTGTATCTTTGTTCATCAAACCATAGCAAGAAATCTAATAATTCACCTGCGTCATGTCCATCTGACATGATATCGCCTGCATGGATTAGTGTGTCTCCACCTGGAAGATTGATTTGTCTGTGTAGTGTATGTGTATCGCTTATGCAATGCAATTTCATTTATTTTATCTTATCTCTTAGAACTACAAATTAGGTGGTAGTCTTTGCGGAACTACCAAACCGACATTCTTGCGAATGAATTATATACCAAAATTGCGTATATTAGGATTAATCTTTTGCAAATAGTTTGTACAAAATACCTGCAGAGATTAGTCCAACTAATCCAGCAGAGCCAAGTTGCCCAACTATTCCAATTACAGTACCGATTACATCACCGCCTAAGAAAGGAACTGATCCGCCAAATACTACTTGTAGTACGATAGCAAGACCGATTAATGAAACACCAGCCTCTGTTGCGCCAGAAACCCAGCGTAAGATTTTATCTAACATATTTTCTCCTGTTATATTATAAATAGTTTTACATCAGTCCGGATGCATACGGCATTTTGGCGCCATACGATGAACTTCACTTCGGTAGATTATCTTGGTCAGATTCATCTAATCCCGTGAAATTTTATTTAGTTTGTCATTCTCATCCATGAACCATGGAAAGAAAAACATAGATAACAATCCAATTGCGAATGCAATTACTATTAAACTTGGTATTACATATTCCATAATAACTCCTTTAATTAACTTTATCTAATATATTATAATAACACAAAAGTAAACAAATGTCAAGTTTTTGACACTTTTTACCTTAAATTTCTATCTTTGTGTCTTTCATACCTCTATTTATTAATTTCCACGTATTTTCACTCGCTGTTCCAGTGACTTGTAAGACTGGTCGTCTTGACCATGAACCGTTCCAAGTAAGATGTGGCAACGTTGACCACTCCCACGCAATGGCTGTACCTGCTTTCCACTGTGTATATACTATTGTACCAAACTGAAGTATCTGTCCTGGTTCCCAGTCTTCAAGCATAATTAAAAATCTAACTACGTCTGAATCTTGGTATATGAAATCTGGGTTATCAATGACTCGTTCTTTACGAGGATTTCCAGGTAAGTTATCAATATGCCACATCAACTGTTGATTTGGATTTTGGTCGTGAAATTTCTGAATTAACTGCTTTGAACTGTCGAACTCTAGAAAATCTATAATCTTTTCGAATACTGGCATTCTACCAGGACTTTGGTCTATGTTCATCTTGCTAAACATCACCGACCCTGGAGTTCCATATGGATTCTCTGCATCTTCTTTGATGTGATCCTTTGAGGGTTTATTTGCTGCCGAGGTATATGGTTGCTCGTTGTATGCTTTATCTGTTAATCCTATCTCTCTAGCAGTTGCTATATCTTTAGTCCAGTCACCAACGAACTGGCCTACGATTTTTACATAGTCGCCCTCTTCATCAGTTTTCCATTTATCAAAATGCCATGGCTGGCTGAATGGACTTTTAGTTGTATCTGTCATTTTACATCATCCTAATTGTTTACGATGTATTTATATGGCATTCGGTAGGGGAATCGAACCCCTCTTGCCAGAATGAAAACCTGGAGTCCTAACCGATAGAC
>Ga0308008_1000913_pt1 | contig 10679 bp, 9 predicted proteins | sample Neamet125_FD_203140 | JGI IMG/M metagenome (GOLD analysis project Ga0308008, IMG submission 203140) | Marine microbial communities from water near the shore, Antarctic Ocean - #125 | ecosystem: Environmental > Aquatic > Marine > Unclassified | place: Southern Ocean | collected 2014-07-24
GCCTTTTCAGAATTGAATGACCCTATTGACCAAAGAGAAAGATTTGAAGAGCAATTGGAATTAGGAAAAAGAGGAGATGATGAAGCAATGTTATTGGATGAAGATTTCCTAAGAGCGATAGAATACGGAATGCCACCAACTGCAGGTTTGGGTATTGGTATCGATAGACTTTCTATGATTATGACCAATAGCAATTCTATACAAGATGTATTGTTTTTCCCACAAATGAAAGCGGAAAAAGGAGGGGGTGAGGAGTAAGAAATATCTTAGCTGGAGCGAACTATCTTGCTAAAAGTTTTTTTGAAACTTTATACTTTGCGGAATATAAAAGACCTTCTTGGCGAGTTTTAATCGTCACAAATTCTTTCTTGTACCATTTTGGGTCTGTTGCTTTCTTTTTATGATCTTCATGTGATGAAGCTTCATGAGACTCATCTTTAGACCAAGGCGCAATAGTATAAATGCTAAGTCCGAAATGCTCAGCTCTGTCTAAAACAATCTCAAAATCGGTTTCAGAGAAATATTGAACACCCTCTTGTCCAAATCCATCATTCAGGTTTTTTAAATCTGTAAATATATTTTTTTCTAAAAATTGTGATTGTTCCATGTTTGTGTTTTTGATGATGGTTTGTGTATGAAATATAGGTTGCAAAAGTAGGCTAAATTTCTCACAACTGAAGCTGAAAAGGTGAGGGGTGAAAAACAATTTTATTTAGTTAAATATTCCTACTGCAAGCTCAGCCCAAATAAGAAAAGGGATTCCAACAATTGCTAGACAGATAGCAATCCTAAATTTGGTATTTTTTACTTTTTGTATTATAAAATTACAAGCCAAACCTGTGCTAAGCAGTAGAATTCCAGCAACAATAAAATCCAAAATATCCCAATTTACTTCATTGGTGAATTGCATTGCTATTAATGGGGTAAGCAAGAGGAGTGCAACTACTGAAATTATGAGAGTGTGTGTTTTATTTTTCAAAACAAATATTAGAATAAAGTTTTATTACATTAAGCGTTTTCCATACTTTATGTTCAAATTCTTTAGGTGAAAACTTAAATAGAATAACTGTTTTTTTCTCTTTTTCACAATAACTGCTTTCAATTAAAACATTTAAAGTAATCAGGTTGTTAGTTGCAAAACGATCATATGTTTTAACATATCCTTTAAAAAATATAGTTGATTTCTTTCTTTTAGTTTTAGTGACTTTTGCAGATGCTTTTCGATTATCTGTTGTATCACCCATGTCAACTTTATTTAAGCTATTAAAATATTTAACTAAATCTATTTCCAACTCTTTTTCTGTGATTTTGCTATCTAAATCTATGCTCCAAGCATAGGTGTATGACCAAAAAAATGTGTGTTCTGGATTTATCCAGCCTTTAGGTGGGAATCTTACTTCTCCTACTCCTATGTAGTTAATGTTTCTTGCAGGAAAACGAAGGACTTCTTGTCCCCAAGTGGAATCAAGTTCTATTAAATTAAATTCATTTTTTTGCCCGAAAGTAGTTATGGAACAAAGTAGTAATAGTGAAATTAGTGCGATAGTTTTATTTTTCATTCTTTATTAAATTGTTTTATTTTGGTTAACAACTGGTTATATGCAATACTACAAAAATTAATAGATAACAAACCAGAAACTTTTAGGTCATCATAGCTTAAATTCTACAATGATTTATCCTCTTTAGGAGTTTTTAATTTTTTCTGTTTTGCTTTTTCCAATCAGCTTTATTAACTCTTCATTTTTGGCTTCCATTACTTTTTTAACTGAACCAAAATGAGTAATCAACATCTCTACTGTTTTCGAACCTATTCCTTCAATTTTATCCAATGAAGTACCAAGGCTATCTTTCCCTCTTTGCTTGCGGTGGTGAATAATGCCAAAGCGGTGGGCTTCATCCCTTAATTGTTGTATCAACTTCAAACTTTCTGATCGTTTGTCCAAATAAAGAGGCACACTATCTCCTGGAAAATAGATTTCTTCCAAGCGTTTGGCAATACCGATAATGGCAATTTTCCCTCTAAGTTTGAGTTTGTCTAAACTCTTTACTGCTGAACTTAATTGCCCTTTTCCTCCATCAACAACAATCAATTCTGGTAAAGGCTGTTCTTCATCCAAAAGGCGTTTGTACCTCCTGTAAACGACCTCTTCCATACTTGCATAATCATCAGGACCAACTACTGTTTTAATATTAAAATGGCGATAATCCTTTTTGCTAGGCCTTGCGTTTTTAAACACCACACAAGCCGCTACAGGATTTGTTCCTTGTGTATTGGAATTATCAAAACATTCAATATGTCTTGGACGATTTACAAGGTGTAAATCTTTTTGCAATTGTTCCAAAATTCGCTTATTGTCTTGCTTTTCAATGTTGTTGATTTTGCGTTTTTGTTGGTCCAGCAACATGTATTTTGCATTCCTTAAACTTAGGTCAATAAGTTTTTTCTTATCCCCAATTTTTGGGATGGTAATACTTAAGTTTTCCCAAACATTTTCCAAGGAATGAGAACAGTAAATGGTTTTTGAAGTGCTTTTGAACCTTTGCCTAAGTTCCACTATTGCGAGTTGCAATAATTCTTCTTCTGTTTCTTCTAGTTTTTTGTTCAGTTCCAAGGTATGTGCTTGAATAATTGCGCCTGAATTTATTTTCAGATAGTTTACAAAAGCAGTTGTTTCATAGCTAAGTATGGTAAACACATCTACATCATTTATCTTAGGGTTTACAATGGTGGATTTCGCTTGGTAGTTGCTCAACAGATCAATTTTCTCCTTTACCGATTGTGCTTTTTCAAACTCCATTGCTTCCGAAAAACCAAGCATAACCGTTTTTAAATACTGAATTACAGACTTAATATCTCCTTTTATTATCTGTTTGATATGCTCAATTCCTAATTGATATTCCTTGCTACTTTGTTTGTCTTCACAAGGCCCCAAGCAGTTGCCCATATGGTATTCCAAGCAGACTTTAAACTTCTTTGCCTTGATGTTTTTATCCGTCAAGTTTAGACTGCAATTCCGTAATGGATATAGCTGATGAAAAAAATCCAATAGTGTTTTTACCAAGCGAACAGAAGTGTAAGGTCCGTAATAAGCCGACCCATCTTTTATTACATTTCTAGTTTGGAAAATCCTTGGGAAAGGTTCATTTTTTATGCAAATCCAAGGGTAAGTTTTTCCGTCTTTTAGGGCAACATTATACTTGGGCTGATGTTTTTTTATCAGGTTGTTTTCCAAGAGTAGTGCATCCATTTCACTACTTACAACTACATATTTTATGTCCTGTATTTTACTGACTAATACCCGTGTTTTACCGTGTTCTTGTTTTTTAGTAAAATAAGATGAAACCCGTTTTTTCAGATTTTTAGCTTTTCCGATATAAAGTAACTTATCGCTTTTGTCATAATACTGATAAATTCCTGCTTTTGGCGGAATGTTTTTCAGCAATTCTTCTATGTGTTTTGGGACTGGCATTAGTAGTGTAAAACAACAACTTTTTTATAAGACTCTACTGTCCCATCTTCCGAAAATACTTGCATAAAAACAATGTACATTCCTGTGTTTAGTCGCAAGCCCTCTGCTGATGTCCCATCCCATATTTCACTACCTTCATTGCCAATCATTTTATTGTTCATTAGGTTTTTCACTTCTCTCCCCTCAGTGTCAAAAATCTTGATTGTAGCCATTAAGTTTGTTTTGCTGAAATTCCAATTTATCGAGCAAAAATCCTTATCTCCATCATTGTTTGGCCTGAAAGATTTGGGGTCAATATTCATTTCACCAATACTTTGCATAATGAATTCTTGAGAGTTTTTGTAGGTTGGTGTTCCGAAACCTACCGTACTTGCTGCCGAATGCCAATTGCTAGTGTTTTGCGTTTCCGCATTCTTGTCTAAGCGTTCCAAACTTACGCCATCTTTTGTTTCCAATAAAGAAAAGTGCATGTCTTCATAATAGGTAAAAGCATTTATAATTTGGTTTAAGGATTGATGCACGATACAAATTGTTCCTTCTTCATTGGAGAGGGTAGGCATACTTTCGACCTCAATAAAAGCATAAGGGGTTTCAGTTTTATATTGCGCTTTTACTTTTGCCGAGTCAGTGGTTAATACCAAATAAGTATTTGGTGCAAAAAGATGTGTTTCTGCTGTGATTACTTTACTATTCTCAGGACTTAAAGCTCCTCCAAATTCAAAAAAGTTGGCTATTCGTAATTTTGATAAATCAAAAAAGGAGTTGGAGTTGTTGTAAATCTCAATATAATCTACTCCATCATCTTTTGGGTTAAACAGGATTTCATTAATGATGATATCATTCTTCAAAGCAGAGTCTGAAATTCCAAAACTTATAGTATTTGAAAGTAAATTTTCAGAACAATCCATTAAGTTATATGCATCTATTGTATAAGTAGAGTTCTCCAAAAATATAAAGCCAAAACTTAGCGATACACTATTAAAAAAGGGAGCAATTGCCGTGCTTTTTATTGGGATGTTTCCGTTTATCTCAAAGAAAGAACTATCCGCCAATTGTAAAGAATCAACCCGTTTGTTAAAATGAATTTTTACCGTATTGCTGTCAATAATATATGCTTTTGTAATCCTGAACTCCTCAATAAATACAGGGGTGCCAAAAACTGAATTTTGTGTGCCAGGCGTCCCTCCAATATTGCCAACAGAAGCCCTCCAATTATTATATCCTTCACAAAATAGGTTAGGATTTACCTGCTCAATACTCCAGCCCCCCTCATTTTTGTTGTCATTATTATACCATTTATCCGTGTAGGAAATGCCGTTTATCACCTTCCTATTTTTGTCCTTTAGGATTAAGTTTGCACCTCCATTCGTTAATGAAATGGAAGAAAATCCAATGCTTGAAATATGGCTTGGAAAGGAGTCAATTTCAGTTTCTTTTATTAAGATCACAAAACTATTTGGCTCAATAGCCGATACAGGAAATTGCTTTTCGGTCGTTCCAATTACAATTGTCCAATCGGTTAAGTTAATCGGTTTATTTGTGCGATTATAAAGTTCAATATACTCCAATTCTGGCAACCCAATGGATGGGGTTGGGTCGCAAAAAATCTCATTGATTACAATATCGTTTTCATTAATTGTAGGCGGAGTAGTAGTGTCATAAGTACCACTAACATTAAAATTGTCAAACCAAAATAAGTCGGATCGTGTTGCGGTATATTTGCAATAAATTCCAAAATAATTGGAGGCTGTTATGCTGTTTTCAAAAGCAGTTCCTTGCAATATAAATTGACTGGAAGTATCAACAAATAATTCCCAATTCCCAATACTATCTCGCGTAACTTTCACTTTAAAATCTGGGTCTACACCAGCAATTCCATCTGTTCCATCAATAATTTTTGTGTTAGTATTCCCATTCTGAACATATAAACTAACATCATCAATCACTCCACTTTCTCCGCCAATACGCACATATATTCCGTTTAATGAACCACTAATATCCGCATTATCAGAAATAAGATAAACCTTAGAATAGTTAGAAGTTGAGGGAGAAAAATCCATTTTTATTTCAAATTCCCAAACCCCATTTATGATGGCTTTGCTCTCAGTTGTTAAATAGGAGGTGTTCGAAATAGTATCATTTAAGTGCAATTTTTTCAAATTGTCAATTTCAAATCGAGTAATATCACTTGTCCATATTGGATTATTTGTAAAATCCCCATCAGAAAAGTCATCAGTAAATTGCGCAAAAATAACTGAGGGAAGGCTAAATAAGATAAAAATAAAAAAGTACTTCTTCATAGATGGTAAATGTAGTACTTTTGGAAAATAAAATTACATAAATGAGAGTAGCAATTATAGGGGCAACAGGATTAGTTGGCCAAAAGATGTTGGAAGTGATGCAGGAAAGAGATTTTCGACTTACTGAACTTATGCTTGTGGCTTCCGAAAAATCATGTGGTAAAACAATAAACTACAAGGGAAATTCTCACACAATAATCAGTTTATCGGAACTGTTGGAAAATCCTCCTCAACTTGCAATTTTTTCTGCAGGAAGTGATATTTCAGAAAAATGGGCTTCAAAATTGGCGGAAAAAGGATGTAAGGTAATCGATAATTCTTCTTTTTGGAGAATGAATCCAAACTGTAAATTAATTGTTCCTGAAATAAATGGAGATCAACTTATAAAGGAGGATTTCATTATTGCAAATCCGAATTGTTCTACTATTCAACTAGTGATGGCATTGGCTCCACTTCATAAAAAATATGGCATAAAAAGAGTAATTGTTTCTACTTATCAGTCAATTACAGGTACAGGAATGAAGGCTATAAAACAGTTGGAAAATGAAGTGAATAATATTGAAGGAGAGATGGCCTATCCTTACCAAATCCACCAAAATGCAATTCCTCAATGTGATATTTTTTTAGAAAATGATTACACCAAAGAAGAAATGAAACTTTGCAATGAAACTAAAAAAATATTAGATGATAATATAAATGTTTCGGCAACTGCCGTTAGAATTCCAGTTGTTGCAGGGCATTCCGAAAGTGTAAATATTACTTTTGAAAATGAGATTGATATTGCTGAGATTAAAAATATTTTATCGGAAACAAATGGTATAACTCTACAAGATAATGTAAGTGAACAAGTTTATCCTATGCCTATTTTTTCTCAAGGAAAAGATGATGTTTTTGTAGGGAGAATTAGAGAGGATTATACTTTTCCGAACACAATAAATATGTGGATTGTTTCAGATAACTTAAGAAAAGGAGCTGCTACAAATACTATTCAAATAGCAGAATATCTGCTTAAAAATAATTTGATATGATAATTAGTCATAAATATAAATTCCTATTTATAGGTCTTCCATTCTCGGCATCTTCAGCAATTACAAAGGAGTTACACGCAAACTATGAAGGAAAACCTTACTTAAGAAAGCATTCATTATACCATGAGTTTAAAAAGGTCGCTACCAAAAAAGAAAAGGATTATTTTGTTTTTGCAGTGCTCAGGAATCCTATGGAAATTGCAATAACGGTTTATGAAAAAATGAAAGCAAATGCTAAAGGGAATTTTACTAACCCAGATTTATTTAAAGAAAATGGAGGGCATATTACTAAAAACCACAGATTACGATTCAATTTTATAAAGGATAATAATGCTAGTTTTCAGCAGTATTTTTTGAAATTTCATACTAAGCCTTATGACAACTTATCCAGTATTACTCTTGATAATTGTGATTTCGTAATTCGGTATGAAAATATTACTAGTGATTATTTGTTAGCCTTAAAGAAGGCAGGGATAGATAGTCCTACAGCACTTCCTGTTGCAAATAGAACTGCAGGGAAAAGAGAGAGTATGTCTGACTACTATACAGAAGAGATTAGAAAGCATACTATTTATGTTTTTGGGCCCTTTTTAATAAAGTATAACTATTCATTTCCAGAAGATTGGGGAAAAATAAATATCCCGTTATTGAGTACTTTAAAGTTTAAATTTATGGGCTTACTCAGGGAAATAAATGAAAAATTTATTAAGAAACGCTCTGGAAGAAAAAGTATTTCTGGCACCATTTATGGTGATATGCAAAGAGAAAAAGCTAGCTAAATACTTTTCTGTAAAAAAGAAGAATCATAAATATTCCCACCGATATTCCGGCATCAGCAATATTGAAAACAGGACGAAAAAAGATGAAATGGTCGCCTCCCCAAAATGGAAACCATTCAGGATAATGACTATTTACTAAAGGGAAATACAGCATATCAACAACCTTTCCGTGCAACAAAGAGGAATAGCCACCTGTTTCTGGTAAAAACTGAGCGACATTATGATAGCTTTCATTAAAAATAATACCATAAAAAGAACTATCGATAATATTTCCTATTGCGCCACCAATAATTAAACCTAAAGCAAGTAAAGCGCCATTAGGTATTTTGTTTTTGCTAAGGTCAATAATGTACTTTATCCCAAAAGCGACAACAATAATTCGGAATAAGGTAAGTAGCGTTTTTCCTGTATGTCCACCAAATTCCATACCAAAAGCCATCCCGTTATTTTCAGTAAAATGAAGGATAAACCAATCAAAAATTCTGATTTCTTCTCCTAAAATAAAATGAGTTTTAATCCAAATCTTTAGGACTTGATCAATTATGACAAGAATAAAAGCGGTAAGAAATATCTTTCTCAAAGTAAGCTATTGTGCTTTTTTTGCTTCAATGCTAAGTGTAGCGTGTGGAACTAATTGTAATCTTCCTTTAGGAATTAATTTACCAGTAATTCTGCAAATTCCGTAAGTTTTATTCTTAATACGGATTAGCGCATTATTAAGGTGTAAAATAAATTTTGCTTGTCTTTCGGCTAACTTAATATTCTCTTCTTTCGATAGTGTAGATGACCCTTCCTCAAACTGCTTAAAAGTAGGTGAAGTGTCTTCAGTTCCGTTATCAGAATCGTTAGCAGTAGCTGCCCTTAAAAGATTTAAATCCTCTTGAGCAGTTTCAATTTTAGATAAAATTAATTGTCTAAACTCTTCAAGCTCATCTTTTGTATATGTAGTTTTTTCAACCATTGTTGTTATTGTTTTTTAATACTCACTTTTGCAGTGATTTTGTCTACCAAATCAATCATATCTACATTGTTTTCAATTACCTCTGTGAATTTTAATTTGTCTGCTAAAGTTTCATCACAAATATAAGCGAAATTATTTTGAATAGCAGGCTTTAAACGTTCATTGTTTTCAACCAAGATATTAACCTTATCCGTCACCTCAAACCCCTTGTCTTTTCTAAGGTTTTGAATTCTATTGATAAATTCTCTAGCCATTCCCTCCTCTTTTAAATCATCAGAAATTGTAATGTCTAAAGCAACCGTTATCCCATTATTATTAGCCACAATGCATCCAGGAATGTCGGCAGAACTAATTTCAACATCAGTTAAGTCAATTGTAATTTTATCATTAATTCTATAACTACCTTCCTTTTCAATTTTCTTGATATCTTCAGAAGTAAATTTAGTGATAACTCCAGAAATTAACTTCATGTCTTTTCCAAATTTTGGGCCTAGTGTTTTGAAATTAGGTTTTATTTGTTTGGTCAAAACATTAGAACCTTCAGTCAAGTATTCAATTTCTTTTACATTTATTTCGCTTAGAATAATTGATGAAATCTGCTCAATATCTTGTTGCATTTTCGGGCTCAATACGGGTATCATTATTTTTTGCAAAGGCTGTCTTACTCGAATCATTTCTTTTTTCCTTAGCGACAAAGTAAGTGAAGTAATGTTTTGTGCCAATTGCATTTTATGTTCTAAATCAGCATCAATTTTACTACTATCCGACTTTGGAAAATCGGCTAAATGTACAGAATTTACAGACTGCTTATTGCTAATGTTATTTAAATCTTGGAACAAACGATCCATAAAAAATGGAGCAATAGGAGCTGCAATTAATGAGATTTTTTCTAAACATTCGTAAAGCGTTTGGTAGGCAGAAACCTTATCAGAATTGTACTCTCCTTTCCAAAAACGCCTTCTGCTTAAACGTACATGCCAATTACTTAATTTTCCGATTACAAAATCCTGAATTAATCGTGCAACACGAGTAGGTTCATAGTTTTCATAATTGCCTTCAACCTCCTTTATTAAGGTATTTAATTCTGAAATAATCCAACGGTCAATCTCGGTTCTATCTTCAAGAGCCACTTCATCTTCAGCATAATTAAACCCATCAATATTTGCGTATAAAGCAAAGAAAGAATAGGTGTTGTAAAGCGTACCAAAGAATTTTCTTTGCACCTCCTGTATTCCTGCTTCATCAAACTTTAAGTTATCCCAAGGCTGTGCGTTTGATATCATATACCACCTTGTCGCATCAGCACCATATTGGTCAATTATTTTGAAAGGATCGGCAGCATTTCCTAATCGTTTGGACATTTTGTTTCCGTTCTTGTCCAAAACTAAACCGTTTGAAATTACATTTTTATACGCAACAGAATCAAACAACATAGTTGAAATTGCATGCAAAGTAAAGAACCATCCTCTAGTTTGGTCAACTCCTTCAGCAATGAAATCAGCAGGATAATTTTTTTCAAATACTTCTTTGTTTTCAAACGGATAATGCAATTGCGCATAAGGCATTGCTCCTGAATCAAACCAAACATCAATCAAATCCAACTCCCTTTTCATTGGTTCACCATTCTCTGAAACCAAAATGATATCATCAACATAAGGCCTGTGCAGGTCAAATGTATTGTAGTTTTCTTCTGAGAAATCACCTACTTTAAAATCACCTAAAGGATTAGTTTTCATAACCCCTGCAGCAATTGATTTTTCAATTTCATTCTTCAATTCTTCAATTGAACTAATACAGATTTCAGTTTCTCCATCTTCAGTTCTCCAAATAGGAATAGGAATTCCCCAAAAACGAGAACGGGATAAATTCCAGTCGACTAAATTTTCAAGCCAGTTTCCAAAACGCCCTTCACCAGTTGATTTAGGTTTCCAGTTAATGGTATTGTTAAGTTCCATCATTCTCTCCTTATAGTCGGTAGTTTTTACAAACCAACTGTTCATAGGATAGTATAAAATAGGTTTATCGGTACGCCAACAATGTGGGTAGGAGTGTTCGTATTTCTCTGCTTTAAAGCAAAGGTTTTCTTCTTTTAATTTGATGACAATTTGTACATCAACAGAGAGTTTTGGTTTTTTTTCTCC
>Ga0308008_1000917_pt1 | contig 10666 bp, 14 predicted proteins | sample Neamet125_FD_203140 | JGI IMG/M metagenome (GOLD analysis project Ga0308008, IMG submission 203140) | Marine microbial communities from water near the shore, Antarctic Ocean - #125 | ecosystem: Environmental > Aquatic > Marine > Unclassified | place: Southern Ocean | collected 2014-07-24
GCATCAGTCGCAGTTAGAGAAGCACAAGGCAACATCAATGGCTATCGTTCTCAGACACAAGACACAGTTGATACCGCTACAGTAGAGATCAATCGTTTAAGAGAACAAAGCAATTCATCACAAGATGATGACCTTGAGCAGATAGATGAATGGAACCTTACAATCGATGGTATCTATACGACAATTGATGGACTCAAAGACGAGAAGTTTGAGTCAGAACAAGTAGTAAGATTAGTTGAGAGTGAAGTAGGACCAATCAGATACATTGCTGAGTTCTTTACTGGTACAGAAGATGCAGATGCAAGTCTATTAGAAACAGCAGTATCATGGTTGATCATGGTTATTATCTTTGTATTTGATCCACTAGCAGTTCTATTGCTAATCGCAAGTCAATATACATTTGAGCATCGCAGAAAGGATAACCCTAGCCTAAAAAAGCCTGAGCCAGACAATGACCCTGATCCACAACCCTTAGGAGGATTTGAGGGTTTTGATACGGTTCCTTTTGGAGTAGACTCTACCCCGTATAGTCACAATAGACAGACAGCAACACAACTTGAAGAAGCAGAAGACAAAAACCTCTATGATGCAATGGAGAAAGATATACAAGAGACAGAACCAGAAACAACACCAATTGATGTGTTTGATTTCTCAGCACTAGAACCTAGTGTCGAAGAAGCCAGACAAGCATTTGAAGTCTGGGAAATAAACAACTTTGAGAAGCGATTGGAAAAAGAAGTCTCGGCGGAAAAAGATCGGGTGGTTGAGCCTGTATCCGAGCCAATCTCAAAGGACCCGGCGTTTTTAACAAAAATAGAAAAGGCTGCCAAAGCATTTAAAGCATATGAAGGTAATAAAAAAGAAGAACTTGTAGATATACCTTCTGTTATTGGGGCTCCTCACACTTATGAAAAATTAGAAGATAGTGAGTATTACATTGATCCAGAAGGAAAATCAATGCATGAATCTGCTCTTAAAAGTCAACGCCCTGAACTGTTCAATAGTCTACAAAGTGATGATGGCGCAAGGCAAGTAAAAACTAGTTTTGGAACCGCATTTCCTTTAATTGCAATTAAAGGTGATGTCTTTATTAGAGTCGATCAAATGCCAAATCGTGTCTTTAAGTTTGAGGGTAAAGATTGGATAGAAATCAATAAAGCATCTTCAGACACATATACATTCGATGAAGAATATATTGAGTACATTATTTCTCAGATCAAGTCTGGCGAATATGATATCGATTTACTTTCTGATTCTGAACGCATCCAAGTAGAGACTTATCTTACTAAGAATTCTGGGTAAATAACTTACCCAAAAGTATTGCATAAGTCTTCATAATTTCATATAATACATCTAAGTTAATTAAATAATACCCAAGTTAGGAGGGTAAACTATGAAAAATGTAACGAGTATAACACTATTATCGATATTGATTATGACCACAACGGGTTGTTCGATGTTCGGTGGAAAAGCAAACGATGTTGACGTTCAAAAAACAACAGCAGTAACCAAACAAAAACTCAGCACCTACTTTGAAGATGATGGTATTAGAGTTAATTGGGAATGTACTGATAGAAACGGTTGGACACTGAACATGACTTGTTCTGAAAGTGTAATTGAATCTATCGAAGCAACAGTGACGGTACCAGCGAACGGTGGCAGTAACTTCAACGGTGCATCAGCAAATCAAATTGGTCAACTAGAATCAATGGCAATGATTGCTAGATTCATCAACGAAGAAATTACAACTGAAAGAGTTGTAACTCTTATGGCTCAAAATGTTGAGAAAGCCGATGACACTTATCGTAATCCAATATCAGGTACAGGGCAAAACAATGTAAATGCTCCGAGACTACCAGCAGTCGTTGGTATAACAAGCAGTGAGCCTCAAGCTCCTAGAGACCCTAGTAAACCAAACATGAACTTTGCTGTACGTTCTAATGTCAATGACACTGTAAGAGATTTAAACACAGTAGTCAGGGGCAATGCACAAGCAATCATGCGAGGTACAGTGTTTAAAGTCGATCAAAAAGACGATCAACTAATCCAAATCACTGCAATCTGGGAAAGAGAAATGGCAGATAGCGTCCAAAACAACATACAATCTTATTTTCAATAGGAGTCTTGTATGAGACTAGTTCTCGCAGTCTTATTAATTCTTTCTTCCCCTGTCGCACTCGCAATAGAAGTGCAAGGGGAAGGTTCTTCTTTAGAACAAGCAATACAAAATGCATTCAAAGTAGCAATCGACCATGAAGTCGGTGTAATCTTAGACACTGAAAGACATTTAAGAAACGGTAAAATCAGTCATAATCAAATTCTTTCATACAGTGCAGGTTACATTACTACATATGCAATTATACATCACATACACATTAGAGACAGAAACATACATCAAGTCAATGTGGACGTTACAGTTGCTAGTTCTACATTAAAGAACTTCTTATTAAGTTCTAATCATAACCCCAAATCTTTTAATGTCGATGACATGAAAGCACAGACACAATCGATCAAAGAAACTTATAAAGACGGTCAAAAGTTACTTGACAATACTCTTAAGTATTTTCCTGAAGAGGCTTTCAATGTACAAACACTTGACTTTAATGTTATAGCAGATTTGCACGACCCTAGCAAACACTATCTACATGTTCCTTATATTATAACTTGGGACCAAAAATATTTGGTTGCATTACAAGAACTGTTAATGAAATTTGAAGTAGAAGGCACCCATCATACGTTTGTTGAATTTGATGAGGGAAGAATCTATATCACTGACCAAAGATTAATGAGAGAACTTAAACATGTGTTCAATCGCAGAGACCAAGTGTTATTAAATATTAATTCATTACATGATGATATGTCTATAAATACTTGTGTGCAAAGTATAAGAACAAAGCCCGGAGAACTTCTCGGCACTCTGAAACAGTTATACTGGCATCACGGTAGGGGAATAAAGATTAAGTCTGATAGATCAATCAGTAGTTTTCTTCTGTTCCCTATTAATGATAATGAATTGAAAGATTTTGAGGGTACAACTGAGTTGACATTAAGTGTTTCCTCTGTTGAAAATTGTCCCCAAAACTTATTAGATAAGTAGAGTATATGACTGAAAAAGCTGAGTTTCATTGTTCTTTTTGTGGCACCCACAAAGACAATGTACAAAAATTAATCGTAGGAGAGAGTGTTGCTATATGTTCAGATTGTGTGGTTTTATGCCAGACATTGATTGAAGATGAGCAACAAGAATCTAGTACTAAGAAAAGTGATGTAATAGAAAAGGTTGAACCTTATGCTATACTTAGACACCTAAACAAGTGGGTCGTTGGTCAGCAGTCTGCTAAAGAGGTCCTAGCAGTAGCAATAACTAATCATTACAAACGAGTATTCAATCCGGCCCCTAAAGGTCTAACCATACACAAAGGTAACGTTCTACTATTAGGACCAACTGGTTGCGGTAAAACTTTACTTGCACAAACTGTTGCAAAGTATCTTAACGTCCCGTTCATTGTTGCTGATGCAACTAACTTAACAGAAGCAGGATATGTCGGAGAAGATGTAGAGAGCATGTTAAGTGTATTGTTAGCCAGAGCAGACGGTGACGTAGAGAAAGCAGAACGTGGCATCATCTTTATCGATGAGATAGACAAAGTAGCACGTAAGAGTGAAAACGTCTCTATAACACGTGACGTAAGCGGAGAGGGCGTACAACAAGCACTCTTAAAGATAGTTGAGGGTACAACATGTCGAGTTGCTCAACACGGCAAACGTAAGCACCCACAGGAGCCCCTCATAGAGATTAATACTAAGAACATACTCTTTATCGCAGGTGGTGCCTTTGATGGACTACTAGACGTTGTGAAGGCTAGAACGACTGGCACTAACATCGGCTTCGGTAGCACGTTAAAAGAAGATGAAAAGTCTGGACACTTTAAAGATGTAAAAGCAGATGACTTAATGAAGTTCGGAATGATACCAGAATTCGTAGGTCGTTTCCCTACTACAATCAATGTAGAAGAATTAAATAAACAAGAACTAGTCAAAGTGTTAACGTCAGTTAAAAATAACTTTATCGATCAATACACCTATCTGTTTAGCATAGATGAAATTGAATTGTCATTTACTGATGATGCGATAGAAGAAATTGTAATCAATTGTATGAAAGCAAAGACTGGTGCACGTGGCTTACAGACTGAAATGGAAAGAGTTTTGATGCCGCACATGTTTAATTCAGGAAAATATAAAAAGAAAGGTATAACTGAACTAAATATAGACAAGGAACTAATAATCAACCCAGAATCAATTAAATGACATATAAAAACAACGACCACAAAAAGAATTTTAACGACAAAAGAAAACCTTATGTCCAACAACCACAAGGCAATAAAGTTATTGTAATCGACGGTCAAGTAGAACAAGCATTACGTAAGTTTAAAAAGAAAGTTTCAAACTCTGGTTTAATCGATGATATTAAGAAGAACGAGTTTTACGAAAAGCCAACTAGTAAAAGAAAAATAAAAAAAGCGATGGCAGTAAAAAGAGAACAGAAACGACAGTCAATAATTTCTCCGTTTCCTAAACAACGTTTTAGATAAAATACCCAAAAAGACTTGAAAAAATCTCATTTGTCATTATATATGATAAATAGTTGTGTGAGAAGATAGGTTTCTTATCACGCGGATGCCGAAAGGGTCCAAACAATTAATCTTGCTTTATTAAAGGAGAAATACTATGACAAGCAATATACCAACCGCCCTACATCTAAAATCTTTAGATATACCCTCAATACACAAATTCGGAATCGGATTCGATTCTATGTTTGCTGATTTAAACAGACTAGCCAATGCTGGAAGGGGAGATAACTATCCCCCGTATAACATTGTAAAGCAGGATGATGACCATTATGCCATCGAACTTGCTGTTGCTGGCTTTAAGAAAGAGGACATCGTTATTGAGGTAGAGCAAAATCAACTAATCGTTAAGTCTAAATTACAAGACACTGCCGAAGAAGTTGAGACCTTAGAATATCTGCATAGAGGAATCAGTGCAAGACATTTTATTAGATCGTTTACATTAGCAGATCACGTATTCGTACAAGATGCTAAAATGACAGACGGTATTTTAAAAATAACATTAGAACGTCAACTTCCGGAAGAATTGAAACCCAGAACTATTGACATTTCCTCAGATAAATAATATAATAGAGGTATGTTGTGTGTAGTGTTCAAAAATGTCAACAGAGCCTGTGCTAATTGACACCACTACACACAACAATTTAATCTATCAAACAAGGAAGCAGTATGAGCCAAGAATTTGAACAAACAACAGAAGCAAAGATCAAACCTAATCATGCTTTACAAGAGCCGCCTTTGTTTAAGGTGATCTATATCAATGATGAAGTTACTACTATGGAGTTTGTTGTAGATACATTATGTGAATACTTTTCATATAATCCTGATACTGCGTCTAATATCACAGCAGACATACACAAAGACGGAGCGGCAACAGTTGCAGTTTTACCTTATGAAATTGCAGAACAAAAAGGCATTGAGGTAACACTTGAAGCACGATCTAAGGGATTCCCCTTACAAATTAAAGTAGAAGCAGAGGCTTAACACTGAATTGGTCTTGTAGACACACTTGGAAACAAAGCAGTATCAATACTGCATGGTGTTTACTTGGCTGTTCTATTGGCGACTTCGGAACTATCTTTGTATTTCAAAACATAGAACACAGCTGGCCAGTATGGCAAGTAATGAGTCTTGCAATAATTAATGGATTACTCACAAGCATAGCATTAGAAACTATTATCCTTAGTAGACAGATGTTGTTAAGCCTTGCATTTAAAACAGCAATAGGAATGAGTCTTATCTCAATGATTGCTATGGAACTTGCAATGAATGTAACTGACGTTTTACTGACCGGAGGAGCAATGCTTACTTGGTGGGTAATACCATTTATGTTGTTAGCAGGATTCGTTACCCCACTTCCATACAACTACTGGCGATTAAAAGTCTTAGGCAAATCCTGCCATTAAACTGAAATAGTAATTCTTTTAGGGTTGAATTGTTTGACGTTCTTCCCTTCTAAAGGATTACTTAATGTCTTTATATCCTCTTTACGAGGAAGAAGTAAAGTTGCTTCAACAGGCTTGTTGTATGAACCATACACCCAGTGAGTAACTTTACCTTCAGAATCTGCATTCAATACAGTATCTAAAGGAGTTTGTTTCTTAACGTATTCTGGTGCTTCGCCAAAGTAACAGTTCTCATTCGGAACACCGTTAGTAACAATGATCATCTTTTTGACATCTAAATGTCGTTGAAGTTTTTCTATAGTCTTGTGTAGGAAACCCATATCATCTAAACGATATTGATTATACTTTAGATCGTCTATAGAAATAGATGTACCGGGTTCGTGTGCAGTTTCCCAACAGTTAGACCCAATCACAGCAACACCATCTACAATCACTATGTTGTGATGTAATATAACGATGTTAGGAACCTTCTGTGCTAGACTAACTAACTGTGAAGTCCTTTGATTGATGTCTCCACCTGAATTTTCATATTCAAGTGTACCTGGAGTAAAGAAAACTCCTTGGTACTGTTGACTAAGATGCACTAAAGTTTGTGTTACAGTCTTCATATCAGAACTAATGTTACCCGTCATTATGCAATATAAACTTGTAGGTTTGTCATGCCAATTGAACGAGTCATTTGGTTCTAAATTTAGATCACCGATTACATCAAACCCGATATCGATCATTTGATAGCCTTACTTGATTTGTAAGTTAGGCTTTGCTGAACCTTTCTTCGGACTAGCCTTCTTAGCAGTAGTCTTTTTAGGGGCAGTCTTTTTAGCAGTAGTCTTCTTTGCTACAGCTGGTTTTTTAGTCTTTGCAGGTGCTTTCTTCGGTGCTTTTTTAGCAACAGGCTTCGTAGCAGGTGCGGCTGGGGTCGATTTTTTATTATCTTTTTTGTAAAAGTATATGACTCCTGCAACAATTGCAAGGCCTACTAATACTGATATTTCATTTTCCATGTTGTCTCCTATTGGAAGTTTATTGTACATTGTATTTATGTGCCTGTCAATGTTAATTGTTTTTTATTTTACCCTATTCATATACTAAATAAATTAAACGAAGGAGTAATAGTATTGGAAAAAGTTAAAGCAGAACGCATCTTAGACTTTTGGATGAATGAAAAACTACCATCGATCTCTAAACAAAAACGACACCCTTTTAGGCCAGACGAAGTACTAGCCCGCAAGACATGGCGAGTCTTAAACGCTACATGCTTTAACAATGAACTTAAGATGCCTGAGTTTACTTTTCATGCACGTAAGTCATGGTGGGCAATGTGCTGTAGTGACGCAGGAAGACCAAGAGAATTAAAGTCTCGTTCTTGTTGTGAAATAATGCTAAGTGACAAGTGGTTCTGTAGACTGTGGTTCCTTGATACACTCGCACATGAAATGGCTCATCAATATCAATGGGACGTTGATGGAGTCAAACGTATTAAGAAAGGCTGGAATCCTCTTATGAGCCATGGTCCTTCTTTCTTTAAACATAGAAAAAGTATTAATGAACATGGACTAACACTAAAGACTGTACACAATCAAGAGGGATGGTTCCAACATCAGTGTCTTAAAAAATGCTGATAAATAGTATTATGACTACTGATATCAGAAACATTATAAACTTATTAGAAGACGAAGAAGAACCGATTACTAAACCACAGGTTGAAAAAGTACTTAAGAATGACGGTTACGAACATTTAAAAGTTAGTGGAAACAAAATCACTGTATTGACTCAATTGCCAGACGGATCCAAATCGGGCGAGTTTAGAAAAGCGACAATTGACGAAATTTTACAAACGTTAAGCCGAGAAGTACCTGAACATGAACCTTCGTTTTCTAATGCTACTAATTTAAGTAGCATCGGAGGCATCTTATTTAAAAATAGCAAAGTACATATAGTTGTAAAAGACATCGGTAAGCAAGGTGACAAGAGTGCTGGTATTGCTAATGAAGTTGAAATAGCAGGTATGATCGAATCAGTTATTCAGAAATACGGTACTGCTGATATAACATTTACTGATGATCGCGGTGTCGAATTAGAAATTAAAAATGCTGACAATGTGATTGTAGCAGGTAGAAATACTACAAACAGACAGAAAGCAGACATACTTATTACAAGTGAAGATCAATCATTACCTATTAGTATTAAGAAGGTTGATGCGGCCGCTTGGGAAAGTGCTGACTCAATGATCGGTGCAAAGGCAAAAACAATTATCGATAAGTTAATTGAAGATGGTAAACTAGAGTTAATTGAACTTAAAGATAAGACCACTGCTAAAGGTGAACCAGTCTACAAATTAAGTAAAGAAATAGTTATTGAACCTACAACAGAAGAAGCCATGAATGCAATATTTGGTAGTGACATTAACCCAGCAGGGGGAGTCATTATTCAAACATTCAAGCCAGAGCATTACACACAAGACGGAGACAAGATTGATGTCGAGGCTCATATTGTTATTAAAGAGATAGACGATATACCTCAAAGTCATTTAATGGTTTGGTTACTACGTAATGATTCAACAAGAAACATTGCATCTATAGGATATCCAGGCATTAGACCTTTAGGAGTAACACTTGAAAGAGGATTTGGGAAGAAGGGCAACAAGGATGTTATTACTGTAAACAAAGACGGTGAAGTAGTTGATGCAACAGATATTATTGCACTAGACAAAGAGATAGATAGAATCCAACAGAAAGATATCGAAAAGAGAGAATTAAGAGACAAAGCAAAAGAAATAACACGTGGTGGCGGCAAAACTGTTGATGATATCTTTGCTAAGAAAATGGATAAAGAAGGCGTAGGAAGGGAGAAAAGATAATGGAAACTACAGAGCATCAAGCAAATAAAATTTTGTTTCAACAAAAGACATTAAAAAATCAAGCAGATCAAATTGCCGAACAAGCAAAGCGTGTTGCAGAATTAGAAAAAAACAAGAAGAAATAATTATGGCAAAGAAGAAAAGCAAAACACCAATCAACGTACAGCATAGCAGAGTAGAACCATTTGTATATAGGGCTACACTAGTCAAGGTAGTAGACGGAGATACGATTGACGTAACACTAGACTTAGGATTTGATGTACTATTACACAATCAAAGAGTCAGACTTGCTGGAATCGATACTCCAGAAAGCAGAACCAGAAACTTAGAAGAAAAGAAAATGGGTCTAGCCGCTAAGGAAAGACTTAAAGAGATATTAGCAGAACACAAGTTTAAGATACAATCATTAGGTAAAGGCAAGTACGGTAGAATCTTAGGTATCCCTCACACAGAAGATGGGCAAGACATCTGTCAAATGCTAGTAGACGAAGGTCACGCCAGAGAATATGACGGTGGCAAGAAAACTTCTTGGACTGACTAACGGCAATTAAATACATGCATGTACAAGAAACTACATGTAACCTACTCTAATAAAGATAGTGATCTTACATTAAACTACAACATCAATGACTCATCGATTGCTCAACGTTGGGCTACCCTCTTAGATGAAGCAATTCAACAACACACAATAGATGACCCTAAGAGATTGTACGGCTTTGATACGTTAGACATAGAACGACAAAAGGCAGTTGATGCTATCAATCATTGCGTAGATGTCATCAATGAGTACAGTCCGGGCTTTGTAGAACGTAGAATGACGCCTGAGTTGATACAAGACGACCTTAATTACTTACATCATATCTTTGAAGTCTATCACGGAATGCTTAATGAGCCGCATGAGTTCTTCTTAGAAGCACCTAAAGAAGTTAGACAAGCACTAGGTCAACTAAACCTAGAAGTGCATAGATGCGAAGCAATGGCAGAAGGAACAGTAAGAAAGATGTTACCAACGCATCTAGTAACTTACTATGATCAACCAAGAGGGCCAGGCATCAGAACATTAGAAGACGAAGACTATGAACAATTTACTGATTTCTTTGAATACGGAACAGTATACTTATTATATGTAGAGATAGGTAAGACACTACAAGATATGGCTATTGACAATGATGATCATATAGGTGATGATGCATATAAACCTTTTAGACATTATGCAAGTGACTTTGTTATTAGATATTGGGAAAACAGTGTTAATAGTTTACGTTCATTTCGCAAGATGTACAAGAAACATTATGATGATAACAAAGAATTTTATGATTCTCAATATAATTACAGTCATAGATACAATAGACCAGGGAACATACCGTTAGCAAAATTGCAAACACATTTGTCTCCTGATCAAGTAGTAACCGAAATACAAAAAAGACAATTTGTAAGTTCGGTCAAATTAACATAACCGAAAGTGTTGCATATAATATACAAAACATGTATAATGCATACTTTAAGAAACATAAATTAACAGAGGAAATTTTATGGCACTAGTACCAATGGTTTTAGAACAAACAAGTCGTGGTGAACGTAGTTACGACATTTACAGTAGATTGCTACGTGATCGTGTGATCTTACTAGAAGGTGAAGTACATGATACTATGGCTAATCTAATCGTAGCACAACTGCTTTACTTAGAAAGTGAAAACAGTGAAGCCGATATTTCTCTGTACATCAACTCCCCAGGTGGTAGTGTAACAGCGGGTATGGCTATCTATGATACG
>Ga0308008_1000926_pt1 | contig 10580 bp, 4 predicted proteins | sample Neamet125_FD_203140 | JGI IMG/M metagenome (GOLD analysis project Ga0308008, IMG submission 203140) | Marine microbial communities from water near the shore, Antarctic Ocean - #125 | ecosystem: Environmental > Aquatic > Marine > Unclassified | place: Southern Ocean | collected 2014-07-24
CGGATTCTTACGGTTGTAGATGGAGAAGAAATTGTTCGGATTGGGACCCGTGTATCGTGAGCCCGGCCCGTCCCGGTCGCCGGAGTAGTAGGTGATGATCATGTAGTCGATGACGTTGTCGACATCGAGGAGGCGCTCGAAGGCTGGATTCGGCGTGCGGTCGGGATTCAATCCTTGTGCCTTATAGTAGTTCGTGTTCGAGGCAAATCCCGCCTGCCCGGCATCGTAGAGGCGGTTGAAGGCATCGCGGTTCCCATCGGTCGTCCCCCCATATTTAGTGATGACGTCGTAGTCCTCCTTATCGCCGCCGAAGTAGGCCTCCGCAAAGGACGCCTCGGCCCGTTCTTGCGTCTGGAACAGCCCCCAGTAGACGCCGTTGATGTAGAGATGGTAGAATCGGCTGCGGGTGTATGGCTGACCCATCTCGTGCTGGATGTCACGGGACCAGACATCCCGGAGAAAATTGTTCCGGCTGTCGTTTTGGAATGACCACGAGTAGTTCTGGCTCGTGCGCAGATCCACATTATCGAACTCGTCCGTGCCCTCGTCTTCGAAGAGCGGAAAGCGAAGTTTACCTTCCCCGTAATCGCGGCGGAAGAAAACGCGGAAAGCGTGCTTGGGATTGCCGTCGCTCCGGCTGAACCCTCCCCGGACCCGGACGCCGCCATCGATCTGGAATCCCAGCGAGGCGTCGGGATTCAACAGCTCGAACGAGGCCGGACGTTCCCAACTCCGCCCGCTTCCCCCCGCGTTCACGTAGATCCCTGTCTGGCCGTTAAAAAGATTTGCCAGCGGAGTGACCATCGAAATCGTCGGGATCGCCTTCAGGGCATTAATGACCTCCTGCTCGCTGTGGCGCCCCCCCACGATGTCGGGATCCATGCCATAATTCAACTCCTGACCATTGACCCCGCTGCTGGGCCAGCCGGAAGGCACCTGCCCGTTCGGCGACTGCTTGATGACGTCGTCAAGGAAGAGGTAGGTCTGAGTGTCGATGTTCGTTGGCACGAGATCGGTCTTGAAAGCGGCTGCGCGAAGGACGGTGGTCTGTCTGATGTCGATCGGTCCCGTGTAGACAGTCCCACGAGAGGCGGTGGGATCGGAGCCATCGGTCGTCCAGCGAATGGTAGCATCCGGGGTGCTCGTCGTGATTTCCACCTGGAACGGATCATCGTAGAATCCGCGATCGACGCTAAACACGGTGTCCAACACGAAGCCCGCGAAAGTCGATCCGTTAAAGCTCCCGGGGGTTGCGGAGTCGAGATATCCGGGGCCGCCGACACTCGGATCGGAAATCCGCACGGCCCTGATCTGCGGAACGATGAGGAAGTCGGAGCTTGTGGTGCTAACATTCAGCCCGTGGACTGCAAGGAGATTTGATCCCGTTTGCAGACTCCCTGCATGGGCAATGATGTCGAAGCCTTCGAATAGCAACGCTGCCGAATCATCGTTGCTGCCGGATGCCCCGGTGTTCCAGTCCGCACTTTGCGGCCCATTGCTCGAAGCGATCCGGACGCCATTCAAATAGGCGATGAATCCATCGTCGTATTTCATATCGAGCGTCAGTCCGATGAGCCCCGTGGGATCCGCGACATCGAAGGGAATGCGAATGTAGGCGCTGGTATTAATACCGGACATCTGCGCGCCCACGTCGCCGTTGGTTCCAAACAGCGTCTCATAGCCACTCGAGTTCTCGTAACCAATTCCCGTCGTCGCCGCCGGCCATGAAGCATCGTCGAATCCCTGTGCAGTCCATGCAAGGCCGAGGCTTCCAGTCGGAACAACGCGACGGCAATCCGCGCCGGACTGCAGGAACGTAATGTTCGTCGTGTTCCCCGTCTGTTCCAGACCGTAGGAAACATCCTCAAACTGCTCCGGGAAATCCGGTCCGAACTCGGACAACACAGTCGTGCCGTCACTATCGATTAAAGCAACATAGTCCCCTCTCGCAGAGAGGCGGAAATTCGTGTGTAGTTCCGAGTCCGGATCGTCTCGATCCTTGGCCGATGCAAATACGATAACGAAGTCTTCCACCGCAATCGTCACATTCGGAATCCGCCACTTTGTTAGGTCTGTCTGGTCATCGGTCAGGTGAAATCCATCGAGATTCACGGGCGCTGGCCCTGTGTTGTAGATCTCGATCCAGTCCGAGGATTCGCCGTCCTCGTCATCGATGACACTGTTGTTGCTCGCCATGAATTCCGTGATGATGACATCGGCGGAAGACGACACGGGGTGAAGGAGTGCGAGAATCAGCGCAAGGCCTATCACCATGGTTATGCGCAGAGGCGGCTTTGGGAATATCATATCGAGGAATTTTGGAGAAAGAGAATGAATAGCAAAACCTCCGCCGTTGGTCAAAGTCAGTTCTTACAGAAATCGTGGACGGGGATGATAGGTTCTTCGCTCTGAGAACAACACTGCTCGACGGGACTGGTTTTGGGAGTGTTGCCTTTTTCGCCTAATTCTCCGTCTCACCATTCACGTGCTCAATCATCTCAGCTCAATTCTTACCCCGCACCCCCCTTTCTTCCCTCTCCGATTCCTTAGACGACGCCCTCAAGCGGTCCACCCAAAAAGCAATTTTCTAGCAGTAGTAGTCAGAACGAGATACAACCGCCTCATCCTAACTTCCCCATGAAGCCCACAGCTCTCACTCCAATAGCCACCTTTCTCGCGATCCGTTTTCTGGCCGCTGACCCAACCCCTCCTCACGCCATCAACTTCAACAAACTTCGTCAGGAACAAATTGAGCCCATCAACTCCTTAAAATCTCTCGAACTCCTTTCGCAAGCTCTGGCCAACTCTAGCGATCCAACTGTTCAAGCTTCTATTCTTCGGGGCATGAAAATCGGACTCGAAGGCCAATCCGACCTCCCCGCCCCACCCAATTGGACCGAGGCTCTCAATCAACTCACAGGTTCCGACAAACCCGAAATCCAACTGCTCACCCGCTCCCTCAACCAACTCTTCGGGGACCAAGACGCCACCGCCTACGCCCTCTTACATGTCGGGAACCCATCGTCCGCCACCGATATCCGGCAATCCTCCCTGGCGGCACTCTTGGTCCAAAATCACCCCAAGCTCTCAACCCTCCTCCCCCAGCTTCTCAAACATGAAATTATGCGAATCGACGCGATCAGAGCCTATTCCAAATTTCACGACCCAAACGCTCCAGAATTCCTCCTAGAGAACTACGCCAAATTCAAACACGACACCCAACAAGCCGTCATTCAAACTCTCTCCACGCGTAAAGACTACGCCACCGCCCTCCTCTCCGCGCTCAAGGATAAAACGGTCCCCAAGAGCCACATCCCGGCCTATCTCGCCCGTTCCTTGACCGATCTACTCGGGAAACCCTTCACCGCCATCTTCGGTGACCTCAAGCAGCTTTCCGAAGACAAGGAAGCCCTCTTCGCAAAATACAAACGCCTTCTCACTCCGGCCCATCTCGCCGAAGCCAACTCCTCACGCGGTCGCGCCGTCTTCCAAACCAGCTGCGCAGCTTGCCATCTTCTCTATCAAGAAGGAGGAACCATCGGTCCCGATCTTACCGGATCCAATCGAGCGGACCTCGACTACATCCTCCTCAACATGATCGATCCAAGCGCCGACATTCCCGACGCCTACAAGCTCGTCACCCTCAAAACAGAATCTGGCCAGATCCTCGTAGGCACCGTCATGGCAGAAGACGGACAACGCCTCACCCTGAACAGCGTCGGACAAACACACACCGTCCTGAAAACCGATCTCATCTCCCGCAAAACTTCGACCACCTCAATGATGCCCGAAGGCCTCCTCCCTTCCCTTCCCAACCAACAGGTTCTCGACCTCGTGAAATACCTCCAAACTCAAAAACAAGTTCCTCTTTCAAAATGAAGCCCCTTCACTTTCTTCTCCTCAACGCTCTGGTATTCTCTTCGGCTTACGCTGAACCCAAGACCTCCAAAGCCCCATTCCTGAAGCCAGCGGAAGCGCTTGCCAAGATGGACATTCCTGAAGACTTCGAAGTCTCTGTCTTCGCCGCCGAACCGGACATCGGCGAGCCCATCGCTTTCACCTTCGATGACAAGGGTCGCATCTGGACTGTCGAAAACTTCAACTACGTCAATCGACGGAAGCACATCGACGACAAGCCCCTCACCCGAATCCAAATCCTCGAAGATACCAACGGCGACGGAACCTTTGACAAAAAGAAACTCTTTACCGACAAACTCCCCTTCACTTCCGGAATCGTGGTTGGCTTCGGTGGCATTTTTGTCGGATCGCCACCGCACTTCTCATTCATCCCGGACACCGACGCCGATGACATCCCCGACGGCCCTCCCCAGCACCTGCTCGACGGCTGGGGAATCCACGATCGACACGAAACTCTCAACTCATTTATCTGGGGACCTGACGGCTGGCTCTACGGATGCCACGGCGTCTTCACCTCCTCCCTCGTCGGGAAAATCGGAGTTCCCGATTCCGAACGTCAATTCATCGACGGTGGAATCTGGCGCTACCATCCCGTCAAACAGGAATTCGAAGTCTTCGCCCACGGCCTCTCCAACCCATGGGGCTTTGATTTCAACGACCGAGGTCAGGCCTTTGCCTCCTGCTGCGTCATCCCTCACATCTTCCACATCGTCCAGGGTGGAACCTACCACAAGCAGTCCAAGCCCCATCTTAACCCCTACGTCTACGATTACATCACCACCATCCGAGACCACCATCACAAGTCCGCCCATGGGGGTGCCCGCTTCTACCTCGGCGATGCCTTTCCTCCAAAATACCGCGATCAGCTCTTCATGTGCAACATCCACCAACACCAGGTGCTCACCGATGTCATGCACCCAAAAGGTTCCTCATTCATCGCCTCACACGGAGACGACTTTATCACAACCAATGACTTGGCCTGGGTTGGGTTCTCCGTCGAGACCGGCCCCGAAGGCGGTGTTTACATTCTTGACTGGCATGACACCGACATCTGCGGAAACGCCATCAACTTTCCTGACAGCGGTCGCATCTACCGCATCACCCCAAAGGGACTCAAACCCTCTCCTCGACCGAACATCTCGTCGCTCACCGACGCTCGACTTGTCGAACTCCAGCAACACAACAACGACTGGTTCGTCCGCATGGCTCGCCTTCAATTACAAATGCGTCACACCGCAGAAAAACTCACCCAACCAGCCACCACCAACGCCCTGCAAAAACAACTCACCAACGCCAAAACCACTCCCAAAAAACTAAGGGCTCTTTGGGCTCTCCACACCATCGATGCCCTTTCTGAATCCCAACTTCACCAACTCCTGTCACACCCTGACGACCACCTTCGCGCCTTCACCATTCAATTCCTCACAGAGGACAAAAAGGCATCCACCAAAACACTCGAACATTTCAAAAATCTCGCCACCTCTGATCCTTCACCTGTTGTTCGGCTCTACCTCGCCTCGGCCCTCCAACGCCTCCCCTTCGATCAACGGTGGTCCATCCTCGCCGGACTCTCCCAACACCCCGAAGACATCGAAGACAACAACCTCCCCCGCATGCTCTGGTTTGCACTCGAACCTATGGTCCCCGCTCACCCCGAAAAGGCTCTCCAACTCGCCCTCAATTCCAAGATCCCCAAACTCCTCGAACACACCGCCCGCCGCCTTTCAAGCGGACAACTCACCGACCCTGATCAAACCAAAGGCGACGGACCCGACAAATGGCAAAAAATCATTCACAATATCGCTCCTGGATTCCGAATCAAAAACATCGGCAAAGGAGGTGTCCGCCAACTTACCAGCTTTCGCAACGAACGCGTCGTGCAAGTTCACCCCCTTGACCTCCACACTCCAAGCACTCTTTACCGTAGCCTCAAAGTCCCGACCAACGGAAAAACCACCCTCAAGATCCGCGCCTCCTACCACCCCCACGGCGATTGGACTCTCCGCATTCGCGTCGACAAAAACACCATCCTGGAACAACTCGTCTCCTACAAAGAAGTGCAAGCCGAGTGGCTCAATCTCGAAATCGATCTTACCCCATACGTAGGCAAGACCATCGATCTCAATCTCGACAACAAAGCCAACAACTGGAGTAACGAATTTGGTTTCTGGCACTCCGTGAAAATCTCCACCAAGTAAGTTTCTTTCACCTCAGAAGAGTGAATTAATTGGAACGGATATACACCTCCCTTTCTCCCCCTCCGCGCCGGTCCGAAGGCGGCTTCAAAGGCCTCCCGCCAAAAGCAAATTCCCGCAGTAAAACAAAAAATGAACAATTTAGTTTTTAATGCAGAAGCAATTTTAATTGTTTTGCTTTTACAAGTAACAACTGGTTTTTCGCAAAATAAGGAACCTGATCTTCAACCAAAAGTAATTCAACCTGGCAAAAGCCTCCACGACGCTGAGCCGCAGCCCGCATTCCGAATGGCTGGCATCTTCACCGACCACATGGTTCTCCAGCGCGACCAGACCCTGCCGGTTTGGGGCTGGTCCGCGCCCGGCCGCACTGTCACTGTTGAGGTTGGCCCGCACTCCGCTCGCACCCGCGCGAACGCGGAAGGGCGCTGGCGCGTTACCCTCCCGGCCCTCGAAAGCGGCAAAGGTCCGCTGACGATGACCATTAAGGCTGGCGATGAGACAATTCGCCTCACCGATATCCTCGTGGGCGAGGTCTGGCTCTGCTCCGGCCAGTCCAACATGGGAATGTCCGTTAGCGGCTCGGCCGACGGCAAAGCCGAAATCAAAGCAGCCAACCACCCCAACATCCGGTTTTTTGTCGTTCCGCGCCCCAACCCCTTGTCCACCGATCCCCAGGATGACGTTGTCGGCCAATGGCAAGCCTGTACGCCCGAGACCATCGGGGACTTCTCGGCCGTCGCTTATTACTTCGGACGCGAAATCAACCAGTCCATCGAAGTGCCTGTCGGCCTGATCAACGCCTCGGCGGGCGGCACGATCATTGAAACCTGGACGCGCCAGGAAGAAATCTCGCGCATACCCGGCATGATCGAACGCATCGCCGAAGCCCAGGATATTCTTCACAATATGCCGGCCATCACCAAGAACGATATAAAGAAGAACAAACTTGCCGCGAGTAGCCTGCAGGCGTTAAAAGAGGCAAAAGCCAACAACGAACTCGCTCGCAAAATGTCGAGTCCTGACCTTGATATCAGCAGTTGGAAAACCATGGAGATCCCCAACGCATGGGGAAAAGCGGGCCTGCCCGACTTCAGGGGTATGGTTTGGTTCCGCAAAACCATTGACGTTCCCGCATCGTGGGCGGGTAAGAATCTCGTGCTGCACCTTGACCGCATCCTCGAAGGCGATGTTACGTGGTTCAACGGCCAGCGCGTGGGCGCCACCCCCATCAACAAATATAGGGATCCGCGCGTTTACAGCATCCCTGTCAACCTTGTCAAAGCCGGCGCCAACACCATCACCGTACGTGTCATCGACACGTTTGGCTCCCGCGGCCTGTCGGGCGAGCCCGACGCCATGGCCCTCTGTGTCGCCGGTTCCGAGGAAACTGATCGCATCGGCCTGGCCGGTCCCTGGCGCTATAAGCCGGGCACCGAACTCGTCGGTACAATAGCCACTTTCGGCCCCGGGGCCAACAATCCTACGCTTCTGTACAACACCATGATTCACCCCCTTGTCCCTTTCGCCATCCGCGGAGCCACCTGGTACCAGGGCGAATCGAACAACGGCGACGGCATGCGCTACTTCGACAAAATGCAGGCGCTCATTCAATCCTGGCGCAACGTCTTCCTCCGCCCCGACGCTCCCTTCTACTTTGTGCAGATCGCGCCCTGTCGCTACGGCGGCGGCATGGAACTCGCTCTGCCCCAGCTCTGGGAGGCCCAGACCGCCGCGCTCGATATTCCCCACACCGGTATGGCCGTCATCTCGGACATTGGTAATGTCGCCGACATCCATCCGAAAAACAAACAAGACGTTGGCAAGCGCCTCGCGCTCTGGGCTCTTGCGAAAGACTATGGCCAAGATGACCTCGTCTACTCCGGCCCCCTTTACAAGTCGATGGCGATCGAAGCCGGCAAGATTCGCCTGAGTTTCAACCATACCGGAAGCGGCCTCGCCTCGCGCGACGCCAAGCCCCTCGACTGGTTTGAAATCGCGGGCGAAGACGGAAAATTCGTCAAGGCCCAAGCCGTGATCGACGGCAACACCGTTGTTGTCTCCAGCGACGCAATCGCCAAACCGAGCGCAGCAAGATTCGCCTGGCACCAGGAAGCCCAACCAAACCTCATCAATAAAGAAGGCCTGCCCGCCGGCCCCTTCAGAACGCATCGCCCATAGATCTTGCGATTGGCATAGCGGAGATGGCATCTAACTCCCCTTCTCTTTTTCTTGCACACCGGATTTTTCTGCTGCTAATATTTACATCACAATGATTTCTTTAATAAAAAATCTACTGCTCATAACAATCGCAGCTGTGGTTTTGGTCACAACCGCTTTTCCTGATGCGATTCACGATGCTGCTGCGAAAGGCGATCTTGCTGGTGTACAAGCAGAATTGGGTAAAGGCGTGGAGGTGAATACGAAGGGTAGTGGTGCTGCTGTGCCTCCTTTGCTTTTGGCCGCTTTAAATGGTCACATAGAAGTCGCCAAACTACTCACTGGCAACGGTGCGGATTTGGGAAGAGCTGATAAGTTTGGCAATAGCCCTTTGCATTATGCGTCTCACCATGGCAGCAAGGAAATCGTTATACTTCTAATCACTAACAGTGCAGATGTGAATGCAAAGGATTCAAGGCCCTCGCGCCAAAAGCAAATTCCTAACAGTGCGGGATGAGATCGATTCTCATGGCTGGAATCTTCGCAATCTTCTGTCCTCACTTGTGGGCAGGGGAAGGACACTGGGCTTTTCGCCCGGTGAAACGTCCCGTCCTCCCCGAAGCTGCAGCCGCTGACCCGATCGGTTGGATTGTCGGTGATGGCCTTGAGAGGGCGGGATTGTCTGCGGTGCCTGCCGCTGCTCGCCATGACTGGATTCGGCGCCTTTATTACAACCTGACCGGGCTGCCTCCTAAGTTCGAGAAGCTGAAGGCTCTTCTCGCTTCCGAAGAAACAGAGAGCGCTCTCGCCATGCGCCTTGTCGAAGAACTTCTGTCTTCTCCCCACTATGGTGAACGCTGGGCACGGCATTGGCTTGATGTGGCGCGCTACTCCGATACCAAGGGCTATGCCTATGGTGGTGAGGAATTCGACTTTCCCCACGCTTGGGTTTATCGCGACTGGGTGATCAAGGCCTTCAATGAGGACCTGCCCTATGATCAGTTTGTTCAGCGCCAGATTTCGGCGGATCTCTTGTTGGAGGAGAAGCTCTGTGATCGCGAAGATCTCGCTGCGATGGGATTTCTCACCTTGGGTCGTCGCTTTATAGGAGTGGAGCCCGAGATCATCGATGATCGGATCGATGTCGTCACGCGTGGGTTGCTGGGGCTCACCGTTTCCTGCGCGCGATGTCACGATCACAAGTTCGATCCCATTCCCACGACGGACTACTATGCACTCTACGGAGTCTTCAAGAGCTCAAGGGAGGATCTCCAGGCCATTGATCCTGAGGCTGCGCGCAAGCATGCCGAACTTGAGAAGAAGAAACTGGCTCTCGCAGCAGATTTCGAAAAAAGAGCGAGTGAGGTTGAAGGTCGCAGCCTTGCACGGGCCGCGGAGTACATGCTGGCAGCTCTCGATATCTCAATAGTGCCGCCACCGGACTTTGCGGAGGTTATTGAGAAGGACGATCTCAATCCGGCACAGATTCGGCGATGGTACGAGTTCCTATCGCAGAAATCGCGACGCGATGATCCCGTCTTTGGTCCTTGGTTGGCTTTGTCGAGAGGCGAGGCGCCAAAAATCACATCTGCAAACGTGCTAGTTTCCGAAGTTCTCCGACCTGCAGGGGAGGACCTGAAGAAGGCGGCGATGTGTTACCAGACCCTCTTTGGCCGCGCCGTGCAGGAAGAGAAGGACAACCACTCTGCGGATTGGAATGAAGTTCGTGAAGCCGTGACTGGACACGATTCCCCGATTCGTATTCCGCGTGACTACATTCACGATGTCGAGTGGCTCTTCGACGATGGAAACAAGAATCCATTGAAGAAACAGCAGGCTGCGATTGAGCGAGAGATCATTGGCCTGAAGAACAAGGCGTCCCACGCCCTTGTGATGGTTGATCGTGCGGTTGCTCAGAACGTTCGGGTCTTTAAACGTGGTCAGTATCCCACTCAGCTTGGCGAGGTCGGCCGTGGATCCATCGCGGTGTTGCATGGCGGTAAACGTCCGGTCTATCGCAGGGGTTCGGGGCGATTAGAGCTCGCCCGCGAGATCACGACAAAAGGAAATCCGCTGACTGCGCGCGTGATCGCGAATCGCATCTGGCAAGCGCACTTTGGGGAAGGACTGGTGCGGACGGAGAGCGATTTTGGAACGCGAAGCGAGCAGCCGAGCCATCCCAGATTGCTCGACTTCCTGGCCGCCGAGTTGATGGACCATGGCTGGTCTCTCAAGCACCTCCAGAGACGAATCACAAACTCCGCAGTCTATCGCCGGAAAGCGGGTGAAGCCCCGAAGGATGACCCG
>Ga0308008_1000928_pt1 | contig 10565 bp, 14 predicted proteins | sample Neamet125_FD_203140 | JGI IMG/M metagenome (GOLD analysis project Ga0308008, IMG submission 203140) | Marine microbial communities from water near the shore, Antarctic Ocean - #125 | ecosystem: Environmental > Aquatic > Marine > Unclassified | place: Southern Ocean | collected 2014-07-24
GTCGACCGTGAAGCCCTGCCGCTTTTTCCAGAATCAACATTGACTCGTTAACCAGCTCGCCTTCTTCTGGATACTTCATGATCCAACGCCACTCAGAAGGTCCAAACGCCTTGACAAGATCAACAGGCCAATTCGGTCGCGAGAAGTGCTGCTTCAGCTCTTTATCAAGGAAGCCGTCCTTCCAGACCAACAATGCCGGTTTATAACGGAGTTCAGTGTCCCTCTTAGATAGTGCAGCATAACTATCATCGACAATCACGTTCTCAGTGGAATGACTTAACTGATAATCCTCTACGATCAACGGTATTCTATGCATTGACGTAATCCTCGAATGCATAAGTCTTGATGTTTTTTATTTCACTTCCCGAACACCATAAATAGATATCGGGTTTGGCTACACCATTGAAGAAGCTGCTTTTAACCATCGAATAAGGCAGCATGTCTTCGAACGCAATTTTTGAGCCGATACGGAGCCCTGTATCAAACTCATAGGTTCCAACTACATCACCCGACATACAGGACAAACCACATAACGTGTAGGAAACTTTACTTACCGCAGCCACTCTTCCATTGACTACGCGTGGGGTGTATGGAATTTCGAGAACATCGGGAATGTGAGCAGGGACGGAAATATCCAATATCGCACTTTTATTTTCACTCCCGGTAATATCTAGTACCCCTGCTACGAGATATCCGGCATCAAGAACCCACGCTTCGCTCGGTTCCAGGTAAACCTCCAAACCATATTTGGCGCGAAATGCCTTCAACCTGTCGATGACTCGATCAAGATCGTAACCCGGAGCAGTGAACAGACTACCTCCCCCAAAGTTTATCCAGGTCAAATTTCCAGCAGTAAGGACGGTGTCGAGTTTTTGCTCGATAAGATCCAGATTGGTAGAGAACTCATTGGCATCTCTAGACTGACACATGTTATGGATGAGAATTCCGCTGTATCTCCCCTCCAATGCACCGAGCTCAGTTATCTTGATACCCAGATGAGAATTCGTTCGACAAGGATTATATAAATCCTTTTCCACGATGGAAATTTCCGGATTAACGCGCACTCCAATCTTGGCACGGGGTTCTATATCGTGACGTTCTTTCACCCACTGTAAAGCCTTAAGTTGCCCCACAGAATTAAAAACCAAAAAATCAGCTTTTGTGGAATACTCAAGAATTTCCGCTTCCGTAAAAGCCGGCTTATATATACTCAGTAGAGGCGAATGCTTCAATCGAAGCTCATCGACACTTCTAAACTCGAAAGACGAACCTGTCGAATAACCAGATACTCGCCCGTCGAAAATCTCACTGAGAACACCGATAGCGTTGAACGACTTCATCGAAAACAACACCGTACAGCCCGCGCGCTGTTCTATCTGATTCATGATTAATAGATTGCGTTTGAGTAATGACGAATCACACAAGTAATATGGTGTTTTAATTTCACGATTCATGGCTGACAGTACATCTTTCATGTTCGATGCTCACCCAGCCTGATAATTTTTTTATAGAAATTATGTTCCATACTTCCATATTCCGGCCAGTTTTCTATTAGCCAGTTATGAGCCTCATGCATTCTCTTGTTCGGAATGGCAGGAAACAGGTGGTGAACTAGGTGATAACAGTCGTGCCGTGGGAATGCTATCGATCGTAAAATTGAGTTGTTGATGTAGCAGTTTCTCGACTTATGAAGTGAATCGGCATTATCAAGAAGGCCGCCGTGATCAAGATAGTCTGTCAGGTATTTTATCACTTGATACGCACTGGCAAACGGCACAAGAAAATAGGCAAGAAATACGAGCGGGTAAAAAATTGCAAATACAACCAGGAATAAAAAATAGGCTGTCCTGAGAATTTTCGCCCATAATGGATCGCGCCTGACGTAAACTTTCACAAAAATATAATCACGTAAATGCCGCAAAGAAATAGCAAACCACAAGTGTTTCCATACGGTTCCAGACGTAACCGGTTGAGAAAAACCAAACTTTTCAAATCCTCGAAAGTCGCCATCCGCATCGAAATCCCCTAAATACCGATGATGGCTTGCGTGTTCCTCTCTGAAGTCATAGTACGAGCCAAATTCGATGACCCCTAGAACAATCCCGAACCTTTCGTTCCACTTCCTCTCGCGAGTAAAGTACAAATGAAAGCATTCGTGGGACATATTATTTACTGCCCTCCATCGGGTACCAATAAAGAATATAACTGGGAAATACAAGATAACGCCCAACACCAGGTTATAGGTAAAGGAAAAATAACTTAGTGTTGCTGCAACGATACCCGCAGAAATATGCATGATCGCGATACCGCACGCCTTGAACCTAGAAATTTTACCTCCTTTGAATTGACCAATTCCCTGCTCAAGTATTTCCCATTGACTATTCATAAGCGATCCTTCGCTATTCAAGAGTACCGTTGATACTTACCAGATCTTCTCACATCCAGTGTTGCACAATGGAACGAACCGCCGAATGACTGAAAATTCCGAAAATCACAAGGAATCACTTCAAAACCCCAGCGCCGGAAGGCGGCAATAAAGTCAGCCTCTTGGCGCTCTACAATAACAGTTCGATCATCCAGCGAAAGTACGTTGGTGTGAATCCACTTGCTAGTCATATAGAGCGGATGCGAATCAGGAATCGTGCTGGGTGGTGGTACCAAAACTTCCCAATCCTTGAAAAACTCCGGCAGCTTACTTACCCACGCTTTGTTGACTAGGACTCGCCCTGGAGAAAGCGGCATGATCGTTGTATCGATGTGCATCGGTGAAGCATCATCAAATTCATAAACATGTATCTTATATTTTTCTCCGAGTTCTCTTTGCAACCACTGAATTCCCAACATGTTTGTTACATGACTGCGTTGCCCGACGATGTCTGCCCCAATCCGTAGAAAGTCTGCGGCATCAAAGAGAGGTTCGTCTTCCGTGATTACCTGTTCAAAGTACTCTTCGGGAAACGAATGCCCCTGCTTCCACATACTGTCCTTCAGCATAGGCTTGGGAGCAGATGTAATATGAGCACCCCGCTTGAAGTAATCATTCAAGATATCCCTGAATGGGAAGGTTTCAAAATAGCGGCTCCGCCAGGCCATAGGTGTTTCGATAATTTTGTTGCCCAGCGCAAACATTCCATCTCTGGGCATAGCGCTGTAATACCCCCCATTCGTAGAGAAGAATGGAGTGATAATAGGTCTAAAATGATCATGTTCGTTAGGCCTTTTGACCGTAATACCTAGTCCCTCCAGCAGTGATGCCAATCCGTCAACTTCTTTGCGAGCGCGCGCCACGTGCTCTTTATCAAAACGCTTACCGGAGTTATCAATGAAAAACTGCTGAGTTCTTTGCGGTATGACTGCCTTAAGATTTGTATCCCACTCGGGGATCCTGAAGTCATCAATAATACCTACGATAACCTCTTTCAGCGGATCCCATTCAGTATAAACACTGACAGGTGACTGAGTCGCTTCCCGCTCGATCACTTCACTCTTCTGTATGCCTTGAAACTCCATTTTCAATAGTCCATGCGTATTACTTTAGGGACAATCACAGATCTCGATAGCGAAACTGTATCGATATACTGTGGGTGGTATTTGCTGCTGCTTAGATTGTGCTGCATCTGCTCAATGGACAGCTCTGTCTCACCGGCGTGTCCAACTAGCCAGACCCAATCCTGTTCATCTACCTCAAAGTAGGTCACGTGATGAAACACCTTCTTCATCCGTTCGTAAGACTCCTTCAGTGTCTTACAGCGCCATAGGCACGAGTTACCCGCCTGAGTAATGAATGCACCATCCGGACTCAGCAAAGACTTAACATCTGCCCAAAAAGACTCATTATAGAGCCCTTCGGTTTCCGGCCCCTCATCGGGTATATCCATAACGATAAGATCGTACATTTTTCTCTTACCCAACAAGCTCCTTATATACTCTTTACCATCGCCAATGATTATTTTTATCGCACTATCGTCATTAGCATTGATATATTCTTTTATTTCTTCCTCTGTGTATCCGTACGGAAGGTATACACCACAGGCTTTCATACACTCTTCATCGATATCTACATGAGTAATCCGACTGACTCCTGCTTCCTGAAGAATTTTTACCGCTACACCCTCTGATGAACCGATGACCAACGCAGACTCGGGCAGATGCGGCATACTCAGAAGCGCTGGCATTACTTGCCCTTCATGATAGGCCAGTTGACTCAACTCGGAACTTTGCCGTTCGTTATTGCAGAAGAGCGTTCTGCCGTGTGCGGTATCAGCAATAAGGATATCCTGGAATCTGGTCCTTCCCTCAAAATGCGTTCTATATATCTGCCATGTTCTGCTGAGCCCGTCCGATATTGGCTCTTGCAACAACATAATAGGCTCAGAAACTTCACTCATTCTTGCTACCCTCCTCATGGTATAATATACTCATCCATTGATGATCTACATTGGAACTTACTTACTGATGACCTCTTCTCACAGTTTTAACTTCGTGTTCATCGCACTCGAGCTCTGCGCAGATAAACTCGAAAGCCTTATGCGGATCGCACTGCGTTCCACACGTAAATATATCGAGAAATAGAGCCCCGAGCTCCGGGTAGGTATGAAAGGATGCGTGAGACTCTTGCAGCAAAACCAGAACCGTAACTCCCTGGGGGTCAAACTGTTTCGAAACAGTCCCACAGACCGTGGCGCCCGCTTTAGTCGCGGCGACACACAAGAGTTCAGTCAGAAAATTTAGATTGTTTAGTCTTTGCGGGGCGACATTATAAAGCTCGCCAAGAGTGTGCTTCCCAAAGAAAGCTGCTGAGTTGTTTTCCATGCAAGTTCCATCTGCAATGTAGAAGGTTTTTGCAGACTACATTTGCACAAATCAATAAGTAAATCCTTAGCTATGTAACAATTTATTTCAAAAATTAAAGCATCGAAAAATCATTAAGTTATCTCTTTCAGCAAGCGTTAAGGATGGTCTGAAGTAGCCCTACAGTTCCGGCTGACTTCAGCTTCTGCCGATTTTGAACGAGGCAAACCGATCAAAAACGGTTCAGATCACCTGCTTATTTCTGCGTTACTGGCCGCCGCGATAGCCTCGCAGCAACCATTTCCCACATTACAGGTGCATCTCTCCCGCATTCGTCAGCAAATGTCGGCGCGCCATCCATAGGTTCGACAGGGCAAACAAGATCATCAGTTGAGCCGTATTCATCGCCAAACCTCGGAAGCGCGTCTTCATGTAGAGGACTTTCACCTCCAACTCACCAGCGTGGCCACCACGGCCAAGCTGGTTGGGCTCACGCGCAACGCGCCATGCCTGGCGCACAATGACAAAGGCGGCCTCAAACCAAGGTTCATCACCGGTATACATACCCGGGAGAGGAAGCTCTATGCTGCTCAGGCGGTTAGAGCGCTGGCCTGGATGAGCTCTCTCCACGCACGTAAGGCTGCAGTGAAGCTGAAAAAGCTGCTGCCTGATAGCGAATGGCAGGCCCTGCAATCGACTAGATATCTGCTCCCACTCCCAGCCTGGATGGCGGAGCTTATTTGACATACACGGCGGGATCTCTGAGATATGACAGTCGGAGCACTTCATCGTCGGCTGGGTTACCAACAACGCATTACCTGCCATTTGCTTCTGTCAAACATTGCTCCTTCCTTTCGCTTGGGCTTGAGGGATACGTAGCTCAAAACTTGTAGGCGCGGCCAAACTGACACAGTCGGGCTTTCTGAATCTGCTGACTGATCATTACGCACACAATCCGAACCACAAGCAGCTCGTCGATTGCCAGCCTTCTATGCACTGCAGGTATTGAATGGTAAAGGCCAGAAACGAGCCCCATTGTCTTCACTCTGCTGTTAATAGCGACAGCTTGAGCCGATCTAGGATAGGGCTTATCGGCCTTTATAGTCGATTATAGAATCCACTCTGAACGCCGGATTGGTGCTGTCCACCTACCGGTGGTAAAGCACGGCCGAGGCGAAACCTCCATACCCCTTAGTGACAAACTATGCGAAAACTTGTCGATTTTGCGTGCGACCGAATGGTGTCGGCGAATGCGAACACCTGACGGTTTTCATGCAAATACTCACTCAAGCTTTACCCTGTGCTTTACCGCAGTCAGCTACAAAACGGTTTAATACCCACGAGCTGGCGAGGTACAAGAAGGATCAAGCTAATGATACGCACAACTTTTCCGAGTGCTACAAAGCTGCTTGGCACAATCCTTCTGCACGTCAATCCAAGCGAAGGCGGAAGCATACTCATTTTCACCACTAGACCATGCAGCTCTTTTGGCAATAAGCCGCCAATATAGTCGAGCCCGTCTTCATGCTTACCTGAGTCCTCGCCCCTGACGCATGCATAGTCCATGAATGTCTCCGTTACAAACAGCCGATTATGGTGATGGCAGATCACCTAGGGCGAGTACATCTACTTTTGACTGATGTGGAGAAAGCCGTTTTGCCCAGAAAAGCATTTGAAGAGAAGTGCCGGGAGTAACTAGACAGGATATGAACCAATAGATCACATTGATGGGGAGCAACTAAATATTTTATCAAGCAAAAAGCCTAGCTGGGGAAGCTAGGCTCGATATAAAGTAGCCACTTAACTAGAGATTATCAGCAGCGACCTGAGCACGTAGCAAGATATCAATAATCGTCAGCCAGCTCTTCTTGCGCAGCGGGACGTGCAGCGGTTTCAGCTTGTGGCTTAGACATCAACTTGTCGCGAATCATACCTTCCAGCTTGTCCATGGTAGGTTTGTTTTCCAACAGCCACTTCATGGTATTGGCCTTACCTTGGCCAATCTTGTTGCCTTCGAAGGAGTACCAGGCGCCGGACTTTTCAACAAAGTTGTTGGAAACTGCCAGATCAACAATCTCGCCGGCTTTGCTGATACCTTGTCCGTAGAGGATCTGGAACTCGGCCTGCCTGAATGGAGCAGCAACTTTGTTTTTGACAACTTTCACTCGGGTTTCGCTGCCGATCACCTCGTCGCCTTCCTTGACCGCACCGGTACGGCGGATATCCAGGCGCACCGAGGCGTAGAACTTAAGGGCGTTACCACCAGTGGTAGTTTCCGGACTGCCGAACATGACACCGATCTTCATACGGATCTGGTTAATGAAGATACACATAGTGTTGGAGTTCTTCAGGTTACCAGTGATTTTCCTCATCGCCTGCGACATCATTCGAGCGGCAAGGCCAACATGTGAGTCCCCAATCTCGCCTTCGATTTCAGCCTTCGGAACAAGAGCAGCTACGGAGTCGACAACAATAACGTTGACCGCCCCCGAACGAGTCAGAATATCTACGATCTCAAGAGCTTGTTCACCAGTATCTGGCTGCGAGCAAAGAAGGTCATCGATATTCACGCCAAGTTTGGCGGCATAGATTGGATCGAGGGCGTGCTCAGCATCGACGAATGCACAAGTCAAACCTTGACGCTGAGCTTCGGCAATTACGGAAAGGGTCAATGTGGTTTTACCAGAAGACTCAGGGCCGTAGATAAAGCAAGTCATGCTAGAAACCGCCAAAACTGGTTCAGGTAGCTGTCCACACATCCTCCATCATCTCCCCTCCTAACGCCAAGCCCCTAAACTGTAAAGAATGGGCGGTTGCAGGAGCTGAGTGCAACACGGTTATTGAATTGAGGCAGGTGTATCTATTGCATCGCCATCGCTATTTCTATCGCCTCTATCATCTCTTCAATCGGGAATTTCCAGCTGAAGCGTTTGCGTGGCCGGATGTTCAGTTCGTAGGCAATGGCATACGGTGCCGTCAGGGAGCTTTGTTAATGGCATTAAGTAGCTGCTCACGCAACCCACGGCCCGGCTCGTCCTTTTTCTGAGCCATCAGGTACACACCCTTCCCGCCTGATTTCTTAGCCCATAACTCACCGATTAAGCGTTTCTCTTTATTAACCCGGCAATCAAATACACCAAATCATGCCGCGTAGGCGATACGTGGATGCCGGAAATAAGAACGGATTCTTTGGGGGTGTAATTGCAATCGCCTCATGACCGAGCGAACACGCCCTTCCAGTTCGTCCTGATTACGCGCTGGCAAGCCCGTACGGACCTGATGTTTCAAATCACAATTCAAATACTCGTCAGGATTCAACTCCGGGGCGTATGCCGGCAAGAAGAACAGTTCGATTTGCTCTTTGCGGTCGGCGACCCAGGCGCTCACCTTTTTGCTGTGGTGTACGCGCAGGTTGTCGAGAATCAAGAACACTTTGCGGCCCTGCGCATCGCGAATCAGGCGACCCAGGAAGCGAATCAGCACTGGGGCTGTCAGCGTTTCCCGATACAGCATGAAGCGCAGTTTGCCCCGATTGGTCACAGTGGAAATCATGTTGGTGGAAAAGCGACTGCCGCTGACCTGGCGCACTGGCGTTTCGCCAATAGGGGCGTAGCTGCGGCTAGCCTGGCTGTCACTGCGCATATCCTGCCCGTATCCATATCCACAGCTGCTGATGCAGAAATCAGCAATCCTACTGGGTCAATTTTCCATCAGCGCCAACACTTCAAGCTGTCCATCGACGACCTGTGCCATGACTCGTAACGCGACGAGTGTCCGAAGATGCGGTTGGCGTTGGTTGGTCATGGTTGTCCGCTGCACGTTTCTTGCGTTGCCGGCGGCGACCACTCCATTCCCTCTTCGAGGATCGGATGGCATTCGCTCACGACGATCAACGGTTTGTTCCGATTCACCAGCGCGAACATGGCGATGGAGCTTTCGACATCCGCCACCGGCACTTCCCCCTGTGGGTCAAGCCTGCCAACCCAGACATATTGCCGGGTCTCCAAACATGCAAGGTAATACGAAATACCCATGTTTCCTCCGAATTCGAATCAAGTCTTTTGCTGCGCCAATCCGGAACGGGAGGCAGTGCTGCCGGAAACATCGAAGGCAGCGCGATACGCTCACACGACAACTGCCTTCAAAATCGCCGCAGCAGCCGACCCGAAGCTGCCTGTGAGATTCTGCCAATATCGTCCATAGACTGACTCAAGGGTCGAAAAATCCGGCCACATCGAGGACTTCTTGTTTCCGAGCCGATTACACTGCTCGGATAATCCCTCCACCAGGCAATACGCACGAACAGTCAAAGCCTGGGTTGCCGCTGACCGGAGTTTTGTGAGCGTTGACCGGAATTTGGTGAGCGCTGCCGACCTGAAATGCCACCGATATTTAGTGACCGCCCCGATTTCCGTGATATCCATGACCATCGGCGTGTGCAAAACGCTCGAAAAACCCTGAAATCAGGGCACCGGAAACAGCTGAGCGCTAAAACAGCGCTATTGGGTTCCCGAACGTGCTGATAGCATCAAGCACGCCATCAGCCACAAACCTGCCATTGGCTTCCATGAAATCCTCTAAACGCCAGCCCCCAAGGATCGATCGTTGCCCAGTATTAGAGGCAGAAGCTCGAAGGCTGGCTGGCGGCATTTCAGAAAATGAACGCAAATATCTCAGTGTAGCACTGGAAAATTTCAATGAATTGGAACCCCCGCAGGCCGCTTAGCAGGGCCTTCTGCTTGAGATAGAAATCAATCTATCTCCGTGGTTGAGCTCGACTTAGTGCTTTCATCGCAGAACAGCGGCTCAGCAGCTAACCAGCAGCCCAATGCTGGATGTAGATGCCCGAGCTTGTCCGCTAACTGGGACAATTCCTCTCTCCGCCGCTCTTCAAGCCTTCCTGCGAGCCAGATATCAGCGGCTTCCGGGTAATGCCGTAGAAGGCGTTCAGCCTGGAGGCGTATGGATTCAGGCAGGGATGAATCCCTAGATAAGTCGCGCAAGAAGTCTCTTGTCTGCACCACGCTACGGGTGCGCTCATGAACCATGGTCACGGCAACTCTCCTAAATTGTCCGTGGGGGGAGACGGTTTCCCGTCAACAAGTCCCACGGCCCAGAGGGAGAGTGTATCGAATGGAGAACGAATAACCAAAATCGGAGCCCCTGATCAATCGCTCTCATCACTTCGATCCTCTCGCGACTCCCGCCACTCTGCTTTCAACCACAAAGAGTCCCCCAGTGCGGCCAAGGTTCCGATACCCCATGCCGTTACCTGGTAGTGCAGCCTACTGGAGCTCGCATTAGATTCCGCGCTGAAAGAGTGCTGTATGCCTATGCCTACCCCAGAGCGACGAGTGGCCGGCTCGGTTGCGGGTACGTCCTGCCAGCCTGGCCGGAGGATGCGCCGCAGAATTTGAGCGACTTCAACGATCTGGTCGCGTGGCTGGAGGGCGGGCTATGAGTGCGCCGCTGATGACAGATGTGCAGATCCCGAGTGGGCTGGCGCCTCAACCGCTGCTGCCGGATACCGCACCGCCGACACCCTACCCGGTTGATGCACTGCCTCATGCAATGCGTGAAGCGGTCGAGGCGATTGTCGAGCACGAGTTAGTCCCCGCCGCCATTGCCGGGCAGTGTGTTATCGGGGCTGCCACTGTGGGAGGAAAATAAAGTGTCATCCTAACTACAGGACCCTGCAACGTAGCAATTCCTGCAAAAATCCATTTAAAACAATGACTTATTTCAATTCTGCCATCTGCAAGCGTTTTGTGGGG
>Ga0308008_1000930_pt1 | contig 10559 bp, 1 predicted proteins | sample Neamet125_FD_203140 | JGI IMG/M metagenome (GOLD analysis project Ga0308008, IMG submission 203140) | Marine microbial communities from water near the shore, Antarctic Ocean - #125 | ecosystem: Environmental > Aquatic > Marine > Unclassified | place: Southern Ocean | collected 2014-07-24
AGAGGTGGCGGCCCCAAACGGGTCAGTCCGTCTCGTTAAAGGCAGGCCCTGCCTTGTACGAACGCCCGCGTCATAGCTGGCCATGAACTTGTTGAGGGCTGTCTGCCGGCGGAAGTCCTGAGAGTCGTCCAGGACTCTCTCAGTACTTCCTTCAACCAAGGTCACTTGAAAGGTTTCCCCTACATGTGCCAGCCTTTCCTCCTCCCCTGTTACAGGAGCGAAGTACCTACGGCCTTCCCGTTCAATCGTCTCCCTCGGTGGCAAGGGCGTTGACTGAGCCTGGGGTTTGCCACCATCCTTAGGCTTAGCCGCAGCCTTAGGCTTTGGCTTTGCCACTCGGATGGTGGTCTTAGCCACGGCCTTAGGTGGTGATTCCTTGCTCGGAACCACCGGCTTCTTTGGCCCACTTGCCTTGGCCGTCGCCTGAGGCTTCTCAGCAAAAGGCGAATCAGAAAGCCGAGGGTCCGGAAAACATTCCGAACTCTCTTCATAAAAGGAGTAAGGTTTGTCATCCTCCACAAACTTGTTCTGCATTTCCTCCAGAGTCAACAAGGTTCTCTCCAAAGTATAAGGTCTCACGACCATCAACCGGGCAATGTCCATCCTCTTTGCCCTGGACAACCTTGTGGATGCCTTCCACAACCATATCCTAATGGCCTTCATGTCTGCCGGTTTCGATCTCAAAACCGTCTCTGAAGGCTTAGGCTTCCTAGTTGCCTTAGGCGCCTGCTTGGGCCAAGAAGGTGCCGCCTTGGTCGCCTGTGCATAGGATTTCTCCAGCACGGTTTCCTGAGGTGGAGGCATTTTCCTTCTTGGGGAATCTTCCTCCTTATTCGGAGGCTTCTTTCCCTTGACCCCGGACTTCTCAGATTTCCCATCCACGTCGCTTACGACGGACGAGGATCTCTGAGCGGTCAGATTCAGTTTGGCGCCCTTTTGCGTCTTCCTTATCCAACCTCGTCCCCACTCATCCCGTTTGCACCTATCGAAGGACTTCCTGAATTCACCTTTATTCAGGTGGTTCAGGTCGTTCTTCTGGTTCTGAATGAACCTCTGTGCTTGTCCGAGGATGAGTTCGGTCACCCAACCAGGTTTCTTCAACTCGGGTGTGGCACCCCCAGTTTTCACCGGCGGTGCCGAGGTCTTCGGTCGTTTCTGGTCACGGGATTGAGAGGTGGACCTCTCGCTCCTCGCGGCCGGAATTGATCCAGACCTCTTTCGCTTCCCTAGCTCTCTGGCTTTCTTGCTTGGCCTATGCCGATCGCCGGAAACACTTCTCTCTGAACCCGACCCTTGTGAACTACTGTCCACTGGGGCGTCTAAGGGCCAGAGGTCATGTGAGAGGGAGGCCCCCTCTATCTGACCTCGAACCCTCTGACTCCGCCGGTGCATCTCAAACAGAGAATGCTGAAGGGGTGCAGCCGAAGGGGTTAACCCCTCCTTGCACAACTGCCTTCTGCCGATACTAGTGTCATAGCCCTCCAAGGCTGACAGTATCTCTACTGTCTCCTTAGGAGTGTCGAAATGGTTCACCTGCACGGTGTACCTCGACATCTCAACCATGTCACTCCAGGTCGGTTCTTTGGGACTTTTCCCATGAACTTTGAGGAAGTGCTCCTTCATAGTGTCCGCCCGCACCCCGTGGTATGCACATCCCTTTGCGGGACACAAGTACACTTGGTTCAGTTGACAATATCCGTAATGGCGCCTGAAGTCGGCGCGCCGGACAAAAGTCAACTTACACCCGGGACACTTGATAGGCGCTTGGGTCCCCCCAACGGCCTCGTCGAGCTCTTGGGTTTCCCCAACAGCCCCGTCAGGCTCTTGGGTTTCCCCAACAGCCTCTTCAGTTTGCTCGGACTTCCTCGGTTTCCGCTTACTACGGCGAGTTCTAGTCCTTCCCTTTGCTCTCCCAGTGTTTTCCACCGGGGGAACATTTACGGCGGCTTTCGCCCCCGAGGCCTTGGGTTCGGCCTGGGGCTTTGACTTTTTCCCGGACTTTACAGTCCATTGGGTTTCGTCGTCAAAGTCCATGTTTGGTTCCTCTCCTTCGGACTCCTCAAAATCCGACCCATAGTCCATCAAATCAGCCTCAGGTTCTTCCCGGCGTGTTTCACCACGCTGGGCGCCTCCCTGAGCCTTGGTCGATAGACTGGGCTTTCCCGGCGCTCCGGATTCCCGGCTGAATTTCTTCGGCTGGGATTCCTTGGGCGCACTCGTTTCCCGGCGGGATTTCTCCTGCTGGGGTTTCCTAGGCGCACTTGTTTCCCGGCGGGATTTCTCCTGCTGGGCCACGTGCTCTGCCTTCTTCGTCTGAGATCCACCAGCCTTTCGGCTGGGATCACCAAGACGTTTCTGGCTCCTCTCCCGCTGCCTTGTATGGCCAGAGGGAGGGGTTGATTTGCTCTCCAGCAGGGCTTCCGCCCTAACCTTCGAGACTTGTGAACCTTCAGATCCTGAAAAGTCCTCATGAACCTGTTGCTCCCACTCCCGCTCATCTTCCCTTTCATCTGGCGCACCGCGCCACCTCAGGTCGTCCGAGCGTGAAGAGGGGGCTTCAGATTCAGTTTCGGACTCCAGGTCTGATAATTCAGACATGTCGTCCTCCTCCGAGTCATCCGAGTCGTCGCGGTCCGCTTTCGCAGCCCTCCGACGACGGGATTCCGAGGAGTGAACAAAAGTTGGCTTTGGAGCTGCCATACTTGGTATAGCGCTCACCCACAGCCAAATATGCTTCAAGAGTATTCTTAAACTATTCAAGTATCCCTACACTGTATTGTCTTACTCCAATACAGGGTGAATCCTAGCTAAAATTTGGAAAACTTTCCTCGCATTGGGATTAGGTCCGATCAGCTCGGGAGCCAGCGTGAAAAGGGCTGCCCTCAGCAACCAACGGATCCTCTGTACGTAGCGCCCCTAGCGAGCGCCACCGGCAGCTCCTATCACGCCGGGAAATCCTCACCGTAACGTGGCGCCACCTTACGAGTGCCAAGTTCTCGGCGCAACCAAGTTTCCTCGGCGCGCCCCAAAAATAAGACCAGATTAGAAGTGCTTAAAAGGTTGTCAGGCCAAAACACATCAATTAAGGTCAAATGCCAAATTCTGCCAGGCATTCTTTTGCGGATACTTTCCCGAAGTATCCTGTGATTTAGTACCTTCCTACTGTACGCTTGCTCCGAGCGTCTCCTGAAGTTCCTTGGTTTTAGGATCTTCGATCTCACCCTTGTAGGCCTTCAGGCGGTCTGCATGCACCACCATGGGAGTGTTCCTAGTGACCTTCTGGATCACATAGATAACACTACTCAGCTTGGCTGAGACTATCCATCCCATGTCCCATGGTTTCTGCAAAGACTTCGAAACTCCCTTGATTCTCGGGTAGTTTCTCAACCATACTGCCTGTCCTACTTGATACGACTGAGCTTCCACCTGCCTGTCATAGTTTTTCTTCTGATAGGCATACACGGACCCCACTTGTTCACCTACCACTCTGTGTGCCGCCTGCATGGCTTCAGCCAAGTCGGCAGCATACTCAGTAGCCGATAGCTCCTGATAAGCTGCCTCAGGTGGTGGTCCCACCAAAGCATCTATGGGAAGTCTTACTTCTCTTCCCAAAAGCATACTATTTGGAGTGACCTGCAGAGTACGGTGAACACTGGAGCGCATAGCCATCATGACCGCCGGCAGGTGGTCATCCCAGTCATTCAACCTCTCATTCACATAGGCTGATAGCATAGCCTTAATCACAGAGTTCTCTCTCTCTGTGATCGCGTTACCCTGCGGATGGTAAGCCGTAGTATGGGTTTTCCTAACCCCCAATAACCGGCATACCTCCTTCATGACCTCTCCGTCCACATTCCTCCCCTGGTCGCTGTGCAGCTCCAAGGGCATACCGTGTCGGCAGATAAAGTCCACGACCTTTCGGGCTATCTCTGGGGACTTACCGTCCCTTAAAGGGAATGCCTCCACCCAGCGACTGAATTGGTCCGTAATTGTCAAAATTACACTATGACCTCTTCGAGTTCTTGGATGGAACGGCCCTACTAGGTCGATACTGACTCTATCCATGGTCGAGCCTACTCTATAGGTTTCTAGGGGTGTTCTCTTAGAAAATCGAGGATTCTTCCGAGAGGCACACACCACACAGTTCTGCACCCATTTCCGAGCAGCAGTCGACATCCCTGGCCAGTAGAAAGGAGAGCTTTTAACTCTCTCTATCGTTTTCTTCTGGCCCAGATGCCCCGCAGTCTTAGCATCGTGGAATTCCTTCAAGATCGCTTTGATCATTGAAGTCACTGCCACGACCCTGTACCACGGGGGATCTGTGGGTTTGGGAGTCTCCCATCGCAGGTAAAGTACTCCATTCTCAGACAGGCGTAGCTGGTCATACCGAGCCCACCACGTTTTAAGAATAGCATCCTTCTTTGCCACCTCGTTCCAATTAGGGCGTCTACCCTCCCGGAGCCAAGACCTGACCTGTTTAACGGTCGGATCGTGGTCCTGGAGGAACCCCATGGCTTCGTTAGACCAGGTCTCTGGAAGTTGTTCTTTATAGAACTGTTCCAACCTCTGTTCGTCCAACTCCACCCTTGAATCGGTGTCCCCTGCATTCTGCTCTCTTCGGTCTTCCCTGTGTGGGGCTGCACCCTCACCTCTACTATTCTTAACAACTCCACGTTCCTTGGGCACGGTCTGGGCTACAGGCTCCTTTGGCCGTGCTCCACTACCTTCCTTAGGCCTCACAGAAGTCTCACCTCTACTGGCTTGAGCCATGGGATCTCTCATTCGAGGATCCACGTGAGACTCAGCCGGTAAACTCTCGGCGTGTTTTTGCGCCGAGGAAAGATCTCTCTGGGGGTGTTCTTTTTCCGCCCTAAAGATGATCTTTGAGATTTCTGGTTCACCCTTGGTTCCCAATTCTGTTTCATTGCTACCCGAGGCAGTTTCAGTGTGACCTGTCAAGGTCGCACCTCTACTATCCCGGACCTTAGTGGTGTATCCTTTCTTGACTTTGGGTTTCCCAGCTTCTGGGATCTTCCCACCCACGTCAGTTGAGGATGTCTCTCCACCACTTTGGTCCTTGACCTTGATCTGTGTAAGTTCCCTGTCTGCCACCTCTACTGCTTCTGACTTGGTCTGTGCTCTGGTTTGCACCGTGCGGACTGAACTCGTGGCCTGCTGTTTGATTTCGGCCAATGTGGCCTCTTTTCCATCAGCAATTACCAGTGAATCCAGGTCTCTGCACCCTTCCATACATCTAGACAGGGCATCAGCATTACCGTGGCGTACGCCTGGGCGATGCTGAATGACCATATCATAAGATTGCAGGAAGGAGAGCCACCTAGCCATTTGCCCCTCCGGATCTTTCTTCCGCAGGAGCCAGTAGAGGGCGGCATGGTCAGTCCTGACCAAAAACCGGGTCCCATACAGATAGTGATGATACTGTTTCACGAAGGTTACTATAGCCAACAACTCTCTTCTGGTTACACAGTAGTTTCTCTCGGCCTTCCCGAGAGTCTTACTTGCGTAAGCCAATGCCCTCTCCTCTCCATCCTGTTCCTGACTGAGGACTGCGCCGACGCCTACGTTTGAGGCGTCACAGTCCAATATCAGTAATCCCTCTGGTCGAGGGTATCCCAGGATGGGAGCTGAGGTCAAGAGTGTTTTCATAGTTTCAAAGGCATAGTGTTGGGGCGGGCCCCAGAAGAAGGGTACCCCCTTCTTCGTTAGGTCAAAGAGCGGCTTACAGACTGTGCTAAAGTTAGGCACAAACCGTCGGTAATAGGCACAAAGACCAACAAAACTACGCAATTGATGCAGATCAGCGGGCACTGGCCACTGCTGGATTTTGACGATTTTGGAATCGTCTACTTCTACCCCAGCAGCTGACACAACGTGTCCAAGAAATGCGACCTTCTTCCGAAGCAGTTGACACTTCGAGGGTTTCAGCTTCAGGCCGGCTTCACTAAGCCTATCCAAGACTGCTCCTAGTCTCTCGTAGTGAGTTTCTACGGAGTCCGAGAAGACGACTATGTCGTCGATGTACAAGACAGCAGTTTCCCACTGCAAACCCCGCAATGTATGTTCCATCAGACGTTGGAACGTTGCAGGGGCGTTGCAGAGGCCGAAGGGCATAGTGAGAAACCTATACAGGCCTCCACCCCCAACAGTGAATGCTGTCTTGTCCTGATCCTCGGGAGCCATCTCAACCTGCCAGAACCCAGAGACAAGATCAAGGGTAGAATAGTACTCTGCCCCTTGAAGCGTATCCAAATTGTCCTCTATTCGAGGCAATGGATAGGCGTCCTTGCGTGTGACGTCATTGATTCGTCTGAAATCGACGCAGAACCGTGTGGTTCCATCCTTTTTGGCGGCCAATACTATTGGCGACGCCCACGGACTATCACACGGCTCAATGACACCACGTTTGAGCTTCTTTTCCACTTCCTCCTGTACCTCCTTCTTCTTGTGAACGGGCACCCTTCTCGGGGGTTGCTTTATGGGACGAGCATCTCCGGTCTCAATGTAGTGTTGCACCACATTCGTTCGACCGAGATCATCCGCATCCCTAGCAAACACCCCCTCATACTTTTGCAAAAACTTTGCAAGAGCAGGGCGCTCCGTTTCACCGATCTGTTCAGCACTCTCTGTGTAGAGTTGCCTCAGATGTGGAGGTACGGAGTTGGTTAGATCATCAGTTGCCTTTACGGCTTCCAATGGGGGTGGGAGGTCACTCCCACTCCGCTCCGCTTCAGAGTCTGAAAGATCTGACCACTGCTTTCGGTAGAATTGTTCACCAATTTCCACCTCTTCACTAGGCGCCTCCCTCGGACTTCTTACTAGAGTCCTCGGCACGTTAGTGTCAGGGTATAGATCTTTCTCTCGACGGTCCTTCTCATACTCTTTCGCTAACCATTCCTCCTCAGCCCGATTTTCAGGGTCATAGGCCCTTACTTTTTCTGGCTTTAACACTGGAGGCGGTTGACGCATTCGAGTATTCGGTTCGGGCTTGGCCCTATTGCATTCTGTCCCGTACCACTCTGTCGGCAGCGACTTGCCAGGCGAGTGGCCCTGTGTGGGCGGTGAGCCCATCGCACAGGTGTTCTCTGAGCTCTCACTCATCTGTCTGCTCATCAACTGATTGACCTCGGCCAGAAGGCCTCGGTCGCCTGGTCGCTTCCCTCCCACCCATCGGTGGTCTCTCATTTCCCGGCTGAATTTTGTCCGTCGGCGTGATCCATTTTCTCGGCACGGTACTTTCTCGGCGGGGTCGCCCCAACTAAGATTTTCCCGGCTGGATCCAGCTTCTGAACTTGACTCAACTTTAGGAGTGAGATTGACCTGACGGCTATCTTTAGCCTGGCGGTCAAGAGAAGGCGACCTGGTGAAACAGGGTCTCCCCTGCTCATCATTGCTTTCAGTTTCCGAACAGCTCTCAGAGTAGAGCCTCATGGAACTACTGGACTCTTCTGTCCACTGTCCATCCAGATCTTCCTCTTGCGAGGAAGAGCTCGTCATGTCAGTCTGACCAGTGGGATGAAATTTGTATTCACCTTCACTAGCATCACCAAAGGGATGCTCTCTAGCCACTTGGGGTCCCACCTTAGAAATGGGCACCAAAAAGCCAAGCAACGTGTGTCTGGGTAGTATTACCACTGTGTCCCCAGGGTTTATGACTGGAACAGGAATAATGTCACTCCTGGGATCCACTAGCGCTTTGCCAGCGAGTACCCCAAAAGTAGCCATCGGTTTCAGTGCAGGCGAAACCATTCCCCATTCAGGCAACCCCCTAGGGTCCCCACCGCGAACCTGGACGCCAACAACGACCTGGGAGTTAGCTGGTACGTAGGTCTTCTTGGTTACTATCAACTTACGGATCCTACCGTCGCCTGTAGTGTAACGGCGGCAAGCCTGGACCTCATCTCCCTTGAGGATTAGGACACCACGCCTCCAGTTACAATCTATCTGGAATTTCTGAATAAAATCCAATCCAAGGATTATATCTTCAGAGACATCCATAACAGTAAACTGGTGAGTGTAGTAACGCCCTCCAAGCTCAACCTCCAACACTACGCAACCTCGGACCCGAGCGAATTCACCCGAGACTGTCCGCACACAACGGTCGGTTGACACCATAGTCCAACCAGGGCACGCACGATGTAGTACGTCCCACAACCTAGTAGACAAGACAGAGATGGTTGCACCACTATCTATCAACATGGCCACGGCTACACCAGACACTTTGCCAGAAATTATGAGTTCCCCTGGCAACTCCTTGCGCTCTTTCTCCAATTGCTTATGGAGATCAACAATCGCATGGAGATCCAGGGACTCTATTCCTCTCGGTTTATCCGAGGGCTCATGGGTGTCTACCTTCACTAACCGGACATCTACCACTAAAGTCTCCCCTGACGGGCCCGCACGAGTCCTCGCCGGTGGTAAACCTTTCTCATGTTCCTGTTGCAGGAACTCGAGAAGGTCCACCCTCGGCTCTCTAGACTCGTCTTCCAATGTTCTCCAATAGATGGGAACTTCATTGGTGGGCCTCGGCATACGAGGCTTGGGGATGTCTGGGACAGGAGGGGGATCGGGCTCCGAGTTCGGGCTGTCTGTCCCGGAGTCAGACTGCCCAAACCAAGAATCCGTTTCCTCACTCTCGTCCGTGGAAGTAGACACATCCTTCATGACTACAAAGCGCCTCTTTCGGCGACTTCCTTTGCATTTTTCCGACCTGTTCAGACTCCTATCGGAGTCAGAACTTTCACACCGGACTGGGGGCCGGTCGGCACCACCAGTCATACACAGTTTCCCTGCTCTTTATTTAGCTGGTTAGGCTGTATCGGCGCTGACGCCGAAGCCTTGCCAACTTCAGAGCTGGTTCCCTGTACAGGCGTATTCGCCTGCTTCTTCTTCTTCTTCTTTCCTTTACCAAAGTTTCCCTTTCCAGGCTGACCCTTAGCGCCGGAAAAACTTTGGTCCACTGCGCCCTTAGGCGCAGCCAGACTCGAGACTATTTCGTTCAGGAGTCTCAGTGCGGGTAACCCCACACCTTCGGAAGCTACTGCCAGCCCTCCCTGAGCCAGTGGTTGATATGCCACGGGTTGCTGCATCGGTGGTGTTACCACCTGAGCGACCTGAGGCTGCATTGCCATGGGTGCTAGCTGGGCCTGCACCACCTGTTGAGCAGGTTGCTGTATAGCAACCTGCTGAGTCGGTGGTCCTGCGCCTGCCATTGCAGCAGGAGGTGTTGCCACCGCCTGCCCCTTAGCCTTAGACTTAACCTCTGCTCTCAACCACTCTGGCCAGTTCGAGGGACGATAGTCGCAATCTTGAGCAAAATGTCGACCATCGCCACACATCCAGCAGGTGCCTCTCGGCGTCTGATCGTCTGGTCTACCAGTGCGCCGGTAACCACCTCTCGAAGGACTACCATTGCGCCGGTATCCACCTTGCGGTGGACTTCCAGTGCGCCGGAAATTATTCTGAGGCGGACGACCCCGGTATTGGCCTCCGATCAGCGCCCTAACTCCCTCTACGATCTCGTCTGGTGACAAGTCGGAAAGATCCTCTTCTCCGTCCTCGTAATCCGAGAACTCCTCTTTCTCAGCGCCACCCTCCAACCTCCGAACGGCGATGGGCTTACTCTTTCCTAGAAAGGAAAGGCTCATCTCACGCGCCTGAATTGCCAATTCAGTTGCTCGCTCCATGGTTTTCACCGGAGGGTTAGCCTGTATCAGGGCTTGCACTACTTCCCGGGAGGTGAGAGCCTTCATGAAGTACCTGACGGCCTCCGACTCTCTCGTCTCCTGGGGGTAGCTTGAAAACGCCGAGTAAGCCAGACTTCGTATCTCTTGGGACACGTCCTCTATGCTTTGCTCCGTTTTCTGCTTATACCCTTCTAGACGGCTTCTCACTGACTCATTACTCGTCATGGTGCCGAACCTCTGGGCCATAGCCACTGTCACCTTGTCCAGTTGCTGCCCCTCTTCGGGAGCTAGCGAGCTATAGAATTGCAACGCAACTCCAGTGAGCTCAGCACAAAAATGGGCCAAGGTAGTGGCATCGTCCCAGGCGTTCACCTGACGAACAATCTTGAGGTGGGTACGATAGATCTCCCATGATTGATCCTTGCCTCCTGTGAACCCCTTCAACTTCTTTGGCTTCATCCCGGTGGCTACGCCTATGGTTGCCATGCCAGTCACAGGGGTTACCGGTGTCGGTACCACACTGTGTGTCGCCAAAGTTACCACTGTCGGGTTTTGACTACCAGTCTCCACCCTTTCAGCGGTAGCTGAAGTTCGACCTCCAGAGGAAGGATCAACTTGTCCTACTACGCCGGGGTTTGCTACCCCAGGCGTCGGATTCACCTTGACACTGACCTGTTCGGTCAATGGTAAATCGAATGTGTTCAGCGTTCCCAACGCTTCCGAGCCAGCCTTGCGAAGATTAGGTTCATTGAGGGCTTTCCTAATAAGCCCCAACAACTTGCTGGACGAGCAGGATAATCTGGAGGGCGCCTCTGAGGGACATGCTAGGCATTCCCTGTCGGCGTCACCCCTATC
>Ga0308008_1000938_pt1 | contig 10469 bp, 12 predicted proteins | sample Neamet125_FD_203140 | JGI IMG/M metagenome (GOLD analysis project Ga0308008, IMG submission 203140) | Marine microbial communities from water near the shore, Antarctic Ocean - #125 | ecosystem: Environmental > Aquatic > Marine > Unclassified | place: Southern Ocean | collected 2014-07-24
CTCTTCCAAGTATTCAAATCGGGAGTAAACAGCAAAAATCTCAAGATAAAGTCTAAAAAAACCTTGTCTCTGGGAGAAATTCGGATACCTCTCCCCTCCCATGGCAAGAAAATGCTGGATTGAGCGCAACAAGCGCAAAGCAAAAACTGTAGCAAAATATTCTGACCTTCGTCACCAGTTGAAGAAGGAAAAGGATTATGTCGGTTTGACGATGCTCCCCCGTGACGCAAGCCCAACTCGTTTGGTGAATCGTTGTGAAGTGACCGGCCGTCGCCGCGCCTTCCTTCGTCGTTTCCGTCTCTCCCGGATTACTTTCCGTGAGATGGCTTCCCACGGCCTGCTTCCCGGAGTGACAAAGTCCTCCTGGTAGTTCAGGTTATCCGTCAGATCACTGAGGGTGCCGTTCTTTGATCAGCACCCTTTTCTGCGTCCCGACCATGCCCATTTACGAATATCAGTCTGAGAATCCGGATGATCCGGATCGAAGTTGTAGCATTTGTGCGAAAGGGTTCGAGCTGCAAAGACCCATTGAACGGGAGGCGCTGGAAAAATGCCCTCTCTGCCGCCGTCCGGTTTGCAAGTTGGTGAGCCGTGTCAATACGAAGGTGGCTACCAAGGAGTATTCCGACTCCGAAGCGAAGTCCGCCGGATTTCACGTTCTTCAAAAGAACTGCGACGGCGGCTACGACAAAGTCTAGCCCGGATGCCTCATGTGTGAGTCATTTTTCATTTTGGCTAGCGGGTCCACCGAGGTGGTGGCCGAATACCCGACCTGGCAGGAAGCTGCATGGTATTTGGCGGGAATCATTTTTTTTCTTCTTTTGAATGCCTTTTTCGTGGCCTCGGAATTTGCCATCGTCAAGGTGCGCCCGAGCCAGATCGAAGGTGAGATGGAGGACAAGCCGCGGCGGGCGGGGATCTCGAAGCATGTTGTTTCCAATCTCGATGGCTACCTTTCAGCGAATCAGCTGGGAATCACGATCGCCTCGCTGGCATTGGCATTTCTAGGCGAACCTTTTATTGCAAAGCTGGTCGGCCCGCTCCTTTCGCAAACGGGGTGGTCGGAACAGACGATCAAAGTGATCACGTTTGCGACAGCGATGATGTCCTTCACTTTTCTTCACGTGGTGGTGGGGGAGCTCCTGCCCAAGTCCATTGCGATTCGAAAGTCGCTGGGAACGACCCTGATCATATCTCGGCCCTTACACCTTTTCTATACCTTCTTCCGTCCCTTCATCTGGGTTCTTAACGGAACGGCAAATTGGTTGCTTAAAAAGGTCTTCAAAATCGACCCAGTTTCAGAAGGAGAAGCGGTGCATAGCTCGGAAGAGTTGGCTTTGCTGGTTGAGGAATCGGAACGCCAACAAGAGGTGACCGAAACCGAGCGCGAGATTTTGATCAATGCTCTTGAGCTGAATGATGTCTCGGTCAAGGACGTGATGACGCCAAGGAGCGAGGTGGTGTTTTTGGATTTGGATCTCGGTTTTCAAGAGAATCTGGAGTCAGCGATCGAGTCGAAACACACCCGTTTTCCTTTGGTGAGGGGGCACTTGGATCAGGCGGAGGGCTTGATCCATATTAAAGACGTGCTGCGGCTCATGAAAAAGGACGAGCCGGATCTGATGGATATTCGTCGGGAGCTCAAGATGGTGCCGGCGACGATGAAGCTGGATGATCTATTGCAGTTTTTTCTTCAAGAGCGGGCGCAGCTCGCCCTGGTGGTTGATGAATTTGGCGACGCCTCGGGGTTGGTCTTCATGGACAACATCATGGCGGAATTGGTCGGAGACATTCATGATGAATTTGATGAAGAGGACGAGACGGATTTTCTCAGGATCAACAAGGAGGAGTTTGTGGTCGAGGGAGGGCTGAGTTTGAACGAACTTTCTGACCACGAACCGGCGATTGATCTGGAGAGCGGAGAGGTCAGTACTATTGGAGGATACATTGTGCAGCAACTGGGTCACCTTCCGGACCCTGGCGAGACGATTGAGGTGGAAGGATTTGAAGCGAGTGTGACGAGCACGGACGGGCGGAGAATCGAGCAGCTCCGTTTTGTGAAGCTGCCGGAAGCTCCGCCTGAGTCGAAGGAGCTGGAGACTTTATGATCTGGATCTTTGGAATCAGTTCTTTCCGCGTTTCTTTTTAGGGGCGTTGGAAGGAAGACCGGTGAGGCCGGGTTGGCGGCCGGGATTTTTTTGGACGTGGTCCCATGCTTGGGGGGCGAGGGGAGTGTAGCGAGGGGAGGTGTCCTCGGCCGGGAAGGTTTTTTCGATGGCCTCGAGGCGAGTTTTAATCTTGGCGAGTTTGGGGTCGTTGATTCGGTTGATCAATTCGTCCGGGTCATCCTCCAAGTCGACCAGCTTGGCGCTCGAGCGGTCATTTTCGATATAGAGCTTGTAGCGTTTGTCTCGAATGACGCGATCGCGATACTTCCGAATGTTGATGACTCTGCCATTTTTGTCATAGGTCGCGGAGCCTCCGCCCATGGCCATGATCCACTTGCGAGGGCCGTCTTTAGCTTTGCCGAGGATCACGGGGGCGATTGATTTGCCATCCAGGGTCAGTCCCTCGGGGAGTTTTGCTCCGGCGAGTTCGGCGAAAGTGGGGAGGAGGTCGGTGAAATCGCTGAGGGCGTCGGTGGTCACGCCTTGGGGAACGAGTCCGGGGCAGTTGGCGATGAAGGGTTCGCAGGAGCCGTTTTCAAGGGTCTTTCCTTTTGCTCCGCGGACGCGTCGGCCGTTAAGGATGTTGGAATTACCGCCGGTTCCATTGTCGGTAGTCCAGATGACGATGGTGTTTTCACGGAGGCCGGTGTCGTCGAGTTTCTTGATGATTTGTCCCATGAGGTGGTCCATGTATTCCACCATGGCGGGGAATTGCTCCGCTTTTGAGGCTTTGGGTTTATGGGGTGTCGTGGTGAGTGGTCCGTGGGTGAGGATCATGGGGTAGTAGACAAAGAAAGGAGTGTCCTTTTTCTGTTTGCCAATGAAGTCGAGGATGAACTCGTTGCAGAGATCGGGGCCGAATTTTCCTTCGTGGGTTTTTGATCCTTCCTTGGTGAAAATGTAGGGATTCCAGTATCGTTTGCCGCTGGGTTTGTTCCCTGCTTCGAATCCTGTCCACATTGCGTAGTCGTCGAAGCCCAGTTCGTTGAGAATCTTTGGCTGGATGCGGAAGTCATTGATTTGCCACTTTCCGGCGATACAGGTGTTATAGCCAGCTGACTTCATCACGCGGGCGATGGAGGGATTTTTCTTCGGATCAAAATGACATCCCCGGCCCCAGCGGGGAACGTCCCAGTGATTCACCCAGCCGTGGCGAAAGGGATATTGGCCCGTGAGAAGAGTGGCACGGGTGGGGGTGCACTGGGGCATGGAATAGACATTGTCAAAACGCATCCCGGTCTTCCCGAGTTGATCAATGTGGGGAGTGGCGATGTTTTCAGCCCCGTAGCATTTGATCCATTCCTTGCCGAGGTCGTCAACCATGGCAAAAATGATGTTGGGTTTTTCGGAGGCGAGTGTTGTGCCCACGAATGCGAGAACGCCACAAATCTTGAAAAGGGCATTTTGAACCATGTCCCAGTCTCAACAAATTCGAGCAGAATTCCCAGCATGATTGAAGACCAACGCTGTGATTTCTCCGAGGTCTTCCAGACGAAGGCTCCAATGCCAATTCGCATGGGGTAATGAAAATGAACTTCCGGCGTTGGTAGAGAGATCCTGCTGGACTAGCGGGCGAAAACGGAAGTGCGTTCTTCGGTGCTAAGTTCCTTCCACTGCCCAATGGGGAGATCGCCGAGGGGGAAGGCTCCAATGCCTTCGCGGAGGAGGCGGAGGGTGGGGAGTCCGACAGCTGCGGTCATTCGTCGGACCTGGCGGTTTTTTCCTTCGCGAAGTTCGAGGCGGATCCAGGTGTCGATGATGTTTTTTCGATAGCGGACCGGCGGATCACGGTCTGGGATAGGGGGAGCTTGCTTGAGGGACTTGGCGCGGCAGGGGAGGCATTTATGGCCTTTGATCACGATGCTGCCGCTGCGGAGCTTTGTGAGCGCGGCTTCATCGGGTTGTCCTTCGACCAGGACGAGGTAGCGGCGACGGTGGTTGTAGCGGGGATTAAGGAGCCGATCTTCCAGGGGTTTCTCATCAGTGAAGAGGAGGAGGCCTTCGGAGTCCATGTCGAGGCGTCCGAGGGGGAGGCACTTTGGCGGAAAGTTGAACTCCTTGAGCGTGCGTTGGCCTTCGTCACCCGGATTTGCGTTGAACTGGCTGAGGATGCCGTAGGGTTTGTTGAAAGCGATCAGCATTTGGGTTGGGGGAGTAGCAGGGCTTAGGGACGACAACGGGACAAAAAAAGCAGAGCGTCAGGAGCCGATATTCTCCTGAGAGCTCTGCGTGTTTCTTACCCAGAGTTCTTAAATGAGCATCAAGGCTGGGTTTTCGAGGAGGCGCTTGATTTCACTGAGGAACTTGGCTCCGACAGCTCCGTCGACCACTCGGTGGTCACAGCTGACTCCGAGATTCATGCGCAGACCGGGGACGATTGTTCCGTCCTTGACGACGGGCTTTTCGACGATTGTTCCGACGCTGAGGATTGCGGCCTGAGGTGGATTGACGATGGCATCGAAGGATTCGATGCCCCAGGCGCCGAGGTTTGAGATGGTGACGGTGCCGTTATCGAACTCGTTTGGAAGGAGTTTTTTGTCACGGGCGCGAACGGCCATTTCCTTGATCTCGGTTGAGATGGCGAGAAGTGATTTGTGTTCAGCATTTTTGACAACAGGAGTGACAAGACCGTCTTCCACCGCAATGGCGATGGAAACTCCGACGTGGGGGAATTGGACGATGTGGTCGCCATTGAAAGAGGCGTTCACTTCAGGGACGGCAACGGAGGCGTTGATGAGTGCTTTGACGACGAAGTCGTTCACGGAATATTTGTTGCCGTGGGTTGCTTCTGCTTGCGCGTTGATTTGTTGGCGCAGGCTCATGAGGGGAGCGGCATCTACTTCGAGGTGAAGGTAGAAGTGGGGGATGGTCGTCTTGGAGATGAGAAGTCGCTCGGCGATGATTTTACGCATGCCGGAGAGTTCGACCCGTTGGTCTTCGTCGCTCGCGACCGGTGAAATTGCCACTGGAGCGGGAGCTGTCGGAGCAGGAGTGGAAGAAGCGGGAGCTCCGACGACGTCTGATTTGACGATACGTCCTCCGGGTCCGGTTCCAGTGAGAGTAGAAAGATCGAGGCCTTCGGCTTCGGCGATTTTTTTGGCGAGGGGGGACGCTTTGATGCGGCCGCCGGTGTGAGAAGGTGGAGGGGCGGGAGTCTGACTTTTTTGAACGGTGGCAGCAGCCTGCTCGAGTGCTTGTGTTGCGGCAGGTGGTGCAGAGGGCGTTGCGGCGACGGCAGGAGCGGCGTCACCAGCTTCTTCGCCGTCTTCCAAAAGAACTGCGATGACTGAGCCGACGGGAGCCTTGCCGCCTTCTAGGACCGAAATTTGTGAAAGAGTCCCTTCATCAAAAGCCTCCATTTCCATGGTGGCCTTGTCGGTTTCAATTTCTGCAATGATGTCGCCGATTTCGATTTCTTCGCCCTCTTTTTTGAGCCAACGCACGACGGTGCCTTCGGTCATGGTGTCTGAGAGCTTCGGCATTTCAATATTGATCGGCATAATCTTGAGAGAGCTGGTAAATTAAAAAACCCCGCCGGGGCGGGGGAGGAATAGCAGAGCAGAGGACTTTAATAAAAGACAATTCCGCGAAGCGACCGGTGGGTGGAAACGGCTAACCGACGGCTGAGAAATTCTTGCGCACGAGGCGCCCCATGAGGTCGCGGACTTCATGATAACCCTGCTCGGTGAGGCGAAAGGTTTTGTGGGCGTGGAGATTTTCTCCGGTGACGAATTCCATGAGGCCTTTTTTCTCCAGATTTTCTACCGTGCTGGTGGTATTGGATGGTTTCCTTTCGTAGCTGTCGAGGGTGACATTGAGCGAGCGGGTGTCGAGGAGCTCAACATTTTCACGGTGTTTAAAAAAGCTACCGAGAAGGACGCATTCGGGGCCGTTAAGGTCCAGACTAGAATTATCGAGGAATCGCCTAACTTCACGGAGTTCGTCGGAAGTGCGCTGATCTTGACGGATTCCCGTCTTTTCGGTGCTGCCTTCCAGAGTTTCCTTGGTCGCTACAATTTTTTGGACGACATCGAGCGCAGAACGGGCTTCATCGAGCTCCAGGACCCAAGTGAGTTCCGCGATCGTTTTTAGGGTAGAAGAATCGTTCATGGACAGATTTTAGTAAAAAAATTAGTGAAATGCAAGTTATTTTAGATCCATGAAATAAAAAAACCACGTAAATTAGGGTAAAACTCTAAAAAACTCGACCTGGTAAAGTTTTTTGATAAGTTTATCTCTGTCGGCAGCGACAAATACCCCGAGCAGAAAATTCATGAAATCCAAACGACTTCCCCAGTTTTCCCCAGAGAATCAAATGACAGAAGTGGATGTAAGTTTTAGAGGAGTTTCCTCGATGGAGCAGACTAAAGTTTCTGAGAAAGGAGAATTCCAAGATATTAGTGAAGCGTTAGCGGGATGCTTCGATGAAGAGAAGGGTGGGGCTTTGCAGCTTAAAGACGAGTTTTCCCAGGAAACGATTGATTTTGTGATTCAAGAATGTCGCACATTTTTATCCGGATCTGTAATTTCGGTCGAAACCTGGACGGCAATCGGAAATTTTTTGGAGAAGGAGATTTTAGAATTTAGTCGATTGAAGGAGGAATTAGTATTTTCCGAGCGCAAATGCGGGATGGTTCAGCAAAAAGCGAGTGAAGCCTCTCAACCAAAAGACGGTCAAGTGAGTCAGAATCGTCTCATGGCTTGTGCGATGCTCCTCGCGGAGACGGAGATGCGTCGGGATCACCTGCAGGAGCGGATATCGATGGTGATCGACGAATTTGTCGCTAAGATTTTGAAATCGAAAGGAGAAGGGGTGGAACGTGATTGTTTGGAACTTCGGTTGCGTGGGGTTTTCGGGAGTCTCTAGCACTGGATGGAATTGGTTTATTAGAGGGCACCTCCGGCAACCTCATTTCTAAAAATGAAGCCAAATTCCCCCATCTCAGTATTGCCCACGAACCTAATGAATCCCTTCAAAAGGAGACTTGTCGGCCTTGATCTGAGAAAACCTGACCCCATTTCACATCGAAAGTAGGTTATCGGAAGCCCCCTAGAGTTGGTGTCATAATATTCGGGATAGATGGCATTCGGAGTTGTGCATGGCAGGGCCTCTGCTAACCGAACGTCGTGTCTGCCAAAAAGGCGGCGAAGAAAATCGTGAAGAAAGCGACTATCGTGGATATCGGGGAAGCCGCGTATCTTTTCTACTTGAAGCGCCGGGAAACAAGCGCGCCTGGAACCTCTGAAGGTGAGTGGTTGGAGGCGGAGCGTTTACTTTCAAAGTAAATTACAATCGAACCCCAGCGCCTGCTTGCATTTGTTGGATGGCACGGTGTATCTCGGGGGAGACGGCAATTCGTCTGACTCGGGATGTGCCTAGGTCATAAAGGTACTTTTTTCCCAAAAGAGCCTGATGTTCTTTGAGGTAGCGCACGGCCGTCCATGGAAAGAAAAGGGATAAGTGGCCGACTCTGAAGATGGGCATCACCGAAATTCGCAGTCCGATTTTTCCGACATGGTAAGTGATACAGCCCTTGTAGTTCCCCAAGAGGCTGAGCTGGATGCTTTGCCCTGAGAAGCGTTCTCCTTCTGCAGGGAAAAAGGCGGCATACCTGAACGAGAGTTGTTTCCAGCCGAAGAGAGAGATGATCTTGCAGATAAGGCACCAGATTCCCACAAAGAGGAGTGGGAAAAGGAGGAAGGCGAAGGCAATGGGCGGGGGCATATTCCAAAGGAGGGTTGGTCCTGAAAAAACTAGCTCCAAACCCACCCGGGACCATACCAGGCGGTGGCACCAATGAGGGCGTTGAGTGTCCAGTTGGCCATCATGCGGAGGGAGACGCTTTTTGGGACTCTCTTTATAGCGCCGGCGGCGAGCAGGGGGAGTCCGGCGGTGGAGGTGGCGAAGTCATCGAGCAGGAAGGCGACCCACTTCGAAATGGTGGGTTTGATTTCCGATTGGTCTTCTTCTTTGAGCTCCATGAGATTTTGGAAAATAATAGAACTTTCCCGACGGTGAAGGAAGCGACAATCGACAAGAATTTACTGGTAATTCGAAGGAAACGGCGCGAGCCGGTCCGAAGGAAAAAACTCTCGCCGGGTTTTGGGGGGATCCGACAAGTTTTGAAGGGCCCTGAAATACGGCGGCGCAACTCGAGCGGAGGATCACTCAAGTTTCTGCAGCGACTTGCCGGTGTGTTTCTTCCAAAGGTTTTCTTGGTAGCGGCCGTTGCGGGCGGCGTCGTTGGTGGCGGGAGCAGGGATTTTTTCGAAGGTGAATCCCGTGCCGAAGGTGAGTTGTTCAGTGATGATTTTGATCTCTCCATGAACTTGGGAGAAAAGGGAGGCAAGGAGGATGAGTTTTTTCATTTGGAGTCGAGGGGGTAGGCGCAGAGGTGGTCGAGGGTGGAGTTTTATTACTGGCGGAAGTCGATGAGTTCGACGTCGAAGATGAGATCGCCACCGGGTTTTCCGCCGCCGGGGTTTTGACCGTAGGCGAGTTTGGCGGGGATCCAGAAGCGGCGTTTTTCGCCTTTGCTCATGAGCTGAAGTCCTTCGGTCCAGCCGGCAATGACCTGGTCGAGGGGAAACTCGGAGGGCTTGCCCCGCGGGTAGGAACTGTCGAAGACTTTTCCGTCGAGAGTCATGCCGGTGTAGTGGGCGGTGACGGTGTTGAGGGAGTTGGGAGTGGGGCCGCCGATACCAGGGCGGAGGACTTTTGATTTTAGGCCGGTGTGGGTTTGCTCGACGCCGACGGGGAGGGGGGCTGTTTTTGGGGAGTCCATTTTTTGGCTGCAGGAGGCGAAAGAGAGAGACGAAAGAAGGGCGAGGGATTTGTGGAGAGTCATGGTAAAATGTTTGGAGAATTGACGGGGGCGTCGAGTGTTAATGGTTGGTTTGATGCCCTTGGTGTGCATGCTTTCAAAATGAAGCGAGTATTTTTCGGTGGTATTTCAGTTTTGATGGGAGCAGGGTTTTTGGCAGCGAAACCGATGAAGGTTTATATCTTATCTGGTCAGTCGAATATGGAGGGGCATGCGAAGATTTCTTCATTTGACCACATCGGGATGGATCCGAAGACGGTTCCGATATTGAAGGAAATGCGTAATAAGGACGGTAGTGCGAAGGTGTTGGAGGATGTTTGGGTGAGTTATCGGACGGGGAAGGAAGAGGATGCTCCGGGCCTTGGGCAGCTGACGGCGGGGTTTGGTTCGAGGAAGAATTCGACAGAGCCGGGGGAGAAGATCGGGCCGGAGTTTACTTTTGGAATCTATACGAGGAAGTTGGTGAACGAGCCGGTCTTGATCATCAAGACGGCGTGGGGCGGAAAATCGATCAATACTGATTTTCGTCCGCCGAGCGCAGGGGCTTATGACTTCAATGAGAAGCAGCTCGAGAATTTTAAAAAACAGGGGAAGGATCTTGCTGCGATGAAAGTGGAGAAGGCGAAGGCGACGGGACGATATTATCGAATGATGATGGATCACGTGAAGGCGGTTTTATCAGATCCGGGGAGGGTCCATCCGGGGTATGATGCGAAGAAGGGGTTTGAGATTGCTGGGTTTGTTTGGTTCCAGGGGTGGAACGATATGGTTGATAGCGGAACCTATCCCGAGAGAGGGAAGCCGGGTGGATATGACAAATACAGCGAGGTTTTGGCGAGTTTCATCCGAGATGTGCGGAAAGATCTGAAGGTGCCGGAGATGCCTTTTGTGATTGGAGTGATGGGAGCGGGAGGGCCGACTGAGAACTATGGGAAGAATCAGCAGCGCTATAAGTCGACGCACGAGGGGTTCCGAAAGGCGATGGCGGCTCCGGCTTCCATGCCGGAGTTCAAAGGAAACGTGACAGCGGTTTTGACCGAGAAGTACTGGGATCCGGAGCTCGATAAGGTCGCAGAGAAACGATCAAAGGTGCAAGCGAAAGAGAAGGAACTGAGGAAGAGTAATTTTTCGAAGGAAGAGCAGAAGAAAGCGCTGGAGAAGTTTCGGAAAGAGACGTTGACGGCGCGGGATGAGGAATTGTTGAAGGGAATCACGAATGCGGATTACCACTACAAGGGGTCAGGGAAGATCATGGCGCAAGTCGGTAAAGCATTCGCGGAGGCGGTGCACGATTTGAATGCGAAGTAAGGTGTTTGGCGGGAAGCGCTTGGAAAGTGCCGCTTCGGTTAGAGCTCCTTGATCCGCAGATTGCGGAGGCGGTAGGTTTGGCCTTTTTCGCCGTGGTGTTGGATGGCGATGACTCCGCTGGCGTCTTCGCCGGCTTGGCTTCGGTTTTTTTCGTCCCCGCAGCCGATGA
>Ga0308008_1000942_pt1 | contig 10450 bp, 3 predicted proteins | sample Neamet125_FD_203140 | JGI IMG/M metagenome (GOLD analysis project Ga0308008, IMG submission 203140) | Marine microbial communities from water near the shore, Antarctic Ocean - #125 | ecosystem: Environmental > Aquatic > Marine > Unclassified | place: Southern Ocean | collected 2014-07-24
TATTGAACTCGCAATCAACAAACCTATGTACGGTTCAATCGAAAACACAATGGCACGAAGAACATTCGATGCGAACGGTGACTTCGTTGTTGGACAATTCACACATAGTCTTAGAGAACATTTAGATGATACTACAAATAGAGGATTCTATTCTAAAGCAAATGGTGGTTTAGAGTCAAGATTTGTTGCACAAGTATCGCCAGGTAAAGCATACGTTAAAGGATGGGAGATTGATAAGATTGGAACATCAACTATCGCATTTAACAAAGCAAGAACAACCACTACACTAGCAAATGCAAATACACCTATTCGTATAGGTAATTATCTTAAAGTTAAGAACGCACATTCACTTCCTGAATTTGGAAATGAGTCAGGAACAGATGCTATTGCACCTCATAAAGAATGTGAATTATGGGATACAGCAATATCAACTGCTGGTCAATCACCGACTTCGGGTCAGATTGGTTTTAGTAGAGTTAGAAATATAGAACTAGACGAGTCAGGTGGAGAAACGGTTGCTGGAACATATGACCATGATTCAAGATTCAACTTGTATCTGTTTGATGTTAAGTTGTTTACTAAACTTACAGGAACTACTTCAGTTGCATCGTTTACGCCTGGCACAAGAGTTGTAGGTTCTAATTCAGGTGCAACAGCTATTGTCGCAACTACAGTTGCTTCAGGACAAGCATCTATATTAGTTCATGATGTTGTAGGAACATTTAATACTCTTGATGCAATTTCATGTGAAGGTTCAACTGCAGCTGTTATCGCAGATGTTACAGTAGTCAAAAAATTCAACATTGACCGTGTAAGGGCAATCACTCAGACTCCTAAAGTAGGGTCAGGAAATAGAGAAATCTTCACTGCTGATGCATACGCAGACCAAGACAACACACTAACAGGAACAGTTTCAATAACTACTGCTGGTGCATTAACTGGTTTCGGAACTAAGTTCCAACAAGAATTAAAACTAGGTGATATCATAGTTGATGGTGCAGGTAGTGAACAAGTTATATCTACTATTCATGCAACAAACCAATCTGCACAAACAGTTGCAACTTCAAGTGTTGGTGCAATGACTAATGCAAATTGTGTAAGACGAAGAGTAAGATTATTCAGTCAATCACAAACAGCTTCAATCGCATCATGGCCAAGAGATTGGATTAAGACACATAGTCCCGATTCAACAACCATAAGACGACAAGCAACTGCAAAAGTTGGTTCTAGTTCAATATCAATTACTGTTGAAGGTGGAGTTTTCTCAAGTCTCAATACTGATAACTTCACGATGGCTGTCATTGAGGCTCCTGCTTCTACTGCTAATAATAGAAATCTTGGTGATGTATTAGATATCGAGAATTTCGGCGGTGCTATTACCACTTCAGGTTCGAACCAAACATTAACTCTTAGTGGATTCCATAATGATGATACTGATGCAGTAATAAAAATCACATACACTGCAACACTTAGTTCTCCAGTTGCTAGAAATAAATCACTAAGTAAATCAAGAGTTCTTGGTGTAGAAAGTCCGAGAAGTGCTAATGGATTCTACGGAACTGCATACGATGATGCAGAAATATCACTAGGTGTCGCTGATGGATTTAAAGTACATGGTGTTTTCATGTCTACTGCAGAAGACCAAAGTGGTGTTCTCGGAAAAGCAACCCCACCAAACGCAACATTCACTCCTTCGAGTGGAACATTTGTACAGTACGAAACAGTTGTTGGTCAAACTTCAGATGCTCGTGCAGTAATTATTTCAGGTGCATCAGGAAGTGCAGGAACAGTATACTTCCATTACATATCAGGAACATTGGTAAATACAGAAAATGTAGTTGGTCAAACTTCAGGTGCAATTGCACAAGTAAGTTCTATGTCAGCAACATCAGTTGATATCACTAGTAGATACTTCTTTGACAATGGTCAGAGAGATGGATACTATGACCTTGCAAAACTAACATTAAAAGCAGGTGCGCCAAAACCAAATGGTAAAATATGTGTTGTGTTTGATTACTTTATGCCTTCAGGTGCTGGTAATTTCTTTGATGTAAGTTCATATTCAAGTATTGATTATAGAGACATCCCGACTTATTCCCCAAGTAGAATTGACTTAGGTGGATTAGAACCCGATGGAACATTTGAACTTCATGATTGTGTTGATTTCAGACCAGTTGTAGGACAGGTTCTTGGAACGACTACATTTGGAACTAACAATGTTCAAAATCCTGCATCTCCAGTTAACCTTTCTCATAGTACGAGTGGTGCTGTTTTCTCACCACTAGGTTACACTACAGGTAGAAGTTTTGAGGGTGCCAGAGATGGAATAACAGCAACAAATGCTAACGCAACAGATTTCCCAACAGGTAGTGTTGTTGGAGACATTTCATTCTATGTCGGAAGATACGACAAAGTATTCTTACATAAGTCAGGTAAATTCCAAGTATCAGAAGGAACACCTGCATTATCACCAATTAAACCAAAGGCAGTGGACGATTCAATTGAATTATTTGAATTATATGTTCCACCTTATACCTTAAATCTAAAAAATATTAGAGTAAGGTCTCAAGACCATCGTAGATTTACTATGGGTGATATATCTAGAATTAACAGTCGTGTTACTAACCTAGAAAGAATTACATCTCTATCTTTATTAGAAAGAGATACGCAAACCAAACAAATTTTAGATGGAGACGGATTTGATAGATTTAAATCAGGTTTCCTAGTAGATAACTTTAGAGGACATAGAGTTGGAGATGTGAATCATCCCGATTACGAATGTTCTATAGATGTTAAAAGTGGAACAATGAGACCACAATCTTTCTCTCAATTCTTTGATATTAACTTTAATGAAGGTGGTTCTTCTAGTTATAAGAAGATGGGAGATATCCTTACACTACCTTATACAGAATCAACTTTTGTAAATGCTGATAAAGCATCTAGAACAAGTAATGTAAACCCATATAGTGTATTCTCATTCCAAGGAACACTTAAATTAACTCCTGGCACAGATGTATGGCAGGATACTACACAACTTCCTGAAGTTAGAATCAATAGAGAAGGTAACTTTGATGCGATTCAATCAGGAGTAGCAAATTCATTAGGAACAGTTTGGAACTCATGGCAGACAACATGGGTTGGAGAACCTAGAACTGTATCTTCAGAAGTTCAGTCTACATCTAATGGTGCATGGTCAGGAGACCCAGCACAGGGTGGAGTTTGGATGGCAGGGGAACAGATAACTAGAGAGTTTACAGAAACCGTTGAAACCCAAACAAGAACAGGTGTACAGACAACCGTAGTAGAAGATTTTGTTGAATCTAGAAATGATAGAATAGTAAGTGTATCACTTATACCTTGGATTCGTGCAAAAACCATTCAACTAGATGGTGAAAATTTAAAACCAAACACAAACCATTACTTCTATTTCGATAATATAGATGTAAACAAATTTGTAAGACCTTACAGCACTGCTTATTCACAAGATGGTGGACTAACAGTTACTTCAGGTCTTAAAACAGACGGTCAAGGTAGACTAAGAGGATACTTCGACCTACCTAATAGTGACACTCAAAGATTTGCAACAGGTATGAGAGAGATGAGGGCAACTTCATCTTACTACAACTTACCTAATCCTTCATCTTCATGTGGAGAAGTGTATCAAGCACAAGGATTACTACAAGCATCTCAAACAACAGTTACATCTACTAGAAATGGTAGAGTGGTATTTGAACAAGTTGGTGGGGAAAGAGATATTACCTCAAGAGGAGAACAGATTAACATTGATGAATTTGATTCAGACGCACCAGCAATACCAGTTGACCAAGTTCCACCACCTGTAGACGACCCACCACCAAGTTCTCCAACATTCCCCGAACCTATAGAAGACTTATGGATTCCTGATAGATGGGAAATAGGTGAAAGAAGAAGAGGTTGGAGAGACCCACTTGCACAATCATTCTTAGTTGACTCAACAGGCGGTATGTTTGCATCATCAATTGATGTTTACTTTGCAACTAAAGATACAACTATGCCTGTTTCTATAGAAATTAGAACAATGCATAATGGTTATCCTGCAAATGTGGTTCTACCATTCTCTACTGTAACAAAGAATCCTGCTGATGTCAACACTTCAACAGATGGTTCTGCAGTAACTACATTTACTTTTGAATCACCAGTATACTTAGAAGATACAACAGAATATTGTTTTGTAGTTTACACAAACTCTAATGAATATGAGTGTTATGTATCTAGAATGGGTGAGAAAGACCTTATAACTGGACAGACAATCGCAGAACAACCATACGCAGGTTCATTATTTAAATCACAAAACAACTCAACATGGACTGCAGAACAAACAGACGACTTGAAATTCCATTTCAAACGATGTGTATTTGATACAACTAAGACACCTTTATTGAAATTTGTCAATAATACACTTGCTGAACCGCTTCTGCAAAACAATCCAATACAAACATTTAGTTCACAAAACTATGTAAAGGTATACAGTTATACTCACGGTATGTATCATGTTGGTTCTGCTGTTAAAATAGCAGGAATTGAAGGAGACCATACTGGTTCGGTTCTAACAATAGGAACATTAACTTCAGGAACAACCCCTCTTAACGGAACATATCTAAATGTTGCAACTTCAGGTGCGACAGGAACAGGATGTCTATTAGATATAGTTGTCGCAGGTGGTTCTATAACTTCAACAGTAATCTCTGCAGTAGGTAGTGGTTATCTTTCAACAGATACCCTAACATTAACAGACTTTGACGGTGGTACTGCTGATGGAACAGTTGCAGTAGATTCTGTTGGTGATACACTAGGTGGATTTCCAATCGAAGCAATTAACAAAACATTTACTGGTGTAAGTGCAATGTCACATATCGGAATAGATAGTTATTGTGTAACACCTTCCTTATCTTCATACGACTTGAAAACAGGTTACACTGCAAATACATCAACAGTAGGTGGTGGTAAATCAGGAACAGCAACAAGAAACTATTACTTTGATACACTACACACAATGATACCAAATGTTGCAGCTCAAGGAACTCAGATATCTGCAACAGTAAGAACAACTCCGATGTATTCTCCCGAAGGATATATTGATGGAACTGTTTATACACAAAGGTCAATTTCTACAGGTATTACTCTAAATGATAATTCATGGATGGGTGCTCCTTGTATAGTTGCAAGTGACGTAAATGAAAATTCAAATATGAGTGGAACTAGGTCATTTAGTCTCAGTTTACAAATGCAGTCAAACAATCCAAACATATCACCATGTATTGATATCGGTGGTTCAGGAGAGAAAGATTCAAATGGTGATTGGGTAACTTCAATCGGTTGTCTAGGTATTGCAAATAGAATTAACAATATCAATAGTGCATCAGATGTCCCTGCAGGAACTACATACACTCCATCTACGAGTCCCGATGGAGATAACAATGCAATGACATACATCACTAGAAAAGTGTCTCTAAAGACCCCTGCACAAGGATTAAAAGTAGTCGCAGACTTCTTTAGACCACCAACAACAGACATTAAAGTAATGTTTAAAGTTCTAGAGAACGATGATGAAACACCATTCGATGATTTAGGTTGGCAGTATTTCAATACAACTGGTGCGCCAGATACAGCAACAGAATCAGATGCAAGGAACTTCAAAGAATATGAATTCACTGCAGATAACTTAAACGAGTATAGTGCATTCTCAGTTAAAATTGTAGGACAAGGAACAAATACATCAGCAATACCAATGGTCGCTGCTCTAAGATGTATTGCAATTACATAAAATGGTTGACTATGCACAAGTGGAAGGACACTCTACATTATTAAGAGACGAGGGTTCAACTGCAATTGTTAGTAACGATGTAAACTCATATGAGTTACATAAAAAAAGAAAGGAATCTTTTTTATCTCAGAAGAACGAGATAAATACATTAAAGAATGAAGTAGGTGAAATAAAAGAATTATTAATCACATTAATAGAGAAGGTAAATGGCTAAGACAGTAGACCAATTCAGTACAGTAGAAGACTTCAGACAGAAGTATAACGAACTCGCAATCGATGTGGGAGATAAGTCTGGCTTAAGAACAACTAAGACGGCAACAGTAGTCGATGCACTTAACAGTTTAGAAGATAAAGCATTCTTCTTTCAAGAGTTTATATACACTGCAACTGCAGGACAAACAATATTTACTGGTGCAGATACTTATGGTACTGTTTTAAAACATAGAAAAAACAAACTTCAGATATTTAAAAATGGTGTATTTTTAAATGAAGCATCTCAATACACTTCTACTACTCCCGATGATAAAGGAAACTTTGCTTCTGTTACGTTAAACTCAGGTGCTAGTGTTGGTGATAATATCACTATCTACACATTTACTGGTTCCTATGAAGGTGCTGGTGGTGCAAGTAATCTAAGTGGACAGTTTACAGAAACAGCCGCACAAACTATTTACAATATTAACCCAAGTGGTATTATTCTAAAAGGTTCAAGTTCAAACTCAACGACAGCTTTACAAAGTGGATTTACTATTCAGTTAGCAGGTAAAACATATGGTGAAGAAGACTTAACACTTGCAACGGGTAAGACTATGTCTGCTCCCACTATCACGGATAATACGTTATCAATCAATAGTGGTAACATAACAAGTGGAGTATCAGGAACATTCTCAGGTGCTTTAACAGCAGGTTCATTTACAGACAACACACTAACAATCACGGGTGGTGATATAACTGGTGTTGATGATATTACAGGAACAGCAGACTCTACATTCACTGCATTTAAATTTATAGACAAAAGTGGTGCAAACTTAACTGGTGGTATATTAACTGCAGCTTCATTAGATATCTCAGGTAATGCAGATGTCGATGGAACGATGGAAGCAGATGCGTACACGGTTGACAGTATTCCTCTTGATGAGTTTATTCAAGATACCGTTGGTGGAATGGTATCAAGTAATACCGAAGATGGTCTTAGTGTAACTTATACCGACAATGGTACTGGAGATGGAAAAATTAACTTTAATGTTGATGATTTCGTTGTCGAGTTGGGTGGTGCTGGAAGTCATACAACAGGTTCAGGAACAGTAACAAATTTAGCAAACGTAACTTTTGCAACTACAATCTCAAATGATGTAGTTGATTCGCAACACTATGTTGCAGGTTCTATTGATTTAGAACACATGAGTGCAAACTCAGTCGATAGTGACCAATATGTAGATGGAAGTATAGACCTTGCACATATGAGTTATAACTCAATTGACCAACATCAATATGTGGATGGTTCAATAAGGAATGAACATATTGGTAATGACGAAATTAATTCAGAACATTACGCAGATGCAAGTATAGACACCCAACACATTGGTAACTTACAAGTAACTGAAGGTAAAATTGCAACCGATGCTGTTACTACTACTAAGATTAAAAACTTAAATGTCACTACTGCTAAAATTGCAAACGATGCTGTTACACTAGGTACAAAAACTGATGGAGATTATGTTGCAACAATAGCAGGAACTTCTAATGAAGTTGAGGTAACTGGTTCAGGAACAGAAGGAAGACCTGCTGTAGTTGGTCTACCAAGTGATGTAACAATCGGACAAGACCTTACTGTTACTAGAAATGCAGTCATTACAGGTAATTTAACAGTTAACGGCGCTACCACTACAATATCAACAACTAATTTAGACATAACAGACAAGTTGATTGTATTAGGAAAAGGTCAAGCTACTCTTGCAAATACTACTGGTAGTGGTATCCAATTGGGTGAACACGCTTCTGCTCCTACAATTACATGGGATAATTCAACTACTAGTGTAACCATAAATAAACCACTAACTGTAACAGAATTTAAAAATAATGCAAGTGCATTATCAGATATTAATTATACCACAACTCCTTCTGCTGGTCAAGCCCTAATATGGGATAACAGTGCAGGATATTGGGAACCCACTACACTAGGTGCAACTACCGATTCATATGCTGAAGGTTCAAATAACCATTACTTTATAGATGATAGAGTTAACGATATGGTTCTTATGGGTAGTGGTATATCGAAAGTATATGTCGATAACGCTGATGGGGGTGCTGACACTCCTATAGATGGTAGAATTACTTTAACGAATTCAGGATTAATTACAGCAAGTGACGGTGTGAAGAAAGTGGGTAATGATGCCCGATTGGATTATGAAGTCGTAAGTACTGCACCTTCAGGTGTTGGTAGTACAAGTACTGGACACTTATGGTTCGTTATATAAGAATATTATGTTATGTCTAAAGAAATATTTGTAAATACAGGCGGTAGTTTTCAACAACAGTATACTGCGAGACAACCTGCAATAGGAACTGCTCCTACGATTGCGAATACTAACGCTCAGGGAAATGCAAACGTACAAACTCCTTTTACTTTTCAGGGAAGAAATCCCTCAATTTATCAGAATAATGTAAATACCCAAACCCCTTATCAGGCAAATACACAATCAATTTATAGTTATCAAGCTAACGCACAAAGTCAAGCAACTGCAAGTGCTCAAACAGCGTATCCGTATATTGCTAATAGACAGAATACTTATCAATATCAAGCAAATACTCAGACTACTTATCAGTATCAAGCAACCAATCAGACTCCGTTTACTTACCAACATAGACAGCCTGGAACATATCCTGTAGCATCTGCACAAGGACAACAACCTTACATTGCTAATGCGAGACAGCCTGGAACATATGCAACACAAGGTCAAACACCTACTACATATGCAAGACAAGGTCAGACTCCATTTACATATAGTAATAGGTCACCTTCAATAGTACCATATACTACACAAGGTCAGACACCTTTTACATATCAAGCAAGGTCACCGTTTACATATCCTACTGTCGCAGGACAACCTGCATCATCTCAGGCAACAGGTCAGCTCCCATCTGAATATAGTAATCAGAATCAGATAGTTTCACGAACCCCAGTTCAAACTCAGACTCAGACATCAGGTGGGCCTACGGGACAATATCAACCTGTTGACTATATGGGAAATCCTGGCGGAAACAATGTTGTTCATGAAGCTTCATCCACCGTCTATGGATATGCTGGTTATAGAAAAGAACAACAAGACTTTAGAATGACTTATTGGCGACACACTAATGGTCATGTATACACTTATTGGTATGTCAAAAGAGGAAGTGGAAGCGGTATTCCTCTCAATACTTATGTTGCTCAAGTACCATTGTATAGTGGAACTGTTACCTACGATACAACCAATTGGAGACTTGTAGAACAATTTGACTTTTGGTATGGATTCCAACCCGATAAAATAAGTTTAGGTAATAGTGGTATTAATTACGGAAACGGTGACTTAACCTTATCAACTTCAGGAACATCTAGTTACTGGAATGCATCTTTGAGTGCGTGTGGAGAATCAATCTCTTACAAATTGTTTGCATTCGAGTGTGAAGAAGGATTTTCAATGGGTAGTACATCAGGTACTACTGTTATGAGACCTACAATGGTAAAATCAGGATATCCAAATTTAGTTGGTACAGACCAAGGTATTAGATATGAATATGATGTCTATTGTAGTTTCGGTTGTTTCACTGCAGATTCACAAGTGTTGTTGGAAGATGGAACTACTAAAAACATTCAAGATATGGTAGCTGGTGATAAGTGTTATGGTAAAGATGATGTAATCAATGCTGTCAAAGAACTGAAAACACATACATCTGAAGATGTTCCAATATACACTGTTAATGGTGATTTAGAATTAACTGGTGCTCATCCAATCCTTACAACTACTGGATGGAAGTCATGTAATTCCGTTAATGGTAATAATTTACATCCCGAATTAGATATAACAGAACTTACAGTCGGAGACATGGTTGTTAAATGTCTTGACCACGAAGGGAATCAAGAAACAATAGAAGTAACTTCAATAACCGTTGATACAAAAGACAATATCACGGTATATAACTTAGATGTAACAGATGCACCATCAGGTAATGATACCTATGTGGTGAATAATTATGTCGTACATAACAAATAGGAGGGTTGAATAATGGCACAAGTATCATGGGTTTCAACTAGAACACCCTCTAATCAGAGTACTCAACAAACTGGACAAGCAAATCAACCATATATTGCGTATGCTCAACAACCGTATCCGTATATTGCACATACACAAAATCCATATCAGAATCAGGCATCTGCTCAACAACCGTATATTGCTGATGCACAGCAAAACTATCCATATAATGCTCAGGGTAATAGTCAGACTCCATATATTGCTGATGCACAACAAGCTTATCCATATATTGCGAGTGCTCAAAACGCTTATCCTTACATTGCAAGCAATCAGACTCCGTTTACTTACCAAAATAGGGCGCCTTTCCCATATAGTTATCAAGCAAACAGTCAGTCTCCGTTTACTTACCAACATA
>Ga0308008_1000944_pt1 | contig 10428 bp, 19 predicted proteins | sample Neamet125_FD_203140 | JGI IMG/M metagenome (GOLD analysis project Ga0308008, IMG submission 203140) | Marine microbial communities from water near the shore, Antarctic Ocean - #125 | ecosystem: Environmental > Aquatic > Marine > Unclassified | place: Southern Ocean | collected 2014-07-24
AGAGCTGGCTTGAGAGCGACAAACTGCCAGATTGATCCAACTGAAGAGTGTGATTTGTTACCACACGAAACGCCAAATGTCTAAGCCCACAATAGGTTTAAAAAAAATCTATTGTGTTTGGCGTCTTGGAAAACTAAGATGTAGCTGAATCAGCTATAAATCCTGAGGAGGATAATATGAAATTTAAAAAGCACACAATCAACGAAATCGGAATGCAGGAAATTGTTGAAAAGCTTAGATCTAGCTGCAAGCCCAGTGTCTTCGATGGCTGGCTTGACGATGACCTGATCAGCTCGCGCAGATCGCAAGAAATGTTATGTGCATGGGCCACTGAGCTAGAAGATGTCTTAGACTCGGGTATTTATGGCGACGAGATTGAAATCAGCAGTCACAAAACGATTTCTGGGCACATTGGGTATCTCAGCGTCACTGACGAGGGTATAGATGTAGAAGAGGTGGAATATGACTAATCCAGAATCTATTGCACATGAAGCATTTGAAGATTTCAGCAAATGGGAAACTTATACGATAGTTTTTGACCTTATGGACAAAAAAAGGCTAACTCTTAAAAAAATTGCTGAAATTGCTTTTAAATATGGAATTGATGGAGCTGTAATAGATGCCCGTAGAAGATATTTTCTGCAACTGAGGAGACAGTATAAAAACTCACTATGAAGTCATGTAATTGGTACTGGCAAACCCACTGCTGGTAAGGGATACAGCCTTATCTGTCCTATTAGTGTACAGTAACCACCACGAAGCTACCCACGGGTAGTTTCTTAGTGTTTATTTTGAACGCTGACTAAATCCTGAGGAGGATAAACTATGAAAAATCAAACTGAAACGATAGATTGCACCCCGAACTGGGAAGCGACCGCATTGATGTTATGTGCGATCATGGAAGGCAATGGCGATACCGCGTGGGCCAGAAGTGAAATCATCCGAATGGGCAAGATCATTGATCACCTGAAATCTCAGCAGGAGGTGACATCATGACATTATCAACTCACACGGATAACGGCCCAACCATAGTCGAACACGAAGAGCCGTGTTACGACTGCAACCATTCAGATTGCAGGGTAATTTTTTCACACAATGACCTTTACTTTTTTGAGCGCTCAACACGGTGTAACTTTGAATCATCACAGTTGCGCAGTGATATTGAGCAGGCGAAGGAGGTGACGGCATGAGCGAGTCATACAACAGCCCTTTTATTATCAAAACAAAAAAGCGAGGTGCTAAAAATGAATATGAATTTTATGGCATCAAGGTCTACGTTGAGCAAAATGGGTCTAAGTGGGACGGTATAACTCTACCCCAAAACGGGATGACGTTTACCGAACCAACAAAGAGGGAGCTTCTGGCTCAAATGGAAGCTCAGTGCCAAAGGTTAGCCTCCAATGAAGGTATCGACATTGAATTTAATCAGGAGGTGACGGCATGAACTTAATTACCAACCTACCTGAACATGGCAACATGGATGACCGCGTCGCGGCTCAGTGCCTGATCAATGAGCTACTGGCGGCGGACTGCACCATCACCATTAATGATGGCGAGGAGGACTGTCTTGACCAGTCAAGCGACCTGACCGAGATACTTGAGGCCATGTCCAGCTCTGGCGAGGATGTCGTCATTCCCTTTGACAAGGATGGCAACGACCTTGGGTGGTTCCACCTGATCTATGCCAACGGATCGGAGGGCAACCCAATGATCCTGATAAGCGACCTTGTAGCCAACTCTTTCTGCGAGGGCATCTACAGCAAAGTCAATGCTCAACTGGAGGTGGCATGACTAAAAATCCTGAACTGGAACAGCTCATGGAAGAGCATAGCCTGACGGCTATGAGGGTATCCGAGCTAATAGATGTTCCCTATCGCACAGTAACTAACTGGCGGCGCGGGGCTGACTCTGCTCACGCCAACTCAATGCCAAAATCTAATCTGAAGCTGCTCAAGCTTCTTCTGAAGTAGCCCCTGCGGGGGCTATAACCTTTTCATCCTGCTAACTTCATAATGGCCGACCAATTCGACGTCTGCCTGATCCCTTCTGTTCGCTCCCGTCCTACCGCCAACCTGAAACTCATCAGGCGTCTCGGCAAAATCTATATACCTGATCTCATCGTCATACTGCACGACAAAAAAGCTAGGCACTTTAGTCTGGTCAGATAGCTCATTAGCTTTAGCCCGTTTGTTTACCGAGAATATTATCGTCGGGTATGTTTCGGCCTTAACATTTCTAACCCTGATCTCAGCTAGGGCCACAAGCTTGTTGCGCCTTACCAGTGCGAAGTCGAGCCGGTAGCTCAGTGGCAGCTTCATGTAATCGCAGTTCCATTTTTCTGCGGCAGTTTGCATCACCTTGGCCTCTCGACTGAGGTCGGCATCTGTTTCATATAGCGGTCTAGCCAAACTTCTTCACCTCTCGATCTTTCTTCCAAATCGTTTGAACGCCTAGCTTAACTAAGTCCTTTGCGAATTCTGGGTACGCATCGTCCGGTATGCTGTCTATTGCCTCTCGCCGCTCATCCTTAGTCTTGAGCGCTAGGATGTTGCTGGGCAGCAGGTATGGCAGTGTTGCCTTTGCTAGGTCGTGCATCTCTGCTGGCATGCTCATCTCTATGTACAGAAGGCATTGGGGGTAATAAGTTTTTTCCGCCGCATTTTTCATTATCGACCTGAACAAGTCCGGTTTCATTTGAACTCCAGCAGCTCTCGCATCAACATTATTCCGGTGGCGATGTCGGTGGTGATGGTGGACTCATCATCCAACGCATGCGAACCCACATCAGATAGCCTAAATACAAAGCGGATAGGCTGGCGGTCATGCTTGTAAATCAGTACAGGCACGAACTTACCTTTAGCTGACTCACAGCACTGGCTCCACCATTCCGGCTTGTGCCAATGACCACTGGCGTAGCGCTTGCACTCGATCCTTAAGTTATTAAACTCGATGTCAGCCCTGCCTTTTTCCTGATACTGATCGAGTACCCTCTTCAGGTGGCTTGCACACTCCCCAAACTCATCCTGAAAAATGCGAATCATATCCCGCTCAAAAGCGTGGCCCTTCGTTCTTCCATTAATCATTGCGGGGATCATCTCCCATGCTGAATCGGGTGTACCAAATAGACTTGAGCTTGTCTTGCTCGGCGGTGTTATCTATCTTTTTGCCTTGTCTCCACTGGTACTTGAACGCGGTGATCTCAGCCCATTCCTCCACTCGCTGCTTGCCATACAACTGAGTCATGACATCAATACACTCAACGCCATCGGCTTGGACATAATGGCTCGGTGTATTCACATTCTGCTCGACGTTATCCCAAGGCTCTAAGCCAGTCTTAACTGTGGATTCGATGGCTGGTATTTGTTCGCGCAACCTGTTCCAGTCGGCTGGAGTTGCGGCGTTAATCCCAGTTGAGGCGTTGTCTGGCCCAGTCGAGAAGCGACTGCTCGGTGCCGTATCTTTCTTCAAATCTTTTTTTGCTGGGGTGTCGCGATGTGAATAGCGCATTGTCTGATCCTTCTCTGTGGTGTTGATAGCAAAGCGGAATGGACTGCAAGTGACAGCCCTCCTTCACCTTGCCGTTCAAGTGATGTATTTCTGGGGGGCTTGAAACCCCCATATCCCTGAAGCAAATGACGCAACCCATTTCAGTAATTGCTGCCATCCATTTTTTTTCGTGGGCTGTTGCAGTTCTACTCTTCAATTATTCTGGGCCTGTCGGAGATCGTTCCGTTGCCATGCAGATAATCCACCGAAACATCAAAGAACCCCGCCAGCTTCCGCGTAATTAAATAGTTTGGCGACTTAGTCTTGCCATTGAGGAACCGATTAATCGTTGGCTGGGGCACCCCAGTCTTTCGGCTCAACTCGGTTTGACTCACGTTGAAATCTTTTAAAAGCTTTTGTAAATTGTTCATACGTACCCTCAATCGGTGTTGTAAATTCGGTTCTTTTCAAATCTTTGTGTCGCCATCTGGCTTTGCCAAATTTTAAACTCCATTTCACAAGCCATTAGTTCAGCCTTTGCTGCGGCTAGCTGACCCTTCGCTATGCCTCTTGCCATTCGAGCATTGACCACTTCTGGATGCTCGTCGGCACTTCTCTCCTGAGCCGCATTGGTCTTATGACCCTGCACCTCAGCGATCACCTTCAACTGTGCAACCAACTTCTTTTCTTCAGCGTCAGATGCCGCTATGGCTCTCTCCGCCGTCGAGATTGCAAAGCCTGCTTGCCTGACGTTTTCTGCAAAATTTTCATTCTCAATCATTTTTAATTCCTAACGTCATAGTTAATATATTTGTGCGGCGATGAGCCTCGGCGCTCTTTGAACTGCATGGCATCGACATCAAACTCGAAGCCGATCTTGCCCTCGTACTGCCCGTTGCGATTTTTTAAAACCTCAAGGTAGCTATCCCATTGCTTGGCGTACTTCTCGTCAACCTCTTCCATCAGAATCTCAGCCTGAGCCACCGCTTCTTGTTTTCGTTTATTCTTAAAGATTGCGATGAATCCGTCAGCCAGATCGGTGATCGAGCCTGAGCCTTTGATGTCGTATTTATTTGGGGCTGTCATCTCTGACTCACCTTTTCGGACGTGGGTCACCAGAAAAATTGTCACGGGGAATGCCATCTTGAAGTTAACGAGCTGCTCAACGAACTTTTGCTGCCCCTCGTAGTCGTCCTGCCTGACCATGTTTGTCAGAGAGTCGATCACGAATACGTTGATGCCATATCGGCGATATGCGTACTCAAAACACTCCATCAGGTCTTTGGGTTTAGGGGTAAGCTTATCTACGAACAACCAAAGGTTGGGTGCCAGCCAATCAAGCAATGCTTTGCGGTAAGGTTTTGGTGGTGCCGAAACACCACCCGCCTGCTTCATCATTCGACCCAGTGTGGCGCGTGGCGGCATCTCCATGCTCGCGATCAATACTTTCTGACCCTGCTGCACTGCGTTCAGGCAGAGCTGACCAAGCCATAGAGATTTGCCGTGTCCGTTAATGCCGGCAACACCCCAAAGCTCTTGAGGCCTAAAGCGAATATCTTCCTCATCTAACTTGGCCCAGCCGGAGCCAAACCCTGAGGTATCTTCATCGGCACTAAAAAACTGATCCAGATCATCTTCAAACTCCATAACAGATCGGAGTGTGGTCGGGTCTTTCCAGACAGCCTCTTCGTAGGCCATAGCCAATATGGTACGGGCATCTGCGTAGGACTGTTTACCGCCCTGCAACATCTCGTTGATGTCTTTGTTCGGTAGGTTAATTCTGATGCAGCGGTCTCCCAGACGAGACATAATCTCGGCGGCGGCCAGCTCACCCTGCTCATCCATATCAGTGGCGATTAGGATGCGCTCGAACCTAGCCAAATTGTCGTACTCGTTTTCAATCCACTTGGTCTGCTTGGCTCCCTTGCCTCCACCGAACGGCACGCTCAGGGCGGGGTAACCCAGCTCACTACATGCAATGGCATCCCATTCGCCCTCCACTAGCCATACTTCTCTGGCATCAGCAGGCATGACACTCCAGCCAAAGAGAATCGGCTTCAGGTCTTTTTGGGTAGCTGGGTTGCCGTCATGGTTCATCGGCTTGGTCTTTAGGAACACCATCTCACCCGCGACGTCGTGGTATGGAAAGACAACGTCAGAACCTCTATGGCTAATCGTCTCGAAGATCTTCCACTTAAAGCATATCTCCCCTACATCCCTAAACCCTCTCCCTTCCATGTAGGTATGCAGGTTGGGTGACATGTCAGCCTTCTCAGGAAGTTGTGGTTTTTGGTAGGTCTTTTTTTCCACCGCGCTAAATTTTTTAGACGGCTTGCTGTCCCTGACATTGCAACGCTTCTTCGCCCAGTCCATTGCCTCAACAAGGGTCAAGCCCTGACAATGCATAATCAGGTCAAGCATGTCACCGCCTTCGCCTGTAGCAAAGTCCATGTACTTACCGGACTGCTCACCGTGAAGGTAGACCGACATTGACCTGCCCTTCTCGCCGCCGATAGACCCCACTTTATAGCAGCCTGATTCAATCTTGCCCTCGGGATAAAGCTCGGCACAAATGCCTGTTGCTTGATCGCCAAGGGCTTGTACTAATTCGCGGATCTCCATTATTTGATCGCTCCCAAAATGTCATCGTTTCGTTTTTTATTTTTAAACTGCTGAAGTGCAGCCCAGTCAGGATCGCCTATGCGCTGCCATGTACCTCGGGCAATGGCGTAAGACACCAGCTCGCTTATATCAAAGCCAGCCTTAACCATGATCTCGAAGTCTTTTGTTTGTCGGGTGATAGCAACCTGCGACGGTGCCCGATTGTTTTTCTGCTTATGCTCCCACCACAACAGCCAAGACTGTTTAGGAACACCTGAAGGAGTTGAGCCGCTTAGTTGTTCTTTCCAGTTTAGTTTTTCTTTACTATTGTTTTTCTTAGCTATAGTTGTTCTTTGTTCGCAATTTTTGTGATCTTGGTTTTCGAGATCTTGGTTTGTAAGATCTTGGTTTTTGCGATCTTGGTTTTCGCGATCTTGCGTGTCATATACTAGCCAGTCCCACGTTGTCTTACCGTCGGCGTCACGACCATTTACCCGCTCGATGTAACCCGCAGCGCTAAGTTGATTAGTGATGTTTGTAACTTTCCCTGTCGATATTCCAAATACCTTTGCTATCTGGCGGTTACTGACAGTCCAAGATTCTGAATGTGAAAGCAGGTAGCACAAAACGCCCAGAGATTCTGGCTTGAGGCCATCTGCCCTTTCATATACACTGCCGCCGCCTCGCAACAGCGCGTTCGGGATTTTGGTGTAAGTGTCTGAGATCTGCGCTCGCCGAAAGATCATTCTGCTTCCATGTTGTAATAGTTTTTCATTCTAATGATGCATTATCGGTTTAGTAGTAACAATTTGCAAATGAATTAAGCGTATCAGTCTATTTTTAATTTAAAAGTTGAAATTTGCTGAAATGAGGCGTATGGTGCGTTGGAATTGGGCTTTAATTCACTATGTAATAATTAAAAAAGGAGTATCTTCAAATGCAAGCCAACAAAGAATTGTCAAAGCCAGAAAGATCAGTACTTTTTAATAACATGCTGGAGAAGGCAGGCGTCGCGTCGTGGGGCAGAGCGACGTCATTAAGTACCGAGTTAGGCGTATCACAAGCAACCGCGTCCGGTTGGCTAAGTGGTAGCCTCCCACGGGATTGCTCCTCTTTCTTGCAGTGCGCCGACGTTTATGGACTTGATCCGTATGAGTGGGTTTCTGGAGTGCCTAGAGGTAAGGCGTTGAGTATTGAAAAGCTTGAGCGTATTTTGGCTAGAGTGTCTCGGCATGAATCTGAGTCAAGCAGAAAGCTGACCCCAGAAACTGCGGCAAAGCTGGTTGTGATGCTTTATAGCGATGAAGACAAAGCAGAGTACTTGCTCCAAAATTACCACCTACTATCCTCTTTATGACTAAAAAGGAAAGGCAGATGTCAAAGCCAGAAGATATACCGATTGCGAACAGGAATTTACGGCGAATCTGGGAGGTAAAAAAGGGCGTTAGAGGATTCATTCAAGTGGATGCCGCTGCTGAACTCGGCTGGACACAAAGTGGCCTGTCGCATTACCTTAACGGGATTACCGAAATCAACGCCCCCGCCGCCATCAAGTTAGCTAACTTTCTGAATGTTGATCCGATTGAGATTGATCCGAATATTGAAAGCAGTTTACCCAATGTCCGAAAAGTATCGATCAGCTATACCTCAGATAACGCGACCAACAAACAATACAAGACGATGTACATCCGAGACGATATTGACAGTTTTTATGTTGAAATCGTTGGGGACCGGCACTTAGAAAATCATCCAGACGTTGTTCTGATCAACAGTTTGGAAAAAAGCATAACGGGTTTTGCTGTGTGCTGTCTGCCAGAATTGTACAAGGAAAATACTCTTGTCGCTGTGCGTCTGAAAGAAGAAAAGATTCTTCGATTTTACCTCAAATCCGAAACCCCTCCCTCCGACTCGATAGGCACAATCTGGGCTGTTATCAGCATGAACTACCAATAACCACGATAGCGTAAGAGCTTTTCTGTCGTGGCGGCATACCATTTATGTGCTGGCATACATTACTTAAAATCACTTAACTAAAAACCTAACGATCTTTAAGATGCGCGACCACTCACAGAGGTCGCCATGATAACTTACATGTTAATTTTCACGTTCATTTCTCTCGCTGCAATTGCCAAAGATGATATCTAGAATATTCTTATCACCAAAAAAACTATCGGAAAAATAGAGCTATTTAAATGTATACAAATAAAAATCCTTTGTTATACTCAAGTTAGATTATTAGTCGCCGTACTAGTAGTGACCGTACTACCAAAGACAGGTTTGATTGTTTTATCATTCACCTCCGCATATCTCCTCAGCATGATGAATTTCAACTATTATATAAAATAAACGCTATTAGCGTTGATTCTGACTATCAGGTAGTGCATAATCGAATTTAACATATGCACTTATGGAACTTTAAATGGCTGATGTAACAAGGAAAGAAGTTTGGGATACCCTTTCTCAAACAGATTATGAACCGCATGTAATTACTGACAGCGAAGGTATTAAGCTTCTTCAGGCAATGTCTGCACACTCTCTAATGATGAGTGTTTACCCAGACTACACTTATGAGTTTATTCAGGATGGCTATGGCCGTGACCTGCATTATCTCGAAGACGGAAGTGCTGAGGTCAGGCTTACGATGACCGTCGCTGGCAACACTAAGGCTGTGTCTTTGCCAATTCACCGCAACATGCAAGCCATCAAAAACCCGTCAAGCTGGGATCTAAACACCGCAAAGCAGCGTCTGCGAGTGCGGGCTATGGGTGAGTTTGGTCTTGCTCACGACCTTTGGATCACAAAGGCTGATAACGAGCCTGTGTTTGCTGAAGAGCCTCCAGCGGTTGTGCCAGACGCCACGCAGGCTGACGAGTATTGGGCAGAGGCTGATCTTAAATCTTGTTTGAATGTCAGAGCGCTTGATCGAAAGCACAGTCGCTATCTGAATGCGCTGAGGACTAGCAAAATTCAGGACAACCCTTACGCAAACGAATACCTAAAGCTCAAAGCTTTGCTGGAATCTGCTGAATGAGTGCTGAAATTCAGGGATCACCAGAGTGGCATGAAGCTCGTAGGCTTCCAGAGCCAGCGTCGGCAATTGCTGCCCTGACTGGCGAGCATCCGTACCTCACTGTCCCCAAGTACATTCGCCAGCGAGTGCGCCAGTTAGCGCGTGTTGAGTCTGAGTTTGTGATGGTTCCAGCCGTCGAGCATGGACAGCTGATGGAGGACACCGCACGGCGATTTCTAGAGAAGCTTATCAACGTCAAGGTTCGAGAGACTGGATCTGTGGTACATCCTGAATATGACTTTATTCAGGCGTCAGCCGATGGTTTGATCGGCCTCGACGCCTGCTGTGAATTTAAGTGCCCTTACCCTTACTACACCAAGCAGCCGTACTCGATATTCGATAAGAAGCGAAGCATGTACTTGACGCAGGTGTATATGCAGATGGAGTGCCTCGATGTTGATGAATGCCACTTCATTTGCTACCTCGCGAAAAGTAAAACAGCAGAGCCTCAGTACACTTATGAAGTAGTTAAGCGCCCAGACAACTGGCTTGGCGAGCTGCTTGACGGAAAACTTTTACCTAAACCGGCAGCGGGTACGGTGTCTCGCATTGACCTGTACCGAGAGTGGCATGAATTTATTGTTGCGGAGTACGAGGATGAGGGTCGCAGAAAGAAGCATGTTGAACCGGTAGACAAAGCCAAGGCTGTGGCTGGTGACACCGACTTGGATCTCTTGACTGCGACTCAAGTAAGAATCGACAGCTTAGTTGAGAAGTTGGGGAATGACCTCACCGATCTTACCGAGCTGAAGAAAACGTCTGATGAGATTAAGAAAGTGTTGGGCGAAAGATATAAAGAATCAGTAACTAACGGAAAAACGCTCGTAAAGGTTATCCATAAAACCGCATCGGTTGACTACCGCAAGGCGTTCAATTTCCTTAACGGTGAGCAAATACTGCTCGATCAAGGGGACAGTATTGAAGCGTTTAAGCGAGAGTCTGGTTTGATGCAAATACAAGTGATAAACGAGGATTCAGTATGACACAGAGTTTTGAAGTCGCTGGCGGCAATGGCCGTCTATTTCCCCTTAAGGGTGAGAACAAGGAAAAAGAATTGGCACGTCTTAAAGACCTGCTAGAAAACAAAGGTCAGGCATGGGCGACGCCCGATAAAGTCCATAACTATGATGGGTTTTTGCAGATAAGCCAGTCTTTAATCGATTGGCTTCAGGCAGGATTTGATGCTCAAGCGGAGGATGCTATGCGGATGAATTGGAAAGGGTTTTTAGCGGAAAGCAACTCCGGTAAGTTTTTAAAGATTCAAGATAGTT
>Ga0308008_1000947_pt1 | contig 10417 bp, 13 predicted proteins | sample Neamet125_FD_203140 | JGI IMG/M metagenome (GOLD analysis project Ga0308008, IMG submission 203140) | Marine microbial communities from water near the shore, Antarctic Ocean - #125 | ecosystem: Environmental > Aquatic > Marine > Unclassified | place: Southern Ocean | collected 2014-07-24
ACTCCGACTACATTGCTGCTAGAATACGTTCAGAACATTTCGATGAAGTCTGGGGCATTAATTGCGTAGGTGGTATCATTCATGTTGATAAAACTATAATGATGGACCCCGTATCTCGGTTCTTGGACTCAGATGATGCGGGATCACAGACGGGAATAGCTCGACAATTCTTAGAAAATAATACTAAACCTATCATTACTTGTGAAATGGACAATCGAGTAAAACATTTAGAGCCGTATCCCTTGGAAGAAGTTATTAAAGAACTTAACATTTGTTATTTTAACAACACCGTTCCTTATGCAATTGCGTATGCGATATACTATGGGGCAAAAGAACTTTGTTTATATGGCTTAGATTACACATACAAGAATGTAAGTATGGCAGAAGCAGGAAGAGCTTGCACAGAGTTTTGGTGTGCTATTGCTACCACTAGAGGCATAAAGATAGAGGTTGCACATAGTTCTGGGCTTTTAGATACGAATGTGCCGGAGAATGAAAAGCTCTATGGGTATCACAGATTGGATGATCCTTTAGTGCAGTCACATAAGTCGGGAGGCCTATTAATAACTAGGCAGTCTAAGGTAGAGCCACCAGAGCCATTGGATCAAGATCCGATAATCTTTGGGAGGCACGATCATAAACACATGAATGGGGGAGAAGTAACAAATGTTTAGTGTAAATGGAGGAGTAGAAACAGGTTTTGTTAACGTAGTTTCGTCGGACAATGGTGGACTAAGTAACGATCAAATTTCTGATATGGCGACAAATAAAATTGTTGCGGTGTCCGAAACAGCACCAGAACCGATTAGGCAACAAGCGCAAGCTTTTTCAGAAAATGTACGAAAAGTCGTGCATTATCATATAGAGTTGGCTAGACGTGAGGAACGTGCTACTATAACTCATAAATTAAGAGAGGCTGGTCACCCCGACCTAGCCAACGCTATAAGGAGAATATAAAATGGCAATCACACAAGCAATGTGTACATCTTTTAAGACACAACTTTTGACTGGAACACATAACTTTGCTACTAACGGAAACGCTTTTAATTTAGCATTATATGCTATTGGTGGCGGCGGAAAATCAAGCACAACTGCAACTCTTGGCGCAACAACTACTGTGCTTGTAACAACTGGAGAAGTAGCTTCAAGTGGAACGTATGTTACAGGTGGTTTAGCTTTAACTAAAGTTCAGCCCGCAGCAAGTGGAACAACAGCAATCACTGATTTTGGTGACAGAAGTTTTACAACTGCGTCTATTACGGCAAGAGGTGCTTTGATATACAATGACACTAACGGGAATAAAGCAGTAGCAGTTCTTGATTTTGGATCAAATAAAACATCCACTTCAGGTACGTTTACTATTCAGTTCCCTACGTTTGATGCTTCTAACGCTATAATCCGTATCGCTTAAAGGAGTAACATCCTTTGGCGAATATAGGTTGGGGTCAGAGTACTTGGGGCAATAATTATTGGGGCGGTCAACTAGATGTTGCCGTCACCGAAACGGGTGTTGCTGGAACAGGGGCAATAGGCACCGCAAACGCTTCGTCTGTGCATGTAACTACCCCAACGGGTGTTCAAGCAACTTCGGCTGTAGGTTCAGTACTAGCTAAAATTCCTATTACAGCGGTAGTAACAGGTGTCGAAGGCTCAATGCCGTTTGGCGGTTGGGGCGAAGATGGATTTGGACAAGGTAAGTGGGGCGGCATAGTTGCCGAAGGAGTGCCTGTTGGCGGCGGGTTAGTAGCGGGTCAAGTAGGAACTGGTGCAGTAGGCACAGTAGCAGTTGTTGGAACAGGATTAGTGATAGAGACGGGTGTTGCTGGAACAGGGGCAATAGGTTCTGTACTTGCTGGTGCTGGTGCGCTAGTTACTGAGACAGGAATGGTTGGCTCAACAGGACTAGGAAACGAGTCCGTTTCAGGTACAGCACTTGTCACCCCTTCAGGAGTTTCTTCGATAATTCACCTAAGTGGTTATTCTGCTACAACAATTACAAAAACAGTGACCGTGCAAGTTGTAAGCGGAGCCAACAAATATTATATCGATGGCGTGCTACAACAAACCCAAGAGTTGTTTGAGCGAAACACTTATAAATTTGATCAGTCCGACTCTTCTAACAACGGTCATCCTTTCCGATTTTCCACTACGTCTAATGGATCACACAATAGCGGATCAGAATACACCACTGGGGTAACGGTGAATGGAACTCCAGGTCAAGCGGGTGCATACACACAGATAACTGTACCAGAGTTTGCTCCAACATTATATTATTACTGCACACAACACTCTGGTATGGGTGGCACAGCGAATACACCTTTTGTGTATAACGTACTACCTACTACAGGCGCACCGGTTACAAATGCCCCTGCTATGACTTCGGGGCTTGGATCGGTAATAACGGTACAAACAGCACTAATAACTCCTACAGGAGTTTTTGGAACACCAGCCATAGGAACTCTTGCCATGCAAGGGTCATGTGTGTTAACTGTTACAGGAGTAAATGCAACAGGTGCAACTGGCGAAGAAAATATATGGGGTAATATAGTCCCCTCTCAAACCCCAATTTGGACTGAAATCGCGGCATAAGGAACACTTAAAATGGCAAGCACATATGTAAATAACCTCAGACTTAACGAGATGGCTACGGGCGATCAATCAGGTTCTTGGGGTACAGTAACAAACACAAATTTGGAATTAATCGGTGAGGCTCTCGGATGGGGAACTAGGGCGATTGCAAACGCTTCAACAGACAATATTACAATAGGTGATGGTACGTCTGACGCAGATCGCAGTATGGCTCTTAAACTCACGGGCGGCGGTCAATCCTGTACAATAACAATTTTACCAAACACATCGTCTAAAGTTTGGTTTATGTATAATGCAACAGCGGCTACTTTAACTTTTTCAGCGGGTAGTGGCGCGAATGTTGCTATTTTAGCTGGAGAAACAAAAGTTATAGCAACTGACGGACTTGGCGGCGGCGGTGTAGTTTATGATATTTTAACGGGTGTTAACTTAGCAGGTACAACTAAAACTGCGGCTCTTACAAACGCTGGAGACATGTTGGTTGGTGACGATCTTACTCTAAACTCAGACGGATCAGTTCTCGGTTTTGGTGCAGACACTGACACTACCTTAACACACAGTGATGGTTCTGGTCTTACTCTAAACGGTACAAACAAAATTATGTTTAATGATGGGACTCAATTTATTCATGCTACTAACGCAACAACATTAAATCTTGCGGCGACAGACGAAATTCAAATGGATGCCACAGCGTTTGATATAAACGGTACTATGGATGTCAGTGGTGCTATGACGAATAATACAGCGGCTGTTAAAATCGCGGGCCTAGAAACAATATATGTTCCTGCGGCGGCAATGTATCCAGAAACAACAGGCGGATCTTCCGTCTTAACACAAGTAGAATTATCTAACGGCCCAGAATTATCTGTTTTAGATTTTGCGGCAGATGCTGACGATCACGCTCAGTTCTCCGTTATCTTTCCTAAGTCTTGGAACGAAGGCACAGTTACTTTCCAAGCGTTTTTTACTGTAACGGGAACTAATACTGGTACGGTAGCATGGGGGTTAGCGGGAATATCTAGAGCAGACAATGCCGATTTAAATACAGCTTTTGGAACAGCGGTAGTTGCAGCAGCTAAAGCTCATAGTGGGACATCAAACGATTTAGATGTAGCCAACGTAAGTGGTGCAGTTACGATTGCAAACGCTGCGGTGGATAGTTACACTTTCTTTAGAGTTTTAAGAGACACCTCTGCGGATTCTCAATCAGGCGCGGCACGTTTAATGGGCATTAAATTGTTCTTTACCACGGACGCTAAGAACGATTCATAAGGAGTAGGCCATGACGGGGTTTGGATATAACGTAAACGGGTTTGGGGCTTATGCATCTAGAGGTGTTGGACTAGACGCTTCTGCCGCATCAAGTGCTAATCTACAAACTTTATTTAACAATTCGGTTGCGGATAGTTGGGCATCAGGAACACCTAAAACGTATGACATAGGTGCTATAGATATGGGTATCCTTACCGTTCCTTCTGGAATGGGCGGAACTTTAGAAATAAATATTGCATCTGGTGGAACTGTTCGAGGAGTGGCTGGTGCGGCTGGTTCAGCGGGATCGGCTGGTTCAGGAAACGGACAGGCTGGTAGCGCGGGCGGCGCGGGCGGCGCGGGCGGCGCAGCAATTTCAGTGGCCTCTACTGGTGTAACAATTAACGTGGTCGGATCTCTTCAAGGTGGCGGCGGCGGTGGCGGCGGCGGTGGCGGCGCGGGATCAGGAGGCCAAGGACGGACTACAAATCAACTTGCAAATATATGTAAGTATTACTATCAGGGCTTCCCCTCCCAATGTACGGCTGGCGGCTCGTATGCAGGTTCGGGTCAGAATTGTTCTGACCCTGAGAACATGTCCCAATACACATGTATTGCTTATGTTTACCACACAGGGGGGACTGGCGGCGCGGGCGGTGCTGGTTCTTTAGGCCAAGGATACAATCAAGCGGCAGGGTCAGGCGCAAGCGGAAGTAACGGTTCTGCTGCTTCAAATGCAGGAACAGGCGGAAACGGCGGCGCGGGCGGAGACGGCGGCGCATTTGGTGCAGCATCGGGAGCGGCAGCGGCAGGAGCGGTAGGAGCTAACTCACAAAGCAACGGCGGCGCGGGCGGCGCGGCAGGAGCGGTAGGAGCGGCAGGGCGAGCGGTTCTCTTTGTTGGTATCTCTGCCTATACGATCATAGGTGTTGACTCTGGGACAATAGCAGGCGCATATAATTAATGGTTACAATTACAGAGGAGAAAAACGTAACCATTAATTATATACTTTATCCAGAAGAGAAATATGCTATATGTGAGGCATGTAATTGGTTTAGAAGTTCTGTGAGGCAGTGTAAAAAATGTCTTTGCTTTATGCCTCTTAAAGTTCAAATCAAAGGACAAAGATGTCCTTTAAGAAAATGGTAAGGAGATAAGATGAAATTTACTATTAGAGAAATTATAAACGGCGTTGCTGTTGTTGACTTTGATGACGGTGCTTGGGCGGAAGTTCCAATGGCTGCTGTTGACACAGAAGCCGCCTTTATTCGGCATGTGTCAAGCTTTGCTACAAAAACATATCAAGCACCCTCATGGGCTTTACCAGAGGCTTCTAAAGATAGTGCTACGGTAGAAAGAACAGTCACCGTTCCAGACAATGGCGAGATTTATCCGGTTCTCCCTGATGATGCGGCGCAATGGTTAACAAAAAGAATAGAGGCGTATGGAGCAGTAGCGTCTCAAATTGAGTTTATTACTGAAAAGGGTCTAGCAGCTTGGCAGGAAGAAGTAGCGGCAATAAAATTGGCAAACCCTATCGTATAAGATTTTGATGAAGGGTTAACTTTGCCGTAAAGTATGTTATTATCCTACAAAGAGAATTTGACGGAGATTTAACAATGCCCCTACAGAAGCTACAGTATAGACCTGGAATCAATAGAGATGTAACTTCCTATACAAATGAGGGGGGCTGGGTAAACAGCGACAAAGTTCGTTTTCGAATGGGTTTTCCTGAGAAGATAGGCGGTTGGGTTAAATACTCTGCAAATGCTTATCTTGGTTCAGCCAGAAGTTTATTTTCATGGGTTTCTTTAAATGGAACTAAGTTTTTAGGAATGGGAACTTCTATAAAATATTATATTGTAGACGGAACTTCTTTTGAAGATATTACTCCTCTTCGAAAAACAACTACGGGATCAGCTACTTTTTCTGTTGGAGATGGATTTACCGTAGCCACTGTAACAGACAGTTCTCATGGCGCTAATGCTGGAGATTTTGTTACTTTTAGTAGTGTAGCATCTCTGGGAGGAAATGTTCTTGCTCCAATTCTCAACAAAGAGTTTGAGGTGCAAAGCGTCACAAGCCCTAACGCATACACTATAAATATATCTGCTACGGGTAACTCCAGTGACACGGGTAATGGTGGTGGAAGTACCGTTGCTAAGTACCAAATTGATTGCGGGCTAGATACACAGGTTGGCGGAACTGGTTGGGGGGCTGGAACTTGGGGGCGAGGAGGTTGGAGTACAGCAGCAGATGTTACTACTGAAGGAGAATTAGCCTTGTGGAGCGAGGATAACTTTGGAGAGGATTTACTGTTAAACCATAGAAATGGTGCTATATATTATTGGGATAAAAGTAGCGGGGTGGCTGCTCGTGCTGTAAATCTAACCTCTTTATCTGGTGCTTCGGATGTTCCTACAGTAGCGATGCAAATAATGGTTTCAGATAACTCTAGACATGTAATTTGCTTTGGAGCAAATACAATAGGAACATCAATTCAAGATCCTTTACTCATACGTTTTTCAAGTTCAGAGTCTTTAACAGATTGGACTCCAACTGCTACTAATACTGCGGGTGATTTAAGAATAGGTAGCGGTTCTAAATTTGTTACTGCAATAGAAACAAAACGAGAAATAATGGTTTTTACTGACACTTCTTTACATTCTATGCAATTTATAGGGCCACCTTTTACTTTTGGAATTAACGCATTAGCTACTGGAATTACCATAATGGGGCCAAATGCAGCGGTTGCAATTGAGGATTCTATATTTTGGATGGGTGAAGGATCTTTTTACACCTATCAAGGTGGTACTAAAGCTTTACCATGTACTGTAAGAGAACAAGTGTTTTTTGACTTTAATTACTCTCAAAAAGATAAAGTTTATGCTGCACATAACAGCGAATTTACGGAGATAACTTGGTTTTATTGCTCTAACACAAATTCTGTTGTTACAGGAGGAGACGGTCAGAACGACAGGTACGTTACTTATAATTACGGTGAAGGAGTTTGGTATTATGGAACTTTATCTAGAACAGCTTTTATGGATAGAGGTGTAAATCAATATCCTATTGGCGCTCAAGGCGGGTATTTATATAATCACGAAATAGGATATGACGACGATGGTTCTGCAATGGTATCGTCTTTGGAGTCCAGCCCTATGGATGTAGGTGAAGGCGAAAGAATGGTATTTATTAATAGAATTATACCAGATTTTACATTTCAAGGGTCTTCCACATCTGGAGCATCTCCTGCGGTAAACATGACTTTAAGTATGCAGGACTATCCAGGTAACTCTTATGGTCAGACTGAAACAGATACTGTAACTTCTTCTGCAATATCGACCACTACTGTTCCATTTGAGCAATTTACAACTAAAGCAGATATTAGATTAAGAGGTAGATCCTTTGCTATGAAAGTTTCTTCTACAGGTGTAGGAGTTCGTTGGAGGTTGGGAAGCCCTAGAATAAATCTACGAGCAGATGGTAGAAGATAATGAGTACAGTTACCCCATTTCCAAGGCTACCTACGCCACCATCTGAGATAAACACTACATATATTTCAGATTTAGTTAGAACCTTAGAGTCTTTTATAGAGCAAGTCCAAAACCCTGGAGGTTTAAGGGGGACAGAATTAACACTAACAAAATTACAATCAGGGAATAATGTTGGTTTAGAAACAGGGGCATTGTATGAATTGGAAGGATTTGTTAAGATAACACTAGCCAATATCCCAGCTTGTTCTGGGATATTTGGAACAGGCGTAATTGGAACAGTAACAGTATCGGTATCGTAATGGCTAGAACAGCAAAAGAGGCTCACTCAAGAGTGGACGGTTTAGAACCTAGAGTTACTAAGTTAGAAACTGAAAACCATATACAGTTTAAAGAAGTGTTCTACCGACTCAAGCGTTTAGAAGCGTTTTTAATAACTGGTCTAAGCGCAACTATTGCTATGTTAGTAAGTATATTTTTTAGAATGGGATAATATGAGTTTTAAAAAAATATTAGCGTATTTGTTATTTTTCATGGCTATAGTAATAATAGCCCACATTACAGTATCTTCGATTGCATACGCGGCTGATTCTAACACAGTTTCTAGTACTGTAGTTACAGATAAGTCTGTTCCTACAGCAAGCGCACCCTCTGTCGTAGTAAACAATAGTGATGTGTGTAAGAGTGCGGCGGCGGCGAGTGTGCAGACTCAGGTTCTAGGTATAGCCACAGGCATTACTATTACAGATGAGAACTGTGAGCGATTAAAACTTAGTCGTGGTCTTTACGTTATGGGAATGAAAGTGGCTGCGGTCTCTACACTTTGCGGTGATTACCGTATTTTTGATGCCATGTGGATGGCGGGAACTCCTTGTCCGTATATGGGGAAGATTGGAGATGATGCTAAAACTGCGTGGCTAGGCGAAGGTATGGGAATGATACCAGAAGACTCTGCAATAAAAGAAAACATTTTAACTACTAGGTTAGTGAAAGAGAAGAAAATAGAGAAGGTAAAGAAGAAAAAAGTTAAACCTAACAAAAGGCCGATTGATGCAGAAAAAGTTAAGTTATGGGCTACTCCTCTTGGGATTCTTAGCCTGCTCCTCCTTCTCTAAAGCAGATGACGTTTGCCCTTCAGGAACTGTAGGTCTGTGCGATCCCGCAGTCATTGAGACAATTGTTGAAAGTATAGATATAACCACTCAAAATGATGGTGCGGGTACACTTACGACCACAGTGACTACTACAACTACAACCACAGATACGGTAGTCAATACTGACTCAGGAGATATTCTGAATGGTGATAATGATTTTGTGGCAACAAAATATGAGGGCGATATGGACAAAGACTGGGGAGGCCAAGGCCCAGCTTTAATATCCTCTGGTTCTACTTGTGGTGACTTAGGTACAGACAAATGCGCTCAGATAACAGGGTCTGGCAATAGCACATCTACGATGGGTGTCAGTGGTATGGGTACTACATTTAAACAAACAATAAACATCTCTAATATGAGTATAGAAAAAGGTGGTCGCACCAACTACACAATTAAAGTAGATAAGCAAGACGCAAGCGACAGCATATATATGCACATTACAGGTAAAGATGGTTCTACAGTGCGCTTTGCAGGTACAGATGTCTTGTCAGCCGCTGGAGTAAATACAGGGTACGCATCATATACAGGAGGGTTTAACTTTGCAAATAGCCTTACGTCTCTTATCATTGAGATAGGAGGTAGAGATATAAATCTCAGTATCGGTCCTGTGTTCGATGACGTAACTATTAATGTTATATACAACGTAGTGTCTCAAATTGTACAACAAACTATAACAACCTTAGAACAGTATGTTTATCTTAACGGTGACGCTACGCAAGAAGAGCTGGATATTGTAGAAGATATATTCGAACATAATGACGTAGTAGAACAACCTGATGGGGGCTATGACTTGGAGCCTATTGATGATGGGGGAGTAGATGAGACCTCCTATGAGATGGTGGAACTAGAGTTAGAGCTTGAGATGGACTTTGAGATGCCCGACATAAACGTAGATTTTGACATGCCAGACATTAATATGGAGCCTCCTATAACAGATATGGATGTAGAGATGGAAATGGAAATGGATATGCTACCTCCTCCAGATGCGCCACCACCTCCTGAACCAGAACTTTCCCCACCTTCTAATACAGAAGAGCCAGAACCCGAAGTAGAAGCTCCTGTGGAGAAGATAGTGGTGGCTGCGGCAGAGCCAGAACCAGAGCCTGAAACTGAAACAAAAGAAGAAGTTAAGGAGGAGACGAAAGAGGAAGTTAAAGAAGAGCCAAAAGAGGAGCCGAAAGAGGAGGTTAAAGAAGAGCCGAAAGAGGAGGTTAAGGAGGTAGTTAAGGAGGAGACAAAGAAAGAAGTTGAGGTAGTAAAGAAAAAAATAGTTAAACCTAAAACTAAAGAGCAGAAGAAGGACGACAAACAAAAAGCGGGAACAAAAATTGTTAAGAAGATGGGCGACAAGGGTAGGTATGATAATAGCAATCAATTAAAGACCCTTATTATTATGAACGTAATATCAGATGCAAAGAGCTTTTTTAACGCTCAAACTATGTTACAGGACACACCAGGCTTTTTTTCTAGCGCGACAGTGCCAGATGCGGTATTGTCTGATAACAATGTAGCGGCTTACCTGATGATGGTCGGGTCTAGTCAGAAGATGAACAGTTTAATAAACAGTCAATATGAGTAGGGAAGACTATGAAAAAAGGTTTGTATGCTAATATAAACGCTAAGAAAAAAGCGGGAACATCCAATTCAAAAAAGAAAAGCACGATCACACCGAAGGCATATGCTAATATGAAAGCGGGCTTTCCTAAGAAGAAGAGGTCTTAAATATGTATGAGTATGCGGTAAAGGAAGTCGTAAGAGTGGTAGATGGTGACACTATAGATGTGCTTATTGATCTTGGCTTTGATCTCACGAAAAAAGAACGTATTCGTCTCGCAGGAATTGATACTCCTGAAAGCAGAACACGAGACTTAGAAGAAAAAGCATTGGGTCTAGAGGCTAAAGATTTCCTACACGGCTTGTTAGACAACG
>Ga0308008_1000951_pt1 | contig 10386 bp, 15 predicted proteins | sample Neamet125_FD_203140 | JGI IMG/M metagenome (GOLD analysis project Ga0308008, IMG submission 203140) | Marine microbial communities from water near the shore, Antarctic Ocean - #125 | ecosystem: Environmental > Aquatic > Marine > Unclassified | place: Southern Ocean | collected 2014-07-24
ATGTTCTTTCATCCATACCTTGTTTACAAGTATTCAACTCTTTGAGCAGATTCATTAATACTGAATCTCTTGCGGTTGCTGTACCTCTATCGAGTTTCTTTTCAATGCTTTGAATTGTCTTCTCGTTAGGTGTTAACTTTGCTTGTTCTATTGCAATTTCTTCTAATGCTTGTTCGTTGAGTTTTTGAATCTCTTGATCGTATCTCTCTACGGTTAGGAGTTCTTTGTAATCTTTCAAGTCTTCAAGGGTATAGACCTCTTTGAATCCTTGCCAAACGCACATATATTCAACTGCAATCTCGTCAAAGTTACAAGTTTGTCCGTGACTATTGAACGGTACTTCTACTGTTGTAGTTTCTGCATATACTGCACTAAATGCTCCTATTGATAGTAGGGCTACTAGTGCGATTATTTGCTTCGTCATTGGGTTATGAGATAAGAATTGGTATTATAAACCTTTCCCAAAAAAGGTGTACCCTGCCGAAAAGAAAAAAATGAAAAAGTTATATAGGAATTATATATGCCTATCTATTAGCCGGAAGGACAGGCACTCCAAGAGCAAGTCATACAGGTATGACAACCGCCTGAGTTTACTACCATTCCGCCATCTTTACATTGTGGACAATCCATAATAGAGTTATATACAAACTGGATAATATAAACTTTGAAAAATGACTTTGACAAAAACAACTTGATAACTTATACTTTTAAATCCCCAGTAAGCCTTAAGAGAGTCAGAGAGTTCATGCGTGTTGGAGGTATAAACTCTTTAACACATTTCCCCTCTTGGTTGAGATACATCAAGAGGGATATATAACTAACTGAATACTATGCTGAATATGCTTTCAATGACTTTGAGTATTTCAAGTCTTAGGTTCAATACCTCTACGTTAGGTGACTCTGTAGTTAACTCTGTTTCTTCAACAGTTTCCCCGCCTGTTGCGATTTGAGTAAAGGTTATGTTTTCTCCTAACTTTAATTCAAATTCTGAAACTCCATTTGAATTTATATCGCTAAATATAATTTGTTTGTATTCTTGTGCTTCAATCCTGTCTATTATAATTGTAATTGGTTCCCCCTGCACTCCGTTATTTACAAAGTATCCAACAGTTTTATAATTAATATATGGAGTAGAATCACCATTATAAAACATGACCTTTGCCTCTGCTACACCGTTGCTAAATGTTACCCTACAATCCTTAGTTGTAACTTCACCCTGTTCTTTTACTCCACATGGCAATTCTTGTAATACTACTTTAGGTGCAGTTGGTTCTACAAATGTACTGTTTGTAGATATTGGTTCAAACGTTCCAACTGTTTCACTACTAGTTGAACCAAAGTTAACTTCAGGTGTAGGAGGTGCAACATAAACGGGGGTAGGTTTTACCAATGTAACCGTACTCATGTATGTATCAGGAAGTGTTACATCTCTTAAATAATAAGTATTAGGTGCATTGAAAAAATACACAGGTAGTTCAAAAGTTTGTTCGCTATCTACATTAATTGTTCCGGAAAATGATCCATCAAATTGTATGGTGTTTGTACCGTTATTATAAAGTGTGAAATTACCCCCCTCTAACAAGGTAATGTTAAAGGGATAATCATAGACATCAACATGACTTGGTGCTTCGGCATAAGCAGTTAATACCAAAGGCATTAATGCTAACATTACTATTAAAGGTAGTTTCATATTAAATTAATATATGTTTACTAATATAAATCTATCTAAAGAAAAAAAATGGGATCAACTAAAACAGTCGTTGATACCACAGGTAGGACATTGTTTGCATAAATTAACTAGTGTATAACAGTTTATACACGGTTTCGTCTCCGCAGACATAACTCTTATATAGTTCTTATCATATATAAATTTTTAGGTGTGTGCAAATACGCCAATTCCTCCAAAACTGGCAGGACAACCTGTGGCTCTCACGCCACTATAATAAACCTTGTTTGTCTTCTTCCTCTTGTTCTTTTAGCCATTCCATTTCTGACTTGTGCATAACTTCTAACTTTGATCGTAACTCTACATCTCCTTCACTCATTTCTTTTTTCCCAAAATAGTCACTCATTATACTTAGCATACGGGCTAAATCCTTTGCACCAATTTCAACATAAGACATACTCATGATTTAGGTTTATACTATATAAACTAAATTGTTGTTATTACGCCTGTTTCTTTTTCTTTGGTTTTTTTGCGATTTTTATAATCTTAGCCAACGTTCCGTTACTAGTTGACTCGTTTCCTATGTCTTCTAACGGAACTGTTGATGTTCCATTGTGTTCAGAAATTACTTGATCAAACGTGCCTGACTCAATAATTAATTTAATTGAACGTGGGTTTAAAACAATATCAGGACATTGTTGTAACAAAAATTCCAAGCCATCTTCTAGAATGGTATTTCTATATCCCATGTATATATCATATAATACGCATATTTAACTTTTTTTGTCTTTGGTATTTTTTGGACTCATCTCTGTGCTGAAGAACTATGCACTCATTACAATATCTTCTGGTCATTTGACCACGCAGGGATATGTCCATATTTCCATAATCAAACAATTTTTTACATCTTATACACTCTTTACATATTTTGTCAACTGTCATTTTTTCTTTTTAGTTCCTATACAGTTCCACCCCAAATCACATTTGGAACACAGTAAAACTACATCTAAGAAATATACGTCTGGGTAACCCTCGTCTGTTCTTTCAGATGTTTCCGCTTGTTTTGTGGAGGAACCACATTGAGGACAGTAACTCATGGTGTACACTTGTGATCTCTATGACAGGTATCACAATACTCCCCCCTGCATTTGACACAATCTGCTAACATTCCGGGTCGGTATCCTGCACCGCACTCGTCACATTGGATATTATTCATTATGATAAGTTTAAATATTTGGCTCCATATTAATGTTTATGAAAGAACACCTAAAAGAACCGCATGAATATCAATGGAGAAAACTGTTTGAATTATATACAAATTTATCTGGTTCAAAAGAAGACATTTACGATAGACGAGCTCAGTCATGTAAATCACTACTAGATAGGTTTTGCTAAATTTAAATAGACCAATACATTTATTAACTCATGATCTCTAATGATGAGTTCCACAGGTCTATAACTGAACAGATTAATAATATATTTCAAGTAATGAATAAACTGCATACTGAGACTACAGATGAGATAGAAGAACTAAAAAAGGAAGTAAACGATTTAAAATCTTCATATAATTCTCATATCGCAGTTGCAAAAGCAGTTAAAGAAGTAAGAGCCAAACACAAAATGTCACAAAAACAGAAGGTGGCTATATTTTTCGGGCTAGTTCCAATAGTTATAACAATATATACATTATTTATTAATCGATAACAGACCAGTCATTTAAAACCCAAAACATTTGTTCTAAAAACCATTCCTCTTGTTCAACGTTTGCTATTAAACTTGAACCACATATAGACAATGCCTGATGCACACTTTCTTCAACAGATGTATTGATTAAATCTTGTTCACTAACATGATGATGTAGTGTTACCCATGTTTGTTTTGATTCTTCATAGCATACTCCTTTTTCACTTGAATCTTCCCGATTTATTAATCTGAAATTCTGTGGCTTCCATTTCCTCATAAAAAAATAATGGTTTACAACAATTTAAAGATTATAAATCACTACTATGATCATGATCATACTGTATTTATATATTATAAGAGTAAAACTATGATCATATACACATACAAAGTATGATCATATACACATATTTTAAAAAATTTATAGAATTAACTCCTATTTTCTTTCTTTTGAAAGCAATTCGTCTAATATAAGTCTTATGTATATACTATGTTCTTTTTTTGGTAAAGTATGAGCATGAACATGATCATAGTAGGGTTAAATGTTTATATCAAAGACTTTGTTATTGTTTTTATTGACAATAATCAATCCCAAAATTAAGCAACAGTTAAGGGAGTTAGGCAGAGTGCCTTACAATAGTATTAAAAATGCTTCAGCAGTAATTGTAGATATGCCAATAGGTCAAATGAAATCACATGATTTGGGTAGGGCATTATACGTTGTAACAAATGCTTTTACGGAATTGACACACAAGCAACAAATTATAGTTAAAGTAATTCATCAATCTCAAGAAGATATAAAATTAGTTCTTGCTGATGATAGTCTTACAAAAGAAGAATTGATTATAAAAATTAAGGAGATTGTTCTCGATCCTGTTGGTGAAACACATTCTTTAGAGAACGATTCTTCTCAAGAAAAGGAATAGCAATACCCTTTCGTGCTATATAATAAGTACCTTTCATATTCTTTTTTCCATGATATGCACCAATAGCATAGTTATAGTCACAGTCAAATTTCTCAACAATCACATTGTTTGCTATTGTATATACAGTTGCAGTTGCCATATAGTTAAATAGTAAATGCTCTATTAAAGAATTGTGGATATAACTAAACTAAAAGGAATAGGAGAAGGCACAGCAAAGAAATTTGAAAAGAACGGTATCACTACAGTAGAACAATTATTCGTTATACCCCCACCTAAAGTAGCCGAGATGTTAGGTATCGATAACAACTCTGCTATGGAACTGTTTAAAAAAGCAAGAGAAAAATATGATGATTCCCCTGTATTTCAATCAGGTCTAGATGCTAAAAAAGAAGATGAGTCATTGGAGAAAATTTCAACTGGAACAAAAGCATTGGATAAATTATTTACAGGAGGTATAGAGTGTGGTGCAACAACGGAGATATATGGAGAGTTTGGGTGTGGAAAAACACAGTTCTGTCACACTATGGCAGTAAGAGTTCAACTACCAAAAGAAAAAGGCGGTCTTGAGGGAAAGTGTGTTTGGATAGATTCAGAAGGTACATTTGAACCAACAAGAATAGAAAGTATTTCAAAGTCTTTAGAATTAGAAAGTGATAAAATACTTGAAAATATAATCAGAGCCAAAGCATATAATTCAGCAGACCAATATTTGATTTTACAGGAGCTTGAAAAATTACTAGTTGAAGATAAAGAAATAAAACTAATTGTAATTGATAGTGCAACAGGATTATTTAGACAAGACTTTAGTGGTAGAGCCATGCTATCTGAAAGACAAAAATACTTAGATGAATTTTTAACTATGGCTTCTAATATGGCTAACTTTCATAATATAGCAATTATATGGACTAATCAAGTAATGATTAATCCCGGAGTTTTCTATGGTGACCCCGTAACAGCAATAGGGGGAACAGTTCTTGCACACAAGTCAACATACAGAGTATATTTTAAAAAGTCAGGTGCATACAGAATGGGTAAAATGGTAGATAGTCCTAAACACGGTCAAATTGAAGTAATGTTTGGTTTAAGTGAAGCGGGAGTAGTTGATCAAGATGTTGCAGAGGAACTAGAAAAGAAACGTAAGGCAGATAAGGTAAAAGCCAAGAAAGCAGAAGTAGAAGAAACACTTATATAAGCAAAACCTAAGCATTTAAATATGAAATGTGAAGTTTGTGAAAAAGGCGACCTAATTCATACCAATTATGCCTATGATGGTGTAGATTTATTGGTGTGTAGTAACGAAGAATGTGCTGAAGAATACGTTTAAAATCTTTAAATACTTTAGCACATATTGGTAGAATATGGGGTTTTTTGGCAAGATTAGGGATAACATAGACCCAAGAAACTACCGTGTAGTAGAAAAAGACAACTTTAATCGCATTACAGAAGATCATTACAGTATGAGAAAAAGTATAAATGATGAATATTTACACTCAAATTCTAGAGCTAGTACCCCATATCCGTTCCTAGATACACCTGACGGTAGTAAAATTCCAATGTGGCGTATGTCACCAAACAGAATGTATGAGTTAGCAGACTATGTAGGTGATTTAAGAGCAGTAATTGAGACTATTCAACGAGAGATGTTTAGAAATGGATTAGAGGTAAAACCAAGATATGAGCATAAATGTCTTGTTTGTTTGAAAGAATATGAACAAAAACCACTAAAAGATTATGTTCCAATTAGTGAATTATCTAATAAGGCTAAAAAAGAAAAATTACAATGTAGTGCTTGTGGTAATGATAATCCTCGTAAATGGACAAAACCAGACCCAAAAAATAGACAGGTATTACAAACACTTTTAGATAAAAGAGTAAACAACAACCAGCAATCTCTTAAAATTGTTGCAAGACAAGCAGAAAGAGATTTAGATATTATAGATGGTTGTTATATTTTAGTGTCAAGACAATGGAAATTACAAAAATTCTCTACACCTGACCCTGAAACAGGTGCAACAAAAAAGGCACTTATGAGCATACATGAAAGTAAAATAGATGAAATTATTAGAATACATCCAGTCCAATGCAGTATAATCGCAAGTGATGAAGCAGTTTTGGGAGTTGGTGCTGATGGTAAACCACGATATATATGCCCACAGTATGAGCATAGAGATGCTGTATTAGAAGTTCCAGTATGTCCTAAATGCGGTTGTGAATGTTTTAACGCATTTTTAGAAACCAACAGCGTTCCTTATGGTACACCACTCAGTAGCCCTAAAAAGATGTATTACTCACAAAAAGAAATAGTATGGATTCCGGGAAAGTTTTATCCAGATGTGTTATATGGAAATGCACCAATTCAAGCAGTATGGAAAAAAGTTCTATCCCTTATGTTCCAAGATGAATATATGTGGAAATACTTTGACAAAGACCGACCACCAAAATCCTTACTTGTAATGGGAAGTAGAAATGCTGAATCAGTTCAATCATTCATGGAAAAACAACGTCAAGGTGCAAGACAAGATCCATATATGCCAAGACCAATTCTTCTCAATACAGAAAACGTAGGACAATCACTTCAATATATCGACCTTACTCCAAACTTTAAAGAGTTAGAATTAAGTGATCTTAGAAAAGAATTAAGACAAATTATTTCCGCTGTATATGGTATTCAACCTTTGTTCTATGGTGAACAGGCTAAAGCAGGTTTAGGAAACGAGGCACTTCAAGTAACACTTACAAACAGAACTATCAAATGGTTCCAAAGATTTTTGAATGAAAATTTGTTTAATGAAATTACTGATATAATGGAAATATATGATTGGAAAATTGAATTAGTAACAAGTGAAGAAATTGATGAACTTAGAGAAGAACAGGTTAGAGGTCAGAAAATTGATAACACAGTTAAATTATATGGAATGGGCTTTGACGTAGCATTTGACGGTGAGAACAATATACTAATATCACAATTCCCAAATCCTGAAAAACAAGAGGCTATGATGGGTGGCGGTGTAGGTCAAAACGAGGGAGAAGGAAATAATGATAAAACAAAATCATCTGCACCAAAAGCAGAAGGAGAGGCACAGAAATTTGATGGAGAACCAAAGATTGCAAGACCAAGTGATAAAGGTGGAACCGCTGAAGGAAGTCCTTCTAGTGGAACTGGAACAACATTGAGTAACAAAGTAATGACTAAAGCCCAATGGGATAAATTCATAGACTCTTTAGATTAACAATGCAATCTGATACTGAATTAACAAGATCTGTTATAGACTATATGACAGAAGTACCTTATGCAACTGCTTATGATGTGGTTCAACATTTTAGATCTCTTGGTGTATCAACTGAGAAAGTCTTATATATATTAAGAGAGTTGAGTAATTAAAATGGGAGATTCGGGTAAACGATTTGGTTGGACAGAAGATGGATTAGATGCTAAAGATAGAATACAAAGAAACGATTTAAAAGAACGTGCAGGTAAAGAAAACCAACATACAAGAAATTTAAGGGAAAGAGTACAAGACGATGAACATACTAAAATTAATACATACAGCGAAGGCTACTGTTATGGTTGCAGTAAGATAGATCAAGTAATATCTACTTTGATCTATATGTGCGGGGAATGTATGGAAAAACGTGGAACAGAGGGATTAATGTGTTTACTTACAAAGAAGCGTAATTATGAATTATGTGATATACACGCAGGATGGGAACTTGATGATGTATGGCAAATAAACTGCTCAATGTGTAGTTCTTGTATGAGAAGATTAAATAAAGTTCACAAGGCGTATAGAGCAAAAGGTGGTAGAGATAATGCACCTGATGAAATTATTAAAAGAAAATATTATGCAAGAAATCCCGGAGAAGAAATTGGTAATGGTATAACTAGAGATCAAACAAACGATCAATCATTTAGATTGGGTTAACTTTCTTTCTGCTTCGTCTATTTTTATTTCTAGTTCTGCTATCTTTGTTAGTTGTTCAGCAGTTGAAGTTTCATCAAATCCTTCTTCCCAATGAAACTTAATCTTTTGAACATTGTAATCTATAATCAAATGTATTGTGTTATTTCCATAATCAAAATACCATTCACCCATTAAACTCATTCTTTTTGGCGGTAAACTTGTTCCGTAATATACACATTTTTTAGCAAATATAGGCTTACTCCAAGGCAATATTGAGTTTCTTACTTCCACTCTTTTTTCTTTTGGGTGATAATAAAAGTTGGTTCTTGACACATGAGTTGGTTCTTTTTGAAATCTGGTAGTGTTTGTAGTGCCTACTCCGGGGTGTATATGCACATATCGCTTCTGTAAGTTGACGTTATCTTGCATATATTGCATATCGGTATAGAACCAAAATGAAGAATTTTCGGGTATATCTATTGATTTAATCTCTAATCTATTGTTAATTGAACCTGAAAAAGGATTTCTTTTATTAAAAGTATATACATTATCATACACATAAAAGTCCATATATATGATAATCAACACCTTTATATAATCGTTTCTTTGCTTTTTATTATGTCAATATTTAAAAGACAAGACGTTGCAATTTCAGTAGTTGCACTTTCGCTGTTTTCAGCAATACTATTTGTTGGATGGGGAGCAGTAAAAGGGTTACTATTTGATTCTACCGTGCAAATGTCCTCAGAACAATATGGAGCAATCTTTACCTTTGTATTTGGTATTTTGATTGGTTCAGCACTCACATACTTAGGTATTCGTGCAGGGCAAAACGGTTCTACGACTGTATCACAGTCATAGACCAACCCAATTTTTATATACTATAACTCATTTTTTATATACATGACAGAGTTTGTAGAATTTTCTACTTTTGTAACAAAAGGATTAACTGTTTCTACAGGAGATCAACGCAGAATATTCAAAGGTCATATCACCGCTGAGATCATAGATAAGCAACAAGAGTTCATTTTTGTCAAAGAAGTTATGAAAATTATGGAAGCATTTATGGATGTAAATCCGGTTATATCAGATTATCACAGTAACAGAATGGTTGGAAAAGTATTAAGTTATGAAAAATCAGAATACAAGGGAGTAGCAACCGTACTAATAACAGGAGAAGTTTACAAAAGAGAAGGCATTACATTATATGATAAAATTTGGGATAAGGTTGTAAAAGGTGAATACTCAGGATTATCTATGGGTGGTGCAAGTAAAGAAAGAGAACCAATTCAAAAAGACGGTAAAATGGCATTAGAATTAAGAAAGTTAGAATTATATGAAATCGCATTATGTGATACTCCAGCAAACCCATTCGCAGTAATAGAATCTGTAAACAGGTTTGCAAAGGTAAATGGATTAGATTCTATGGTAAAAGATTTCAACGGTAGAGAGCAAATAAGATGTGCTAGTGTAGGTTGTAAATTTGAAAAGTTTGACGTAGATACTTTTATGGGTAAAGCAGATGGAGAAGATATTAACGTTGATGTAGATTTGGATAACCACCAATACAAATGTGAAGGTGGAGAAGAATGTGATATATGTGGATTATCTAAAGCAGAACACCATTATGAAGAATTTGATAAACCAAAAGAAGTTGAAAAATTAGATAGTAAAGTCATAGTAAATAGGTCTGCTGAAACTAGAGCTGAAACTGTGGGGGAGTCTACAGGTAGTCCAAAAGAAACAAATGATGTAGTTAATGCAATTCCAAAAGTACCAAGTGCACAAGTAAAAAGTATTCCATTACAAAGACTTACCAAAGATCATATTCCAAGTGTAAATGAAAGTGTAGAGTTTGATGCAAGAAACAAACAAGATAAAATTAACGGTAAAGAAATTACTAAAGATCAACCAATAGGTGATATAAACGCCAAAGGTGAGTTTCCTCTAAAACCAAGACAAAGCCCAAACACCATGACAGATTCTAACGGTAACGTAAACAAGTTTGAAGCACCACCCTCATTGTCAGGAGCAAAAAAACAGTCAAAAATAGAAGGTAATATGACACATGAAACAAGTGAAAGACGGGTAAAAGACCTTACTAAAATAGAAACACCTGTTGAATTAATAATGAAATTTGGGGTTTCTATTGTTAAAGAGGCATTAGAAGAAGCAGAAACCTTAGAATACTTAAAAATATTGTATAAAAAAT
>Ga0308008_1000952_pt1 | contig 10375 bp, 10 predicted proteins | sample Neamet125_FD_203140 | JGI IMG/M metagenome (GOLD analysis project Ga0308008, IMG submission 203140) | Marine microbial communities from water near the shore, Antarctic Ocean - #125 | ecosystem: Environmental > Aquatic > Marine > Unclassified | place: Southern Ocean | collected 2014-07-24
AGCCATGGCCGACGCTGCTGCAGAATCTGGCCCAGTCGGCCCGAAGCTGCGATTTTGGCCAGGTTGAAGAACGAACACTGAACGCTTGATTGATTCTACCAGGACCGTTGCTGACCACCGACCTCGTAGATATCGGCTTCCATGGAGCAATTGTAGCTCTCTGCGATGTTGAACATCTCGGAGAGGAGGCTTTGGATTTCCTCATCAAGGGAAATGCCATCCGGATCGGGGTCATAGGCGACGGTCAGTTTGTAATCACAATTGCCGTTTTTTACCATGGCGTAGTCGCGTTCCAGCATCGCCTCAATCCGCTCCCGAGCGGGTTTTCTACCTCTTCCACGCTTGTTGAAGTTCTCGATAATCAGATGCAGGGCGATGCTGGCAGTGGGCGGCTTTTCCGGCAGTTTGGTCTGTGACGGAATAATGTCGAGCGCCCGATAGACGGTCATTCGTGAGACCTTCAGGTCGCGGGCAACGCGGGCCTTGCTGGCGCCGGCGGCAAGGCGACGGCGGATTTCATCGTCATCGACGTTCTTCTTCCGGCCTTTGTAAACGCCTTCGGCGCGCGCCGCTTCGATCCCGGCGCGCTGACGATCCTTGATGAACTTCAGCTCCATATCGGCGACCATGCCGAGTATGGTGATGACCATTCGCCCCATGTCGCCCGCCGTCGTCACCTCTGGCTCAAGGATGCGCAGCGAAGCTCCCTTTTCATCAAGCTCATGCACCAGGTTCAGGACATCGCGCGTGGAGCGGCCGAGCCGGTCGAGCCGCAGCACGACCAGCTCGTCGCCGGTGTGCATAAACTGCATGATCGTTTCCAGTTCCGTGCGCCCGCTCCGCGAGGCCCCCGATCCGGTCTCGGAACGGATAATTTCGCAACCTGCATTCTTGAGGCGGCCAATCTGGATATCCAGATCCTGGTCCGTGGTGCTGACGCGGGCATATCCGATACGAGCCAAGTGCAAAATCCGTCACATTAGGGTGGCTCTTGCAGTGTATCGTCACATTGAGCGCAAACCCACCCTTTTGTGACAGACGAATGGTGTCACTCGGCCCTATCACTCTGGGGTGTACCCAAATGTTATAGGCCGATCAGCCGCCTCACGCTGCAAGCCGTCCAAAATCAATCCGGTCGTTCAGGTCGAGGTCGAAGCGGCCATAAGGGTTCACATGACTGTAGATCAACGGCGTGAGACCACGATAATCTTCCGGCGTCATCCGCCCCGCCCACTTCGGCTCAACCAGTACGGTCTGAAGCATGCGGGTGTTCACATACACCAGCGACGCTTGCAGGAGGTGTAGCGCCAGAACGGAGATTTCCTGCTCATGGATGCGGTTGGTGGCGATCTCGCCGCCCTTGCCGAAGAACACGAAACCATTAGCGCCGTTCCAGTTCTCAACCACATTCAGCCCTTCGTGGATCTCGCGGCGGAATGCCTCCTGACGCAAATACCGGCATAGGAAGATTGTTTTGACCGCGCGGCCGAGTTCACTCAGCGCCTTGTAGGTCGGGTGCATCACTTCGGCTCTGGCAAACCGGAGCAGGATCGCTTCCGGATCGGCGGTGCGCGATTGCATGGCAGCGGCATATTTGACCATTTCGTCATATTGTTGCTCGATCTCGTCCCAGTCGATCGGGCTGGAGAGGATCGGCAGTAAATTGGAAAGCCGCGTGCGCATGCCGGCTTGGGGAAGGGCCAGTTTCTGGCGTGCCACTGCTTTCAGCCGCGGGGCAAGCTCAAATCCAAGGAGTCGGCAGAACGCAAAGCCGACTGCGCTCTGGCCGTGGCTATCGACGTACTGGCGCTGGATTTCCATGTCGGTGCAATGGCGTAGCACGCCTTCGATCATGGAGGCGACCTCCGAGGAAGAGCACCGCTTGAGCTGGGAATAAACGCAGGTCGCGCGCTTCTCCACATGCCAGTAGATCATGACGCCACGGCCGCCATAGCGGGCGTGCCATTCCGTCATCAGGTTGCGGTCCCACGCGCCGAACTTCGTTGAATCGGACGCGCATGCCGTGCCCGCATCTCCCCATACTGCGGCATTGCGGATTGCCAGTGTCGCGTTTGCTACCCGCGCGCACGCCTCCCTCAGCGCTGGCGCGTGGATGAAACGGCGATGGACATGCAGCAATTCCTCGTAACTGACATCGGGTGTTGCGCCAGCGACCCGCTTGAGCCCGGCGTTCGTGCCCAAGCCATAGAGACACAGCAAAAGACGCTGAGCCAAGGCTGCTTTCGACAGGGTAACCCGCGAGGCCGACGTTTCGAAAGCATCCATCAATCCCGTGTCCAGAGCAGCCTCTTTCAACACGTCCAGCAGTCCGGTCATCGGCCAGCGCTGACCGATCTCGCTTTTGATCGAAGCGAGACCCTTCGGTTCGGGCAAGGGCTTGAACGGTGTAATCGATATCCGGTTGTCGCCGCGCCACAGGAGCCGGACCTTGTCGTTTTGTGGAATATTGGCATTGAGGAGCAACAGTTCCCGTTCAAGCTCCTCCCGGATCGAGGCGCAAAACGCCTGCGCATCTGGCGTCAGGCTGAGGCCGGAATAGTACGCATCTCGCCTGATCTCGAAGTCCTTGGGAAGATCGTCATCGGGATTGCGATAGCGATCCGCCCCGACCACCCAGATTTCTTTGGAGCGGATGCGGTCGCGCAGTTGCGTCAGGACGCAAAGCTCATAGCTGATCCGGTTTACCCGCCCATCGTCATCAATGACGGAACTGCGCCATCGCGCTGGAATCACCTCATCGATCGGAACATCCTGCAATGGCACGAAGCGGCATCCGCCATCCACCTTGCTCCTGATCCAGTCGAGGGCCGCCAGGACCGGCCGCCACACCGCGTTGTTCGACCGGAACTCAAGTACGGAAAGCAGGCTTGGCAGCATGCGCCGGTAATGATTGGCCCAGGAACCACGCATCACCTTGTAGATGCGCCGGTCCAGAGCGCCCTTCGCATGGCTCTCCTTGACGATCGCCGCCAGCTTGGCCTTACCGGCGATCGGGAAAATGACATCGCAGATGCGCCCCGATGGTTCATTGATCGAGGCGCTGGCGATCTCGACCAGCAGGCGCTCCTTTCCATAGACCCGCTCGATGTCTTTCGCGATATCGCCCACCACCTTGCGTTTCGAGCGCGTTCCGATCTTGTGAACGGTTTCGATCAGCAGGTCGATCATCGCGTCAGTGAGTTGCGCCTCCCGCGACATTAGATAAATCGCATAAAGGCCGAGCTGTCGCGCCGGCGCATGCCGGCGCATCTCCGAGGCCTTTTCACCGGCAACGCGGCGAACAATCTGATCGACCCATGGCTTGCCCGTAGCCGTCAGGAGATCATGGGGAAGATCAAGTCTCTGGATAAAGGCGAGTTTCTCGGTCACGTCGAGAATGTTGTCGAGCGTTGCCTGTCCGGCGTCACCCTTCATCCTGTTGAATCCGGTCGAGCTGTCCGGATCGGCAAGCGAGGCTTCCAATAACGCCACCGCATCTGACGAAAGCCGATCACTGGCTCCGATCAGCCAGGTGTCCAGATAATCTTGCCGTTGTGAGCGAACGACACGTTCAAGCTCCTTGCGCGACGGCCCATAAATACGCCGGTCCCGGCACCACAGGAAAACATGCTCAAGCATGGCATTGATCGACTGGCCGCCCGGGCACAGCTCGCCAGCAATCCATTCCGTCAATTGCGCGCGATCCACCCGCTTCATGCGGTGATATCCAAGATGGATCAGGATCTCCGCACAATGCCGTCGTGCTGTCCGACTGGAAAAGTCATAACCGGCTATCTCGCCAGCCTCGACACCGAGTTGCTCGGCCAGATACGAGAGGCCATCGGTAGGGATTGAGCCGGGATCGATCGCGAAAAACCCCAGGGAAGCGAAGAATTTCAGCTGCGCGGCGAGGCCAAGGCGCGTCAGGGCCGGCTTCGAATTTACAAAATCAATATCGGCAAAGCTCAGGCTCCATCGTCCGATCAAATCCCCGCCCGGAATACTCCGATCCATCAACCCACTCCCTATGATGGAGCGAACTGTCCTCTTCTATGATTTCCATCGTCAATACCGAATGCCACGTTCCCAAAACGTTCTCCGACTTGGCCAAAATCGCAGCTTGGGGCCGACTGGGCCGAGTAGAGCCACGGTGCCCGCGCAGCGGCAGGCGCTTAGTCGCTTAGCACCAAACAAGCGTCCTTGCGGATAATGCAGTTTTGCATTACATATTTTGGCGACGGAGGTCACTATGACGACATTGAGTGTCACAACGCGGGGCCAGGTTACGTTCCGGAAGGACGTGCTGAAGCACCTTGGTATTCAGCCCGGCGACAAGATCAGGCTCGATCTGCTGCCCGATGGACGGGCGGAGCTGAAGGCAGATCGGGGCCAGGGCTCGTGGCGGGAGCTGCAAGGCTTGTTCAAGGGCAAGACAAATGGTGCGCGGCTCTCGATCGAGGAACTGAACGACGCCATTGCTGATGCCGGCGCAGCGGCCGGGATGCGCGGAATCGAGCGCAAGTGAAGGCCAACCTCGATACAAACGTGCTGCTGCGTCTGATTGTGGGAGACGATGAGGGGCAGCAAAAAACGGCGATCGAGACGCTTGAGGCGGCCGAGGTGGTGGCGATCAGCGTCCATGCGTTCTGTGAGTTCGCCTGGGTGCTCGATCGAAGCTACGGCGTGCAACGCACCGATATTTCCGCCGCGATCCGCCACATCCTTGATATGCGCAACGTGGTTGCCAACCGCCCAACGATTGAAGCCGGCCTGGGCGTGCTCGACGCCGGCGGCGACTTCGCGGATGGAGTGATTGCCTTCGACGGCCAATGGCTGGGCGGCGAGACCTTCGTGTCATTCGACAAGAAGGCCGTAAAACTGCTGGAAGGGCAGGGGACCGATGCCCTGTTACTGAAATAGCCCATGAGGGCGATATTCATCCGCCACGGCGAAAGCACCGGCAACGCCGGTGTGCCGTGCCATGATCTGGCGACGATCGCGCTGACGGAGCGGGGCCAGGATCAGGCGCGGCATGTCGCGGCGAGCTGGGCCGAAACTCCGACGCTCATCGTCACCTCGCCCTATACCCGCACCCGGCAGACGGCCGCGCCGACGATCGCCAGATTCCCCGCCGTGCCGGTGGAAGTGTGGCCGATCGAGGAGTTCACCTATCTGCAACCGGCGCGCTGGAACGGCACGCGTAGCGCCGATCGGATGCCGCACCTCGAACGCTATTGGAGCGCGGCCGATCCTGCCTGGTGCGACGGGGAAGGGGCGGAGAGTTTCAGCACCCTGCTAAGACGCTGCGAGGCGGCGCTGGCCCGCCTTGCCGCCATGCCCGCCGGATCGCTGGTCTATGTGTTCGGGCATGGGCAGTTCATCCAGGCATCGCGCGCGATCGTCGCGGACGCCCATCTGGACGATCGGGGCAAGATGCTCGGCTTCTGGCGCAAAGGCGAGCCGCCCGCGATCAACAATGCCCAGCGCGTCGGGTTTAACAGGGCAGGGGACCGCTGGGAATGCGAGGCGGCTCCTGTCCGTGCCGGACGGCCGTCACCCGCAACATGACCCCGCTGCGCGGCGAGGCACCGCCGCGCCAAGGTCGTCAAGGATCACGCAATCGGGGCCGGGTCCACCGGCACATTGGGCATCGCAGGACGCCACGAATTGCGCGATCGTGCTTTCCAGGGCCTTCAACTCGCGGAGCTTCGCGCGAATGTCGGTCAAATGGGTTTGCGCCAGCCCGGCATGGGTGCGCTCCAAGGTCAGCTCGCGCTCGAACTCGGCGACGGCCGCGAAGACGTGGAACACGAGCCGCCCGCCTGGGCTGGTGGTGTCAATCGCCTGGGTAAGCACCCTAAGGCCGATCTCGCGCTTGGTGTCAGTTTTCAAAGTCGATGTCAGCAGCGCGATGGATTTCGCGGTTCCGGGCACGTCGGTTGTCAGAGTCAATGTCGCTGACGATCGAAGTCGGCGTCAGCAAGCCGCATCGTTATCGAAGTCCGTGTCGGCAGATGGTCCCTAAACCGTTCGGAGAAGCTTCTGGACAAGCATCGTTTGTGGACAGTATTTATGGACGGTCGGGGCCGGAAATCGCCGGGTTCGCGCCCTCGGTCCACAAACCGAGCGGATTAGGGACAGGGGTTACACCACAATGCCGGACGTGCTGGGCTATGCCCGCGTCTCCACCAGCGACCAGGACCTGGAGGCGCAGCGCCGGCGCTTGCGCGAGGAGGCCGGCGCGATCCGCGTGTTCGACGACGTGATCTCCGGCAAAAGCTTCACCCGGCCCGGCCTCACCGAGCTGCTCAGCTTTTGCCGGCCCGGCGACATCATCTGCGTCGTGCGGCTCGACCGGCTCGGCCGATCGCTGAAGGAACTGCTGGAGACAGTCGACACCTTCAAGGCGCGTGGGCTCGCATTCCGCTCGCTGGAGGAGCGGCTCGACACGTCATCAGCGGCGGGCGAACTGGTGTTCCATGTGTTCGGGGCGATCGCGCATTTCGAGCGCCGGCTGATCGTCGAGCGCACCCGCGACGGCATCGCCGCTGCCCGCGCCCGCGGCAAGGTGCCTGGGCGCCCTAGTCTCGACGCCGACAAACTAGCCTCGGCGCTTAAACTGATTGAAGCGGGTGTGCGTCCCGCCCAGGCCGCCAACCAACTCGGGCTCGGCCGATCAACCCTCTATCGCGAACTCGCCATGATCCGCAGCGCCGCCCCCCGACACACCAGCGCTGGAGGAAATCACCAGCGGCTGACACCCTCTTCGATAATCCGCTGACATCGACTTTGGAAAACGACAGCCGACCAGGAAGGTTTCGCCGCCCGACTCCTTGCGGTCGACGAATCCGGGTGAGATACACACCGGCCTCTGCGACCAGCCAGCGCCCGAGTTCGATCGCGTAACGCGCGAGGGAAAAGCGGTGCTGCTGCGTATTAGATTTAGGCGGCTTACGCGGGCGAGGCCGACCGGAACCAGACGGAGAGAGTTGTGGCTTGGAACAGACTTACCGGAACGATTCTAACAACCTATCAGCGGCTGTAGCTTGGGCTTGATCTCCCATCAGCTTGCCGCCTGTGAGGATATGGTGCCGGGGCCAACCCGAACTGACCGCTCGATGGACGCGACGGTCGTGGTGACGCGCGATCGGCGGATCGAGGACCGGACGAACCTTTGGTTCGTGCATCCGGTTGGACGGTTTCTCCTGCCGTATTTTGTCGCCAGAGGCGTGTCGGCGAACAGCGTGTCAGTCGGCGGGCTGATGCTTGGTGCCTTGGCGGCTGGCGCCTTCGCCCAATGGGCGACGTCTTCGCCGCTGGTCTGGGTCGGGCTGATCCTGGCTCTTGGCTGGCTCGTCGCCGATGGTCTTGACGGCATGATCGCACGGGCGACGGGTACCGCAGGCCCGGCTGGCCGCCTCTTCGACGGTCTATGCGACCATGGCACCTTCGTGGTGATTTATGTGCTGCTCGCGACATCCGTCGGCACGGTCACCGCCTGGTTCCTGGCCTGCTCGGCCGGCGCCTGCCATGTGCTGCAGGCAAACCTCTACGAGGGCGAGCGGACCAGGTTTCATCGTCGTCGCGATGGCCTGGCGGGCGAAACCTCCGGTGCCGGCCGCAACATCGTCGTACAGGCTTACGATCGGCTATCATCGAGCGTCGATCGACATGGCGGCGCTCTGACCAGCTTATTTGCAAACGCGCCGGATCGAAGCGTCGCCGACGCGTACATTCGTCAGGCGCAAAGACCCTTGCGGCTGATGAGCCTGCTCAGCGCGAACATGCGCGTCTATACCGTTTTTGTCGCGTGCCTGCTGAAAGCGCCGGCCCTTTTCTGGTGGTTCGAGTTGGGTCCGCTGACCGGCATTCTCATCGTCGGGGTGGCCTGGCGCAATCATATCGATGCGAAGTTTGTCGGTACCGCTCAGGCCGGAACCAGCATTGCCGCAAATCCTGCGAACACAGCTTAACCAGGAGACTTTCAAGCTATGACGACCATCAACGTCGCAATTGTAGGCGTCGGCAACTGTGCGAGTTCGCTCGTGCAAGGCATCGCGCATTATCAGAACGGCGGCGCCAACGAGCAGATCGGGTTGATGCATTGGAGCCTGGGCGGCTACCGGCCCAGCGACATTCGCGTTGTCGCCGCCTGGGATGTCGACGAGCGCAAGGTCGGCAGGGACGTCAGCGACGCGATCTTTGCCGCGCCCAATTGCACAGCGATCTTCTGCGGGCATGTCCCGACAAGCGGCACCATCGTCCGAATGGGCCGCGTGCTGGACGGAGTCGCGGACCATATGGGTGATTACGACGCCGCCCGGACCTTCCTGCTGTCCGCGGCCGACGAGCCGGACAAGGATGAGGTCATTCGCGAACTTGTCGCGAGCAATGCCGACGTGCTCGTGAACTACCTGCCGGTCGGCAGCCAGGAGGCGACCGAGTTCTATGCCGCCTGCGCGATCGAGGCAGGGGTCGCATTCGTCAACTGCATCCCTGTGTTCATCGCCAGCAACTTGGAATGGGCGCAGCGTTTCGAGGACGCGAACGTCGCAGTCATCGGCGACGATATCAAGGCTCAGCTTGGAGCAACGATTGTTCACCGGGTGCTGACCGATCTGTTCCGCAAGAGAGGCGTACAGCTTGATCGTACCTACCAGCTCAACACGGGCGGCAATACCGACTTCCTCAATATGTCGAATCGCACGCGGCTGAGCTCGAAGAAGATTTCGAAGACCGAAGCGGTCCAGTCGGTCGCACAGCATCGTCTTGAGGACGAGAATATCCACGTCGGCCCAAGCGATTACGTCGCTTGGCAGAATGACAACAAGGTCTGCTTCCTGCGGATGGAAGGGCAGCTGTTCGGCGGCGTGCCGATGAACCTCGAGATGCGACTGTCCGTCGAAGACAGCCCAAACTCGGCGGGCGTCGCGATCGACATGATCCGGTGCGCCAAACTGGCGAAGGATCGCGGCATTGGCGGCGTCCTTGGCGCGCCGTCAGCCTGGTTTTGCAAACACCCGCCCATCCAAATGCCCGATGACGAGGCCTGTGCCGCGGTGGAGGCGTACATTGGCGACCGATGAGGCCATCGACACGGCCATCCTGCTGGCGGCGGGTGAAGGGCAACGGCTTCGATCCGTAGCCCCGATCAAGCCGCTTTGCGTCGTGGGCGGTCAGCCTCTGCTCGATCATGCGATCACCGGCCTCGCAAAGGCAGGGCTGAAGCGGGCGATCATTGTTCTCGGCTACGAGGCGGAACCGATTGCCGCTCATTTGGCTGCGCGATCTTGGCCGCTTGAGATCGAGACCGTCAGCGTCGCCGATTATCTCCGGCCAAACGGCGTTTCGGTGCTGGCTGCGCGACACCGGGTGGGGCGCTCCAACGCCCTCCTGGTGATGGGCGATCATCTCGTCGAACCGCGGCTGTATCGGCTCATGGCAGCCCAGAGGTCCTTCACTGGCACCCGATTGGCGGTCGACCGCCGTATCGATAACCCCTATGTCGACCTCATGGATGTCACGCGCGTGAAGACGCAAGCCGGTCGCATCATCGCGATCGGCAAGCTGCTGCCCGATTTCGACTGCTTTGATACCGGCGTGTTTGCGATCGGCAATCTGTTTTTCGAGGCGCTCGATCGACTCAACTCGCCATCCGTGACCGAGGGGGTCCGGGCGTTGATACCGCAAGGGCTGGCTTGTGCGATTGATTGTGGGCGATGCGACTGGATCGACGTCGACGATGACGCCGCTCTTCACAAGGCCGAGCGCTGGCTAGCACGGCCCAGCGCGCCGCCGGAAATGCTCGGTAGGTCGTATTTGCCCGCTCCCTTCATGCCCGACGACGCTTCTCGCGGCGGTGGAACTGAGCCCGCTTCCTGAAAGGTTTGTAGATTGAGCACTGCGGCCCTGACTGCGGCACTGTTCCTGGCTGGTCCATCGGTCACGCCGGATGAATTCACGCTTGCACAAGTTCCGGCCCAAGCAGTGCCTCCTGCTGCTAGGACGCCGCAACTGACACCGGACCCGAACGTCGACGTTAAAGCGCCCTCCACGGGCGCCTCAGCGGCATCACGGGCAGCGTCCGCGCAGAAGCTTTCCCCAGTGTACAAGGGTCTTGGGCAGACGGCCAGTCAGGATGACACGGCGTTGTTCATAGCGGGCCTGTCAAGTACGCAGGCCGAACTCCCGCTCTCACAGGATTCGACAGGGGCAGCGCCTCCCGCCAATCCGGCGTCGCAACTGCCGCCGGACGCGTCACCCGACACCGGCGCTACCGCTGTGGGCACCGTGGAAGCGTCCGCGGCATCAGCACCCGCTGACAACGCTTCCCCATTGGACCCGGATGCCGGCCCGACACCTAATCAGGACGACA
>Ga0308008_1000953_pt1 | contig 10372 bp, 12 predicted proteins | sample Neamet125_FD_203140 | JGI IMG/M metagenome (GOLD analysis project Ga0308008, IMG submission 203140) | Marine microbial communities from water near the shore, Antarctic Ocean - #125 | ecosystem: Environmental > Aquatic > Marine > Unclassified | place: Southern Ocean | collected 2014-07-24
GTTGATGCGCTATATCTTTTAGCTTCTCTTTGAGTACTGCATTCTTCTCCTTTACAAGGTTATTCATTTTAGAGAACACATTAATATCAAGTAGATCTTCAATCACTTCTCGCCGATGCTGTGCGTTCAACTGCATGAATGGTATGAATGATGAACTACCTAATACAACAATCTGGTGAAAGCTCTTATGATTCAGCTTTATGATATTCTGTTCCAGAATCTTCTGATACTCTTTCGCATGTGAATCCTGGTTAATCATAACATCGCCACGCCATATCTCAAAGATAGCTGGTTTAATACCACGCTTCACACGGAAGTCTGACTTACCAATCGTAAATTCAATCTCAACAATACAATCTTTGTTATTGATTGAATTGATTAACTGTGGTTTGCTGATATTACGGTGAGGTTTATTAAACAATGCAAAGGACATAGCATCCAACAGTGTTGATTTACCTGCACCATTGTGACCAACAATCAGTGTAGACTTGTGTGTAGTGAGATCAATTTCAGTAAACTCATTGCCCGTAGACATAAAGTTCTTCCATCGTAGTTTCTTAAAAAATATCATGCAACTTCCAGTGCTTGAGCTTCTGATAATAGGTTACGCATATCTACTTTCAATTTATCTTTATCTAGTTCAGTATCAACGGCATCAACATAATTGTCAAGAAGTTCACCTGTGTCTTCAATGTTTACTGCTTCATCTTCGATATTATCACCAGCAAACTCACTAAAGTTCTCAGCTATCTTGAGATCATGTATCTTATTATCTTGTATTCTATCAACAAATCGATCAAATGTAAACAGGTCTTTCTTGTTTATTACAGTTATTTTAACAAACTTATTCTCAAGATGTGCAGTATCCATTAATGTATAGTCTACTTTTGAATCATCATATATGATATGCTCAAACAAAGTATGTTTGTTTACAATCTTTTCAAGTTCACGTGTGCTTGTATCTAATACATGAAAGCCCTTCTCATCATGGGCATCGGACCAAAAGAACTCTAGTTGCGTGCCGAGATATTGAATGTTGGCTTGCTCAGACCCTACATGGAAATGACCTGATATAACTTTTTCAAACCGATTGAATAGTTTATAATCAAGTCCACCATGTGACGGAACACCACGCATCACATCAAAACCTTTCAGTTCTAAATGACCACCAAGCCAATCAGATTTGCATGTCTTAATAAACTCCATTGATCGACCGAAGTTCTCATGAGTAATCCATGGAAGCATACCTAACTTAAACCCATCCAGGTTCAATACAGTTGGTTCCATGTTAATCGTAACTTCATTTATATAGTAACCAAGTAACTCTTTCAATGCATTCAATTCATTTGTATTCTTATAGAACACATCATGATTGCCTGGAATCACTTCCATATGTATCTTATGTTCACGTAGCTTTGCAAGGAAGTTCTTTCGAAAGCTATGTAATGACTTAAAGTTAATGAACTTTCGGTTATCGAATACATCTCCTAGGTGTACGATCTTCTTAATCTTATGTTTCACTAGATAGGGAAAGAACACTTCATTATAAAACAGATTTGCATTATCAGTAAAGATATCGGATGAATTCCGAATACCCGCATGCGTATCATTCAATATTGCTACTCTCATTTAAAGATTTCTCCCAAGTCTGAATCTTTACTACTTGTTGCCATGTCTCGCTTCTTACGTTCTTTGCGTTTCTCTTTCACAATGGAATCAACGTAAGTGTCTTTTTCTTTCAACTGGTCAATCTTACTTTTCAATTGATCAACAAACATATGCGCTGCCGCAATAGATGCTTCGTCAGAATTGACTACAGCAAAGTCTTCGAATGGACTTTGGGATATGTACTTCATCTTAATGTCTTGTTGCTTCTTCTCACGTGCAATACGCCGAAGGAAAGCATACCAACAAATCTGAGTAAAGTATGCAAATGCATTTGGATTACCAGATCGAGTTGCTGCTTCAATGTTATAGTTACCTATAGCTTTGAGACAATTCTCAACAGCGTCCATCACCATCTCTTCACGATATGTGTAACGAATAAAGTTTGATTTGTGAGATAGACCTTCAGAGATCTTCAGGAAGCACGTAGCAATATAGTCTGTAACCTTTGGTATCTCGGTCTCAGCTGCTGATGCTGCGTTGGCTGTCTTCACATATTCAACAACTGAAAGTGAGAACTCTCGGTTGTTTACATAATGCGGTTTGTCTTTTGGTTTCATAATATACTCCTAGTATATGTTACCTATAATTATAGCATAGGTTCTGAGGATTGTACATAAGTTTATTTTATGTTTTTTGTGTTTTAGGGGTTTACAAAGTGAGAGAATCGATGTATAATTAATAGAGGTTTTTGAGGAAGGGTGAGTATACCTTTAATGTAGCTTCGGTTTGAATGGTATAACTCCATTCTCTCGATCTGTCTCTTCGGCCATTTTCTCTAAGTGATCTTCAATCTCTTCGTCTTTTAATTCATTACGTACCATCTGAACATGATGTATATATTGTTCTAATACAGTGTTGTGTGGGCTTGCTATACAAATGACTGAAGCTGAGTTCAAAAGAAGTACATGTGCTGGATCCATGATATGCATCATGAATGGTCTAAATGTATAGTATCGCATATTGTTCTCAAAGTCTTCCTTTGATATAAGAAGATATGCAGCACGGATAACAAAGACTTCTCCCTCTTCGTATTCGTTCTCTACATCTATTAGATCGCAGAGAATCTCTTCTCCGCTGAATAGTTTCATCTGCCGTACATCACTCATTTGAGATCCACTTCATATATCTTATAATCAAATTCTTGTTTAATATACATCTTCACACGCTCTGCGGAATGCTCAAGTGTGTAGTTCTTCCGGCCTTTCCAGTGTAGATCATCTGCGATGTCATATAATTGTGCAATTTGACCTGAGTCACTTTTACGCAGGCTTCTTCCGATAGATTGCAATACACGAATTTGAGACTTAGAAGGACTAGCGAAAATAATATTATGAAGATTACGAATATTAATACCGGTACTGAAAGTCCCGAGGCTGGCCACGATGATCGCATTCTTTTGACTTTCTACAATGTTACGGATCGCCTCTCGATCACTCGTATCTGTTTCTCCTGACACAAAAAATACCTTGCGTTTTTCGTGTGCTTTATTTCGAATCAGTTCAAAGAGTGGCTTCCCGTGTTTCTCTACATAATTAAAGAGTATCAGACTATTGCCGGTTAGATCAAGTGTTAGATTTGTAATTAAATTATTACGTGCTTCATTGCGTACAATATAGTCTAGTTCGGCTTGATAGTCTTGTTTACCCCAGTTTTTACGGACTTCTTCCGTATGCTTTAGCAACAAGATATTGATTTTTAGCTTAGCCAGTGTATCTTCATCTTGAAGTTTCTTTGTCGTCGTTACATTATATATCTTTCCGAAAAGCCCTTGTAAAACGAGTTCATGTGTTTGTGAACCGTCCAAAGTACCAGTCGTGCCCCAGCGATATTCAGCTTCCTTACATTTATTCATTATTGTTGTAAGCGACTTTGATTTAAACCCATGGCACTCGTCACCAATGACTGCACCATATTGTTCAAACCATTTAGGCATTAACTTATATATAGATTGCCAAGTGGATACAACGATCTCTTTATCAGTTTCTTTATCTCTACCAGAGTATATGCGATGCACACAATCTTCTACGGGCATACCATAATCAGCAAAGTCGTTGTACATCTGTTCAACAAGCGATGTGGTCGGTACAATAATGAGAACCTTCTTATCACCTGCTCTATGATTTAAAAGATATCTCTGGACTAGTGCATATATTATAAGTGACTTACCAGAACCGGTCGGTGATACTAGTACACCTCTTTTACGGTGTAATCCTTCACACACTGCATCAAACTGATAGTCTCGTATTGCAATCGGTTTTCCACGGGCATGCAAATCTAACCTTGTGATAAACTTATTAATCTCCTCAGGGTCAATATCATTTGCTGCATCTGGACGACCATAATAGTTATTATGTTCTACCTCAATCTTATAGTTACGAGGTTTACCAAATTCATATAAGAATGGAAACAATCCAACTGGCAGTTCCATTGTTTGTATATTGAACAGGCGAATCTTTCCATCCCATACACGGTTCTTATATGCAGGCATAAACTTATAACCAGGCACAAAGAATGAGAAGAATTCACTTAGCTCATTTGCGATACCAAAGTCACACGATATATGCATAACAGAATGATTTTTGTTTTTGACTTTTAATATGTCCATAATTTTTATATATAGTTCAAATAGGGGAGATCAAATGATAACCAGTTGCAATGAATGGGACTCGTTAAAACAAGTAATATTAGGTGAAGCTCGTGGAATGTATTGGCCAAAAGCAGATGGTGTTAAATGGGAAGTCTTACCGAGTGGTAAACCAATCCCTTCTCATATTATTGAACAAACCGAGGAAGGCTTAACTCATTATTCTAACATTTTGAAATCATATGATGTTGAGGTGCTTCGTCCTAAAAGACAAAACTACACTAAGCTAAATGGATTCGGCGCATACTCTACAAGAGATACCGTTCTTATCATTGACAACAAAGTTATATATACCCCAACTCGGTTCAAGTATCGGCAGAAAGAATGGCCGGCACTGAAACCACATCTTAAAACTGGAGAACAAATCTATGCACCCCTTGATGATCCTGATCTATATTTTGATGCTGCTAATGTCATTCGCTGTAATCGTGAGCTCCTATATCTCGTAAGTGGAACTGGATCACTGAAAGGTGGTATGTGGTTACAGGAAACATTGGGCAAAGAATACAACGTCCATATATTACAGGGGTTATACCAGGGTTCACATCTTGATTCAACAATAGTTCCGTTGAGAGAAGGATTGGTACTACTCAACAAAGCACGTTGTTCAGAAGAACACTTGCCAGAATTTTTAAAGAAATGGAATTGTGTTTGGATTGAACCCGACATGATTAAGGATATTAAATGTGATTATAATATAGCTTCAAAATGGGTTGGTATGAATATCTTTTCGATCAAACCTGGAGTTTGTGTGATTGATAAAGATCAATGGGAATTAAAAGAGTATCTTCGAATGATGAATCTTACAGTTGAAACAGTTAGCCTACCATATGCTCGGTATCTTTTAGGTGGACCTCATTGCACAACTCTCGATACAATACGTATAAATAGATGAGTAACGCCAATCACGGAGGAATATATGGCTTATAGAGTAACTAAGACGCATGTCGGTTGGACATGGGATGCTTCATACCCGGATCCCGTACCTCAAAATATTGCTGCATTCAATACAGTATTTAATGCTAAGTCTGTAAGTACAATTATCAGTGAAATAGCAGCTTTGAACTTAACAGGTTGGTCAACACATGCTTCTGCTATTACAACTGTTTTAAATTCGTCTGTTGTATCTGAGTCATTTAATAAAGATACTCAAACATTAACAGTTGTTAAAGATTGGCCAAACAAAGCTTTACACGATCAATGGATACTATTTGTTGCTCAAATTGATTGGGCTGCTACTATACCTCTTGTAGATACAACAAGCGTTAGTGGTACTGAAGTTTAACCACCCGCTTCAAACATTCGCCATTTAATCATATTACCTATGGTTTGATGACGCCATTTAATGTTATCAACTATCTCTGTTAACGTTTCAACCGTTACTTTCCATTGTTGTATCTTTTCTTCAGATGCTTGTATATCAATATCTGAATCATAGTAATAATTCATATCACCTTTTAATACACGTAGACCATCAAATGGATCGAACTCCCACTTGCGTGCGAGTATTTGTTCTTTGTCCATCTTTCCATTATAATAAAGCCACTTATCTTTCAATAAGATTTGCTGCTCTCCTTGAGCACGTCTATGAGTAAGCTTTGCTTCACTCAGGAGTGGCAAATACTTTGCATGTAGCATAGGGGTTTGACGAGAAGATTCATCTAATGATGACTTATCGATTAGACAATCTTTTTCCCACATCTGTAGGATTGTTTCAAGGTATTTCATACTTTATATTATATCACATTACTCCGTGATTGTAAACGTTGTATATGCAAATGTTACAGGAAATGTTAAGAACTGTATACCATCAACTGTTGATTGAAAGTTAACTGAACCAATGTTTGTAGGAAATGCATCTTTATATTGAATAGTATCAATTGTATTATTATGACTACTCAAGACTAATACACTAATATCATACATTGATTTGTCTTGGCTTTGCACAGTATTTGCGGTAGATGGTGTATGGTTTACTTCAACAACCTTAGTCATCCAGGAATGCATCTCTTTATATACATTCATATTCTCATCTAAAATAGTATCAACAGTCAGTGTTCCATATTCTAATTTATCACCAGGTAGATTTACATTTGAACGTTTGTATGGTACAATTGTAGGTGATATACTTACATCCGGATGCTGAACAGACTGTGCGAAGAACTCAAGGTTTTTAAACCGAGATCTATTTACTATTACTTTAAACCCTGTAGGTTGTAGAAAGTTAGTACTTTCGAGTGTCGATACTGTAGTTGCCATGTGTAATCCTTTTATTATGCATCTATTTATATCAAAAATACTGTATCTTTTTTATCACATTCACAAACTAAATTCAAACAGAATGAAAATAAGTGTTTACAACTGTTACAAGATATGTTATATTAAAGTATAAAGTAAATAAAGGAGACTACAGATGGGAACATCATCAATGATAGGTAGAGTGAACAAAGACGGTTCAGTAACTACCAGCTACTGTCACTATGACGGCTACCTTGCTTATATGGGCAAGATGCTTGAAGATCACTATAACACACCAGCACGAGCTAAAGCTGTTGCTAACGTTGGTTATCTTTCTTCATTAACTGAAAATCTTGAGTGGAGCGTTGAGCATTCTGCGAATGTAGATGATCATGTTGTTTATGAATCAATAGATGCTTTTCTTACACATGGCTACAATTTTTGTAGTGCAAAGTTTCTTTATCTTTTTAGTGGCGACTCATGGTTTTTTGCTGAAGATGGAAGATATAAGAAATGCTTGCAATCTCTAAAAGATGAAGCTGAAGCGGCTTATGAATTATACACAAAAAACGTAGCTAAATTAACTAAGGAGTATTAAATAATGGCAGCTCGAGTATATCAAATCATTATGAATAAAACACAACGTGACGCAATCAATAAGCATGGCTGGGATAATGTTGATGTTGGCAAAGCACTTTCAAATGTGCAACACGGTTTCAAAGGTTGGATGCCTCATTATCAACAATACTATAAGTTAGCCTTTGAACTTGAGTCAGATAGTTTAGATGAAGTATTTGAACTTACTAATCTTTACCCTAAATCTGAAAAGGTTACAAGAGTTCATAACCATGCTATGTCTACTTCAGTTGGTCATATCATTGAACTTGACGGTACTCGAATGTTTATGGTTGAAGATGAAGGCTTTGAACGTATGTATGTATTTGAAGATGAGATTTCAGAAGATCGTATGGTTTCATAAAAAAAGGGCCGTCCGAAGACAGCCCAGTTTGTAGTTGGAGAGGTTTAACCCTCTCCTTTTTTTATAACTACTGCTTACGCTAGGATATTGTCCACGCGGAAGATTCTGTAGTATTGGTTAGTTTTAACAGCTGCAAGGCCGTCAGCAGGTGTTGATCCAACGAATGGGTTAGAAGCCATGCCGTAGCGTGTCTTGAAACCAATTTTAGGCTGGAATGTGTCTTCTGCTACTGCACGAACCATAGTTAATGGAACGTATGGGCAATAGAATACACCAGCGTCGTATGGGTTAGAACCTTTATAGCCAACGTTTGCATAATCTGTTGCAGCATATGGGTCAATATAGACTCTCATGCGACCGTTAAGAACACCAGCAAATGTATTGCCTGTGTCATCAACATTTAGATTTGTGCTCATTGCTGGGCTATAGTCTAGCATGCCTGATGCTGACAAAGCGGATGCTACGTCAGAAGAACAGATCATGAAGTTACCTTTGCCTCGACGAGTGTCTTTAGCAATTTGGTTTGATTCACGCTCTAGTTGCATGATTAAACCTTTGATTTTCTCAACTGACCAACGACCATCAGCATCTGTGCTAAGGTTGAAGATACCATTGATAGCTGTGTTAGCAGTACCCGCACCAGTTTTGGCTTGTGCGTTAATAGTTCTGATAACTTCTCTGTTGATTTCAGCTAGAATCTCAGTTGACAATATATTTGCCAATTCAGTTTCAGCATCTAGACCATGAATGGCTTTAAGATCCTGAGCTAATTCTAAGCTATATTCTGCTTTCAAAGCACGTGATTTTGCAGTCACAGTTGCTTTTTCAATGGTGAAACCCATTTCATTGAAAGTAGAAGAAGGTCCAGAACCTGTAGAGCCTAAGCCCTCAGCGTCTGAAGTTGGCATACCAGCAGCTTGTGTTGGTCCTACACGTGAATCGTCGATACTTGAGTCAACGGTTCTTGTTGGAGTCGCACCACCAGCAGAGTCATCGAGCAAGCCTGAAAGGCCTGATCCATCAGCAGTCTGTGTTGCAGAAGAGTCACCACCTTTAGTAGTGTCAGCTTCGTTAAATAGAGCTTCTGTTGAAGATGTTGCACCAGCACCGTAGCGTGATTTCATCGCAAAGATTAGTCCTGTTGGACCAGTCATTGGCTGAACACCACACACGTCATATGCCATCATATTAGGCATAGCACGTCGTACTAGTGAGATTAATACTGGGTTCCAGTTAGCAGCAGATCCTGCAATGTTTCCTGGTCCAGTTTCTGCCAAGTAATTCTGTTGCTCATTTTGTGAAGCAAACTCTTTTTCTTGGTTTTCTAGGACAACGGCAGTAACTGCACGTTTATGTGGGTCCGTAATTTCAGTACCTTCATTCAGTACTGGAGCCCATTTCTGGGTTAGTCTGTCGTAAGTTTCCATTCTTTGGAACTCCCTTAGTAAGTTGGTTTTCTAAGCGCTGTAAGATAAGACGCCATTGGACTGTTCACTTCTGAACCATCTTCATGTGCTACGTCTTCAGCGATTACTTCTGCAGTGTCTTTAGCTGGTTTTTTAAAGTATGCTTCTTTGATAGTAGCAACTTTTTCAGCGAAGGCTTCTTCACTTACAAAGTCTACATCTTCAGAAAGCTTAACTAGCTTTTCTACTTGAGTGTCTGCAAGGTCAGTAGCTGCTTCACGGATAATTTCGTAACGCTTATAGCTTTCTAATTCCTCACGGATAGCGATAACGTCTGCCGTTTGGGTGTCAAGCTGGCCTTCTAGGTCTGCTTTTGCCTCTGACAATTCGTCAACTAGGTCAACCTTGGAATCTGGAACAGTGATATAAGACTCTGTAAACAGTGTCTGTAATTTGTCCATAAACTCTTCTGCGATCTCAGTGCGTAATCCGCTCTGTATAGCAACTTCGTTTTCTTTCATCCAATTCTCAACAACGTAGTTCAGATATCCATCTACTTTTTCTACCATTTCTGATTTAAAAGTATCAACTTCTTCTGACAATTGAGCTGTATAATTTTCCTCTATGCGATTAACTTCTTCTGACAGCTTTGATTTCATAGCTGCTTCGAATATAATCGCTGCTTTGCCTTTGAATCCTTCGGACAATGTAGCTTCGTCGGCGACTAGAGCGTCTAGGTCGTCAGCGAAGTCATGGTCTGTTGCTTCTGCTTTAGTGGCAGGTGGCATAATTGAATCTTTGCCATCCTTATCACCTTTGCGTTTAGATGCTTTCTTACCAGCACCCTCAGCTTTTTTTACAGTTGCAATGGAGTCAGCTTCGGCGTTTTTAGGATCGTGCGCTTCAACAACATTCTCGTCATCATCGAGTGCAACGTCCTGGTCCTGTACTTGATCAGTCATAATTGACTCTCCTATTAAGTTTTCAGTAACGAGAGGAAATTCTTGAATTCACGTACCTGAACCTCATAGAGGTCAGCACGAGGAGTTTTCTTAATTTCAGTCTCTATTCTTTCAATTTCTTGTACTTCGATAATACCATTATTCCAAATCCAATCTACACCTTCCATTATTCCATTAACAAAAGCATTTGGTGCACTTGGATCTTGTACGATGTCGACCGTATTTAACATAAAGTCATCTTTGACATACATAACGCCATTTCTTGGTTCAAGACTTCCCATACCACGAGTTGATACACCTAATTGAACACCGCCCTCAAGAAGACCTTCAACGATCTTACCCATAGGAGTACTCAAAATACGTGCCTTACCCATCACATTCTTACCGTCCATTTTTAGTTCGGTAATAAGATGGGATACCTTATCTAGATTAACAGTTGGACCATCAGGATGGTTTAATTCTCCAACTGCTCTTC
>Ga0308008_1000954_pt1 | contig 10370 bp, 3 predicted proteins | sample Neamet125_FD_203140 | JGI IMG/M metagenome (GOLD analysis project Ga0308008, IMG submission 203140) | Marine microbial communities from water near the shore, Antarctic Ocean - #125 | ecosystem: Environmental > Aquatic > Marine > Unclassified | place: Southern Ocean | collected 2014-07-24
GGTTGAATTGCTTACCGGGGAGAGTGAAATCTGGCATATCACGACCTGCAATGTCGGACTGCTCGTAAAGCCCGCCGAGCTTGCTCCATTTCGTCATTCTTCGGATATGTGGCATATAGTCGGGGAGCCACGGAATAAGTGTCTGACCACGTTTGTTTCGAACTTTGTTTTGAAAGTTACGAATATTATCTAGGAATATGCGACCGTCTTGAGCAGCTTGGATAAACCGAATTTTGTCGTCATAGGCGAGACCTTGAACTGCTTTTTTGATTGATGGCTTATTGAGAAGTTCTTCGGCAGGTACAAATTCTTCGACTCCTTCTTTAGCAAGTCGTGGATTGCTACTCAGCCTCATTACATCATTTCCAGATAGCCTCTCCATTACGTTTGTTAGCTGTTGAAGATCATTGTTTCTGTGAATCTTGAATACGCTTGCGCCCCGGATACGGTATTTCTTTAATAGTCGATCCCAGTCCCGAAATCCCGTGTCAAGCCAAATTCGACCAGCATCATCAGTTCGCTGAGTGGTCTCAATTATTGAATTAGTCGTAGCCCCGATCACCTGACCCTGATCGACTGTGTTGGCTATCCTGCCGGGGTCAAGCCTAAAGGCTGTTCTGGAGCCTATATCGTTTAGATTCTGCTCAGCGACATCTTTGAGCATTTCTTTTGTCGGGATGATTTCTTTGCCCGGCATGGCATTTACAAACGCATTTTCACCATCTACTCGCTCGCCACCAGACGCAATGATTCCTCGCAAATTAGACCCAGCAACTTGTACTTTGACTTCAGTGTTCGGCATGAACACAGCGCCTAGAGCGTTGTCTGCTTCTTCAGGAGAATTGATTTTGTAAGGCGCTCCCTTTGAAGGCTGTATTCGCGTAGCTCGTTCTACCTCAAGCTGGCTTGACTGGGTAGCTTGATTGGTTCCAGGTACGGGGTACTCGAGACCTTGCTCCACAGGATCGCCCCTGCCAACGACAGGATCGACGGCATTTGGATTTACTCCTTGACCACCAGTAGACATCGTGCCACGATTTGGATTTTGTGTGCTTATATTTTCTGCTACTAGCCTTGCAAGTAGGTTGTCGGGCAGAGCTGCGACTTCTAATGGCGTGTATGGACCACGGAGATTATTGATTGTGCGCTCAGCTATTTCACGGTTGTTGCCGATCGAGTAATCAGGAGGATTCTGTGTGCCGACTTGCGGTATACGTGATGCCTCAGAGAACTCCCTAGTTGTCCCTTCTGCATTGAGACTGCCTCTAGGAGGCTCTACTATGCCTTGCTGCAAGATCACTTCATCGTTAGCGGCAAGAAGTTCCTGACGCTTGGCTTCTTTCAACTCTGCCGCGTCTTCGAGTTCTATTCCTTTAATATTTGCGTCGTAGTCAAGCAGCTCATCACGTTGCGATCGCAAACTCTTAATGTCGCTGAGTAGCCTAACCACGCCATCGTAACCTTCTGCGATGTAATCAAGACCCCATTGTTCGGGAACTTCATCGGTATGTTCGAGATTGATCGTGTAGTTACGTTTCTGCGACAAAGCACGACGCTCAGCGCCAAAGACCTTGTTCACCATACGATCGGCTTTAAAGTCTTTCGGGTGAGCTTTCTGCGCCCATGTGATGTAATCACGCTGGACAACATTGCCCTTTGAACCAGTGGGAATCAGCCTGACTCCACTATCACCGAAAATCTTGTAATACTGATCGGCGTAGAGTCCTTCTTCGGGGAATCCGCGAGCGTCAAAGACTTCCATTGCGGGAGCCAGTAGCGACTGGTCGATTTCCTCACGAATTGCTTCCATTTTTATTCCAAGCTCATACCCCTCTTGTCCCTCTAACTCCTTTTCAAGTTCATCGACTTTTCTTTCGGCATTGCCAAGAGGAGTGTCGGCGTGGCGAGTTTCAAACAGTGGCGCATTGTCAACGGTTTCACCGTCTTTAAAATCAACCAAATACTCAGTTTCGTCAAAATAAGCATCCATTGCAGCTTGCTCAGCGTCTAGTTCAGCCTGAGTCTTAGGCAAACGCATCTCGCTCTGGGCGAGCTGATCGTCAAATTGCTCAATGCCTTCGGTTGCCTGAGACTCAAAAGTAGTAAGCGTACCGTCATCGTTGAACCCATGTTGTGATTCGTATTTAGGGTCGGCAGCAACTGGCGGTTCTGGTGCGGCTGGTGTTAGTCGTGACTCGATTGCAGCTCTATCTGCGGGCTTACGAGTTTGTTTATTAGCTGAGGTGTAGAACGCCTCATCGCCTTCGATAAGGTCAATACGAACCCTGTCACCCGCATCGTTGTATACAAACGCATTGTCGCCTTTAGCAATCTCATCCGTGACTGGACCAACACGCTCGCCGTCTTCGTCAAGAATGTCGATCCATGACCCGCCTGTATTTTTCGGGTCATGGCGAACAACATAAGTCCAATCATCGTCAGCATCAGCATTTAATCGTGCTGCTGCCTCATCAGCGGACTTCGGAAGAAAAAGGGCTGACGGAGGTTCAATGACACCGCCAGCCCTAGCGACTGGCTCAGCTGGCGTTTCTGGAGCTTCTACATATTTCTTGCCGTTGATAACGACTTCATCGGCTGGTGCTGGCGGGGCAGCGGCGGCTGCCTCCAGCGCTTGCTCTCGATCGCCAGAGTCCATAAGCCGATCCATCATTTGCTGTGGAGTTGGCTCGTCGGCGGCAGCAGCAGCCGTGCCTGTGGCTGGAGTGGTGGGTTGATCGACAATAGCTGATTTCGGAATATCGCCACGATGCACAATGCCTGATTGCTCAGAATACATGCTGTTATTGTCTAATTTAGAAATATCAACAAGAACAGAACTTTCCCCATAATCTTTAGTCGGAGATAGCCAGATGCCCTTTATGTTCACATCACCCAAAATTGCTTTAGCTTCCTGCTCTTTTAGGATGTAAGCATTTAGCCCTCCGTCTTCTGGACGCGAATTGTCCTTCAAAATCTTACGGGCACTCGCTGATACCGGAACTTTAGATGGTGGACTGTGATACCAGTATCTTGGAAACTCCTCCATAGAGCCTTGATTGATGCTCAACGCATCTTGCGGTGAACCTGAACGGGGGGTTTTTACAGCAGGGTCTAAAGCTAACTTTTCATCAAGGTCAACCACACCACTATCAGCAGCAGCAGCCTGTCGTAACGGGGCATCCTCGCCAGTCGCAGTCAGATCAAAGCCGCTCTGAACAGTACGAGCGTCTACGATGTCCTGCTCGGTTCTCGCTGCTACGACACCACCATCGAGAGTTGCTTGCCCCGACGTTGGAATATCGTCAGTCGCAGTTATGTCAAAACCGCTTTGCTTAGTGCTAGCGTCGATAGCGTCCTGTTCTCTAGCGGCTTGTGCAATTTCCTCTTTTGTAGGCACAACAGCGTTACGTTTTGTGTCTGCAAGTATGCGATTTGTATTTATTTCGTCTTCTTGTAAAACTTTGTACTCATCAGCCCATGTTGGACCTCGATCAGCGGGAGGCATGTCTTCATATTTGCGTGTTTTACTGACAGCGATATTAAATTGCCTACGCGCAGCCACGACAGCAGGATCGTTTTTTACCAACTCAGCATGATCGTTTGCAGAGAGGGACTCAGCTCTCTGCTTTAGTTTCCATTCTTCAAACTCCGCAGCCCTAACTTGCATTGCTTCGGGCGTAAGCGCTCCATATTCATTAACTTGATTGCGAAGTGGAACAGGGTTGATGTCTGGATTGGCTTTCATTCGCTCGAATTCTTTTACCCAGTTATCGACTGTTGCTGGAGTATCGAGTCCTAGATCATCAGTTAGCCGTGGAACACTTACGCTGGTCTTTGCCCAATTATCAATATCATCGCCGCTGAAGTAGATGTAGTCCTTGCCCTTGTGGACTTTTGCATTGTGACCAGCATCAGCGAGCGCTTTGTTGACGTTTCTAATAGTTACTCGAGGAGCTTTGACTGGCGCAACTGGAGCTGACGGAGCAATGTCGAGTGACTCCCTCTTGTATGTGCCTCGAGGAGGGATTACTTCGTTTTTGTAGTCGAATCCAGAGCGAGTAAGAGGGGTCTTTGAAACATCATGAGATTTCTCAGCTCTAAGACCAACGAACCCGCCAGTATCAATATCTTTGTAGATGTAGTCGAGGTCTACCAGTTGACCGTTTACCCGATCTACTTTCCACGGCTGAACATCGTCGCCGATATAGACAACTTCACCGAATCTTAGATAGCTAGCATTGCTTACGGTATCCCCAATTTCGTAAGCAAAGTCCGGTTCTGCGAATTCTCCAGCCTCTAAAGCAGCCTTCGCAGCATCTTCTTCCCTAATCCGATCGCTGCGTCTTTGCTGCGCTGTTCGCCCTTCGAGCGGCTCAGGCTGTATACGGTATGGATCGGGACTAGCAGGATCGGGATACAATGGTTGATCTGTGGTCTCCACAATCGGCTTACCGTCCGGTCCAAGCCTGGTCTCAACGCCGTCGATTGTGATTACGGTTCCTTCTGGCGCTTTACCGAAGTCATCGCCGAGGATGCCACCTTCTGGGAGGATTGACTTAGGAGCTACGGTCGGGTCGCCAACCGCTTGCAGCATTTCCTGATATTGCAGAGGAGTTAGGTCGCCATCTTTAAACGCACGATCTATCTTGTCAATTTTTGCTTGCAGCTCTTTATTTATCTCTGCCATACCCCTAGAAACACTAGGAGGCACAGGATCAAGCGCGTTACCTACACCAGCACGACCGACTGCTTCTGCGTATCTTCCAAGTCCACCGGCTCCTGCTATTACCCCTGCTGATAACGGTGTTGCTGCGAGCTTTGCCAATCCACCAGCATCACGTACTTCGCTACCAAAAAAATCAAGCCCAGTTGCACCAGTAATGCCAGAGCCTTGTTGAACAGGGCGGTCGATCGCTCTTAAACCAGATGCAACACCTTCGCCTGGAGTAAGAGCAGTCGCTCCAGATTTAATGCCTCTTGCCACATCAGTTGCTTTGTCTACCTGTTTAACAACTCCAAATGTTCGAGTCCCAGATGCGGGATTCTTCGGGAAACCGCCAGCAAACGATCCAATAATATCGCCCCACATTTCGCCCTTAGAACCGTCACCACCGTTGGCAATATCGATCTGGCGACCAATCTGTGAGAGTGCAAGTCTGCTGGCAAGAGTAACCGGACCTTCAGATGCCTCAAGAATTGCCAAGCCAATCCCCATAATCTTTGCGGGATTCTGACCTGCCTTGAGCTGCCCTTCGGCTCGAGTCTTTCCAGTAGCGGGGTCTATCTCAAGCAATCTCTTAATTCGATATTGGTTACGAGCTAAGTTTTCTTCATCGGTAAATTCACTCGTTGCCTGAGTGCCAATTTCAAATGAGCTTGAACCCATTTCTGCAAGCCAACGCCTAGAGAGAAGCAAGTCTGCTTTGACTTGACCTTCCGTTTTTATAAGATCATTCCACTGTTCTGGATCAACAACTCCTAGATCAGAGAAAATACTTGATACAACTTCTCCTTCAGAACGGTCAAGATTGGCGATTGCTTCTTCATTAGAACCTACCCAGTCCTGGGCAGCCTCGCTGCCAAATCGCCAAAGACCCCGAGCTGGTCGCCCGATTGTCTGCCGTAAGCCACGACCTACGGCTCCAGTTGTACGTCCTATCGAGCGATCCCAGAACGATGCGTCAGGGTTGCTTTCTGCAAATAAGTGAGGGTAGTTGCTGCCAAGATTGCGGTCTATTACCCCGTAAAGACCACCGTTTTGGCGCTCCTCAAATGAGGGAGCTTCAATTTCGGAATCCATCTGGTCGAAGACTTTGTTTACTTCGCCCATCTGTGCAGCAACTTTGCCCCAGTTGGGAGCAGCATAGTTGAACTCAGTAGTATCGACACCGAATTGTTCGCCACGCTGCTGCAAAGCACCAAGAGCCACAGCAACATCAGTTGGCATCTTGGTAGGCTGAGCTGCCATTGGGCGAGGCTGCTGCAAAACAGCAAGCGCCTCGGCAACACCAGATGCCAGTGGAGTTACCGGAGCGGCAACAGGAGTACGAGCGGGAGCCACTGGCGTTGGTGGCGCAGCTGGTGGAGGCGCTGGTGGCGCAGCTGGTCTCAGCCCCTCTGGAGAGGATGAGTACCGCTTGAGTTTTTTACGAGTGCTTGAAAAGTCGTTAGCAATCGACTCGAACGCATTGAACGCCATTTAGCCACTCCATCTAACTCTAGGAGCATACCTCTGGTTCTGTTCACCCCTCATGCTAGGCGAGAGGTCTTGGAACTTCTGTAACCACGGATATGAGTCAAGATAGTCTCCGAGCTGTGCTTCTGGGTTACGCGCAAATTCCCCAAGATACTGGTTGTAGACAGAACTTGACTGTCCTCGCCAGTAGTCTTGAAAAGCGTTTGAGCCAGCTATTCCTTGCTTACGAGACTGCCCACCGTAACTAGATGGGATTGCCGTAATCGCAGCTTGAACGCCGACTTGGTTTTGGTTGTCCTCAAGGAAACCTTTTAGGAACGGTGTAAGTGCCATTTAACTTACCTTTTTACCGGGAATTAATATTTCGACGATCGATTACGCCTTCCGAGAAACCGTATCTATCACGAAGGGCTGCAAGCCTTTGGTTGAGGAAAGACTCATTTTGATCGGGGGATAATTGACCAGTAGGAGAAATACTAAATGCCCTTGCTGCTTCTGGAGAAAACATTCGGTTCGCTTGAACTTGCGCCCCTCTACGTCCAAAACGCTTTTGTGCTTGGTTTAGAAACGCTTCGTTAGTAAAATCGCCAGCACCAAATCCAGTCTTGGCGCCAAGATCGTCAAGCACCGCTCGTTGACCTATGCCGCCCATCTGATTCAGTTGGTTTAACCGATTTACACCAATAGGTTCTCCATCTGCGGTCCCCTCGCCAAAGAGTTGATTAGTGTTTTTTAGCCGATTGAGGTAGGCTTCAAATTCCTCACCGACGTTCTTTCCAAACTTCCACTCAGGAACCAACTCTCCAGCTTCGTTTTCCACCATTAGCTGCTTGAGTCCAGTTTCGTCCATAACAGCTGTTCGGTTTAAGTCTGCATTGCTACTCATTCCCCAGTTAAGAGCAGCTTCTTTCCACTTTCCAGCAAGCCAGTCTCCATAAAGATTTCGACCAGCTTGAGGAATGTTCAGCACTTTTTCGTAAAGAGCTTGAAAATTCTTACCCTCAAGCTGTGCGTCGTTCGAACCGTAATCGTAAACATGACCTGCCTCATGTGGCATTATCTAAACTCCCGCTGGCTGACCGCCGCCTTGAAGCGAGGTCATAAATGCTTGCGCTAATTCTGGGCTTACTTCTCCCAGAATTTGCATAATTTCGTCGATGAGTCCATCACGAGGCGGTGTTGTACCGTCTAGTGCGCCAGCTAACTCCTGAGCTAAATCTTCTCGCCCATACTCTATCAGAGCGTTCATAACTGCTTCAACTACTACCATTTCATCTTCGCTCGGTGGAGCGGTCTGGGTTGGTTGTGCAGCTGGCGCTTGAGGTGCGCCTCCACCTCCACCTTCTCCTGCTAGAGCTTGGCGGTTCTTCATCTCCTCACCTTCAAGCCATTCCATGATGAGCTTAGCACCCTCTGGATCGCCCTGCGCTTCGACGGCTGCTGCCATGCGTCGGTACTTGATCGGCGGGATTTCTTTCCCTTCCTCGGCGAGAACCTTCTGTTCTTCGAGATCAGGGTTCTTCAACTTCATAATTTGTTTACGAGCTGACGATACAGCCATAAGCGGCTGCTTTCCTTCGGCTCGTGGAGTTGATGCAGAGATAGCCATTTCAATCTCGACCTGCTCATCACGAGGCAATCGAGGCTCAACAATGACATCAACGATCCATTCTGGCTTGATGTCCTTCGGCTCGTAACCATTTCGGAAGAACGTGTCGGTCATTGGGTTGTCGCCGTACAACTCGATCTTCTTGTTGCCTATTGCTTTGTTAGCGAACTGGCTAAGAAGCTCCTCTGAGAGCCACTGATACGCCTCTCTCAGTAGGTGAGTTCTTGGGGAGTAAGCGGAACGGGTAGCTTCGATACGGATTGCGAGCGCTCGACCAGACTCCGCAGCTGCCGATCCTCCGTAGGCAAGAGGATATGGGAGAGTGGACTGTTGCCAATCGTGATCGAGAAGTCCGAGTATTGCTGCCGTTTCTGGAGGAGCTGTCGGAAGTTCGAGAGGTTCAATAGACTCTCCTTCTTCGATAGGAATTGCTTGGAAGCTGGCATACGGATCACCTTTGATCTTTTTGTCGCCCTTCGGAGATTTGTGAACCAACGACCCTGCAACGGATCGCTTGGCGGTATCCATGAGCTGAGAGATATATCGGTTACGAGGCTCGATCACACCACGAGCTGCTGTCCATACGGACTCGCCCTGATACTCGAGAGTGTTGTGAACTCCGATGTTGTCGCCAGAGAAATCTTTATTTTGAATATCAGGCATATCGCCGACGTTGCCGACAAATACTGGAACGTGACCTATGTTGTGGTCGGTAGGTTCCTTGAGCCAGGTCGCATCAACTAAGACCATATTCTGATCTTTCGTCCAGAAGTCAGTTACCATGCCGTCTTTGCCTTCGATCTTCACGCCGTATTCGGAGTGAATCTGCGAGCGAGTGGCTTTTCGTTGGTGAGCGACCCAGATAGCTCCGTCAACGCCATCTTCCCAATAAACGTGCATTGGGTCCCATACTTTAACGTCAAACTTAGTTTCGGTTTCGTTCATTGGGACGTACACGAGCGCTCGCATTACAACCCACCCACGAATACCAGAAAAGAACGCTAGTTGACGGCGTAGAGCCTTCTGGCGAGTCTTGCGCCCGAGTCGATCGATATGGTTGAGCGCACCTTCTAGGAATAACTCTGCCTCGTTTGCGTCAGCTCTTTCTTCTTCTAGTGCTTCTTCGCCTGTGTTCACATGAATAGTTAGAGCCGCTCGGTTTACTCCGTCAACGATCTTGTCGAAAAAGTTTTTGGGAGCTGAGCTGGTGTAACTCTCATATCCTGACTTTGGTTCATAAGGTTGGAGTTGGTAGCCTTGCTCGAAGTCTTCTTGAAAGCGGTCGCGAAGTCCTTCGAATTCATTTTGGGCAATCTTGATTGCGTCCATGATTACACCAGGATCGTCCCAAAGCCCTTCTTCGGCTTGGTTTGCGTCGTATTGATCCTCAGCTGATGTCTGGGGAGCTTTTGTCTTAGCTTTCGCTTTCGACTTCGTTTTCGTTTTGGTCGCCAAAACTGTATATCTCCGTAACTGTGGATTGTATCGCCGCATCGTTTCGGAGCTGCCAACAGCCGCCTACTGCGATCGGGTAATCATCGTGTGTTCCGACGAGTGCTTCGACTCGCCCATTTTTCTGAGGGTTTCGGATCACTGTCATAAATTCTGCAACACCATCCCGAGCTGGAATAGTGATGTGGTGCTTGTGAATAGCTTGAATCAAATCGCCGTAGAGTGCAACACGGCTTACATCGTCAGTGTGCCATCCAACCTTACCGCTAGGTTTGCCGTCACGCGTCTTTCTCTCGTAAAGATTCCGGTAGCCCATTTCTTGAGCTGTTCGGATGGTGGTGATGCCCCAGTCGTTGTCTTCTATGCCCCAAAGCGGATTGTAGTATTCATCAAGGAGATTGAATGAGTGCATTGCGAATTCTTGAGGCGGGAGGAGTTTGCTCTTGATATCTGCAACTATTACCCCACTTGCTACGTCCATGACGCACGTAATGGCTGCGTCACCGCCAGTTCCGTGAGAGGTGTCGCTAAACGCCACGTATCGCCTACCTGGAGCTGCGAGCTGCCACACTCGGACGATCCCGTTCTCACGAGTCTCAAGAGGCTCTTTGGTTTCATGCTCAAACATATAGTCGAGAACTTCTTGGTCGAACGCCGCCATGACTCGTGAAGGTCTGAGTGCTTCTTCTTCAGTGTTTGGGTACTCCTGCTCCATGTAAAGCAGCGCTGACATTTCAGCGGTCTCTGGAGCCTCGGATTCTACTCGGTCGTACCACGCTTGATTTCGATTCGGTCGGACTTTCCAAGAAAAGAACTTTGAAACGAATCCATTGTGCTTTGCGCCTTTTACTACCGGAGCGCCACCCTTGCGAGCGTTGCGGTAAATCTCTTTGAACATCGACAACATTTTCTTTTTGTTGACGGTTGAGATTTGAATGAGTTGCCCATTACCACTATCGATCGTAGGTTTTACAGCTGCGTAGTTCTCATCGATGTTGTCGTGGAAGTCTGCCTCGTCTTGGATAACGAGTGATGCGGTTTCAGATCGTCCAGCTTTCTCGGTTGACGGAAGTGCAACAATCTTCGACTTCATATTCGGGAATTCGATCGTGG
>Ga0308008_1000955_pt1 | contig 10356 bp, 13 predicted proteins | sample Neamet125_FD_203140 | JGI IMG/M metagenome (GOLD analysis project Ga0308008, IMG submission 203140) | Marine microbial communities from water near the shore, Antarctic Ocean - #125 | ecosystem: Environmental > Aquatic > Marine > Unclassified | place: Southern Ocean | collected 2014-07-24
CTCTTCTTTTTCCGCTTGTTCTCTTTCGGTTTTTGCTTTTGCCGCCGCATCCGCTTTTTCTTTAGCTATTCTATCGTCTCTTTCTTTATTCTCCGCCGCCGTCTGATCTGCAATTGCTTTTAACGCTGCGGCTTCCTCTGCCTTTAACGCTATAATTTGTCCGGTAACTTCTTTCTGTTTTGTAAGTTTAGCGGTTTCTAAATCTATTAATCTCGCTTTTAGTTGCTCCTCTTCTATTAAATCTTCTTTAGTCGATTTTGATAAAGAATTTTCTAACGTCTTAGCTTCGGATCTTATCCTAGCGGCTTCTATTTCTTGGTTTGTTATTTTTGTTTCTAGGGCAGCGGCTTCCTCTAAAAATCCGATCCTTTGAGCGGTTGTAAAATTTTCTTTATCGATAGCTTGCTCTAAAAGTTTTGCTCTCGTTCTATTTGCTTCTGCTCGATCCACAATTAAATCCCTTTCTAATCTATCAGCTTTAGCTTTAGCGTCAGATATTTTAGCGGCAAGTTCTGCGTCTTTAATCGTTTCTTTTATAAGTTCTTTTGTGGCTTTTATTGTCTTATCAATTCCGTTAGCAAGAGCCTCTGCAGCTATTACCGCAGGATTAATTGCTCTATTAATATCTAACATTCCTTGTCCTAAATCCTTTGCCGCTCCCGTAAAATCTCCGTCGAATAACTTACCAAACGCCGAGCCTAATAAACCAACTCCTTTTATAAGTAGATTTACTTTACCCATTATAAAGTCTTGAATAGACTTACCAAATTTCTTAATAGATTCAACCGGGTTGGAAAATACATTAATTACCGCTTCTCCAAAATCAGATAATACGTCCGTAAGATTTCCAACAACAGAGCCGATAATAGACATTAATTTAGCAAACTTATCTTGCCCCTCTTCCGAAGATTTAAAGGCTTGTATAACTCCCGCAATAGTTAGGGCAAGTAATCCAATTCCCGAAGCAATGATAGCGCCTTTAAGCGTTTTAAATCCTTTACTAACTCCTTTTATAGTTCCGGTTAATCCTTTAAATTTTGTTATAGCTCCTCCAGATACGGTGTCTAGTTGTCCGCCCATTTCGGAAACATCTGCAGTCGTTTTCTCAGCCGCTTTTCCCGTATCTTCTATTCCTTCTTTTACCTTTTCAAGTTCTTTTTTAGATTTGCCGGTTTTTAATTCTAAGTCTATTTCTACTTTCTTACTCATATCTTTTTGTTGTTAAAGTAAACGCCTCTTTAATAGATTCCGGATACTTATTTTTGCCTAAAGCAATGTCTATATTTTTGCCTCTCGACTTTTGTTCTCTTGCTATTTCTAATAATCCTAATATATTTTCTATCATAGTTATACTTTTACTGCGTTATCCATTCTTATTTCGATTGCACCTGTTGAGGTAATTGAATCTGTACAAATTGCGTGTCCTGTACCTCCTTGTGAACCGGCAGGAAAAACTTGTGAAAATAACGTTCCATCTATTTTTAAAGCGGTTATCGTAACGGGTTGATTTGTTAAGTTTGTAAAATTAACATATCTATAAAAATCACCAGTACAATAAGAAGCCGGGTTAACCGTTTGAATTATAGACAATGAATCAGCTAAAGCGTACTGACTTCTTATATTTGTTCTTGCGTAGAATCTATAAAAGTATTGCGTTCCGTAGTTTAAAGGATAATCCGTAAGATTAACTAAAAACGGTGTTACGGGTTTATTATTTAAAGAGTTTGTAGGATAAGAAATAACGGTAATGTTTGCGTTTGCTTTTAAAATATCTACGTTGTCATTTTCTAAAAACAATTTATTAGTGGCAAATAAAAATCCGTATTCGTCTATATTTTTCGTTTGGTCTATTTTACCAAGTTTTGTAATTGACCAAGACGGGCTAATAGTGTAGTTTACTCCGCTAACGGGAGTCGTTTTATTTGAGATTACTTCGAATTCTGCTTTTGATACTAGAATAATTCCGTTAGAAGTATTATCGGCGTCCGGATTGTTGTTATTAGTTCCGTCTCCGTCAGATGGGTTGTCTAATGTTTGTCCATCGCTAACGGCTCCGCATCCCATTGACGCTTTTTGTATATTTGAGTCGGCAAGTATTTCGTCCGTATCTACCGTTATACATTTAGCAATGTTATCATATTTTTGTTTTATTTTACCGTCTACTATAATAAGATCTCCAATAGTATTACTCGTATTTATAAGCTCTAACGTAGATAGGTTATTTTGAAAATTTGTAACTATCTTATTTATTTTGTACATTTTATCGGATATTTTAAACTTATCCGCAAGGGTCATATTTTTAGTTACGCTTATAGGTAGGTAGGCTTTAGTATTTGTTAATCGTCTTCCTTCGTCAAAAACTTCTGTAATATAATTTTTATAGTATTGTTGAAAAAGAGACTCTAAAAAAGTTTCTCCGGCATACTCGTTTATCTCTGCATTATAGTTTAAGTTCCCGGAATTAGTAAGTAGAAAAGAATTAGATGGAACGTAATAACTTGATTTTGAGGTAATTGAACTAGTAGAGTCTATTATACCTATAGCGGTTCCGGTATTTAAAACCGGATAAAATAATAAGGGCTCTCCTAACGTTGGCTCTTGTTTGATGTCGGCACTCCAGCCGTACTGTATAGATGTAAGATTAGGCGAGGAACTATTTTGATCTCTTAGCCGTTCGAACATCATATGTTCAAAAGGATTTTGTACGGTATATACTTGACCCTCTACTTTTTCTTTAGGAGTTTCGTTAGCGGATCCCCATTTTTTATACTCTCTTTCTTTAAAGTTTGCGGCTAAAAAGGTTTTCGTTCCTTTATAATCAAAATCAATTTGTTTGAAAGGTAAAACGCTATCTATAGTTTGTTGAGTTTTATCTATATCTTTAGTTATATCCCATACGGTTTTGCTATCATTATAAAAAGAGTCTAAAGTTTTAACTTGTATTTCTCCGGCATCGTTTTGAAAAGCCGTTAAATTAAAGAGCTTGAATAAACCGGTAATAAAATCTATTATACGAATATCCGGTAATCTTGAAGCGGCGTTAATATTGTTTCCTACTATTGTTGTAGCGGTTCCTGTCCAATGGTCTGCAACTACTCCAATGCCGTCTCTTTTAACTTGAGCTTTAAATCCAAAAGTTACGGCGGTTGCGCATTCTATTTCTATAGTATAAACTCCTTCGTCTATTAGTATTCCCCACTCCCGCCATTCGGTAGAGGTTGTTACGTTTTGGTCTTTATATTCCTCGATTACTACCCCGTCTTTTTTTAGGTATACGCTAAACTTAGGGCTAGTATTACTTGGAACTATTGTAAGGTTTAGGGTTCTTTGCTTTCTTCTATTTTGTCTATTAGCTCCTCTATTTGGAGTTCTAAAACTCGATCTACTTAATGTTATGTTATTTCCGTTCCCTCCGTCAGATACAAAGTTACCAAAAGTAGAGGAGCTTTCGTCGTCCACAAATAGACCGCCGGTCTTATGATGTAACCATAAATACAAAGAATAATAGGGAGTATTACCTTTAATAAAAAAGTCGTCAGAAAATTTTATATTGTATTGATCCTCTATAGCTTTTATAATTATATCTACTCTTATAGCGGGTTTTAGTTGAGACAATTCTAAACCGTATTTAATCGGGTTTGTTGCTCTATGTTGTATATTGTTTAAAGTATCGGATTTTATTAAAGCCGAAGTACTATTAGAATCATATACTAGCCTTTTAGTATGGCTTATTAATGGAAACAATAAAGCGTCTTCATAAACTATATTATTTATTGTAACGTCTAGCCCGTTACTCATAAACGATTTAATATTTGCGTCCGTATAATCAAAAGTAAAGTTATTTAAAAACTCTAAAGCGTTTATTTTATCCTCTCCTAGTATATCTTTTAAATTTACCGTACTACCAAAGAAAGTAATCTTATAAGTATGCGCCTTATTGTCTTTTGTTGTAGCTCCCTCTAGTTTTATTTTACCTTTCTTAAATAGTTCGTCGTTTAAAAAAAGCTCTGCATCTCGTTTTACTCTTGCGTCAAATCCTACAATATTATAATTATAGAAATGCTTAAAAACTTTGTTGTTTACTCGACTTGCTGGAACGCTAAAAGTTTGACTAAAATCAGTAAAGACTTTTTCTATATCTCTAACGTCTTGGATCGATTGAGTAAGAGTAACGGATTCGTCTTTAAATAGGTCTACTTGTTGTAGTACTCCTTCTTCGTTTGCTACGTATAATTTTAATGCTAACATTAACGTACATTATTTATCTTGTTAAATGCAAAATCAAAATCTACCGTGTAGTTTGCTAGCTTATCGTTTAAACTTGTTTTAAAGACCATAGATTTACTTTTAGGAATTATAGGTAGGGTTTTGCCTTCGTATCTAATCCAAGCGTTCTCTGATAAAAATAGCTCCTCAATAGTTTTATTAGAATCCTCATTAACAAAGCCGGTATTTAAAGTTATGCTAGTATTACCGTTTGCATTATATCTCTGTTGTTGTGTCTCGTTTGTTGAATAAGTAAGAGTTGAGGTACTAACGGTATTTCTTTTATAGCTTTCGTCGCTTACGCTTAAAGACTCAATACTTTTTAAAAAGAAAAAGATGTCTTGATAGCATCCTAGGCGATTTAAAAAAGTTACTTTAAACGGAGTATATTTTGGCTCGCAAACATTAAAAACAGTTATTGTTCTTAATAGGGTAGAGTCGTTAGTAGCGTAAACCTGAACCTTAGAACTATTAGCTGGAATTGTAAAGTATTGAATCTTTTGATTTGAATTACCGTTATCCGTTATTTGAGTTGTGGCAGAACCGTCTACGACAATCTTACCGACGCCTTCAGCAAAAATTGGTAATTTTCCAATAGTATCGTCAGGTAAGTATATCGTATTGGAGCTTATTAAAGCGTCCGTAGATAGTTGGGGGTTTATTTCGTCCTCAAAAAATCCGTAACCATCAAAAGCTAAGTAATGATTTATCTTAGGATTATCATAATCAAACTCAATACCTAGATCGTCTATTGCAGTTCCAACGGTAGAAACCCAAATAACGTTTGAGAGGTAATCGTTATTAAAAGAGATGGTAATATAGTCTCTTACCAACTCTCCTATTTCAAACATTACGCTAGTATCGCTACCTATAAGACTTTTAGATAAAGTGTATTTTAAATCCGTATCCGTATAAGATCCGGACGTTCCGCTATAAATATATATTTGTAAGTTTACTGTTTTAAATGCCATAATTAAAAGACTTGTACGGTTGTTTGATTTGCGTAATTTTTACGATGCAAAGTTTGTATTACGTCCCCGGATCCAAACTGTATCCAAAACTCTTCTGATACTGTTACGGTAGAAACTCCACCGGTTCCGTAATTAATCCTACCTATCGCCGTAACGTTTCCGGAAGATACATTAAAAGGGTTTTTATCCGTTCCATTAATTGAGCCTACACATAGTTTTTTACCTTGCATATTATATACGCTATTTACGTCAGAGTAAACTCTAAAAAATGAAAAATTTGCTGTAGTATAAGAGTAGTCGGTTAAAAAATCTGGACTTAAAGGAGTTCTAACTCCGATAAAAAAGACTTCGTTTCTTATATTACAATCTATAAAACTAACGTCTCCGGGTTGTTTAATTTCGTAAACACAATCAACTACACTATTTGCGTTAGTGTATCCACTTGGAACGGTTATCGAGTAAGTAACGTCTCTATCCGTATTGCTACTAACTATTGGAAACTTCTTAGGAGCATAATTAAAGTTTGTTAAGTCTACGGTTCCAGATGCAAAACTTCGGTGGTCTTCAAGAGTTCCCGGTACTACCGAACCTGATAATAAAATAGCTTGATCGTCAAAGTCTATTAAACCGCAAGAAAATGTGGGAGTTACAACGTTAGATAGTTGAGAGTATACTTTACTACATTCTATAGAAGCTCCGGCGTTAGCGTATCCGGTAGGAGCCGTTATAGCATAAAACAAAGTTTTGTTAACGGGGTTGTTTGTACCGTTTGCGGCTACCGAAGTAACGGCATTACCTCCGCTTGTTTCCATTGTCTTAGTAATTGTACCTACGCTATTAGGTAATATTAAGGCTCCGGCTTTTGAAACGTCCCCGCCTAAAAGATTAGCAACGGTACAATTAAAAGTACCGGCGTTATTTACCGTTACATTAAAACTATCTACAACTTCGCAAGTCGTTGAGTCGCTAGAACTAAAGGCAACTATTACAATTGGAAATACTCCGGCGGTTGTCTTTGTTGTAATTGTTATTACTCCGGCTTGTAACGATAAATCGAATTCCGAGAAAGAATTTTGTCCTAGCTTATAGGCAATAGTTCCAGCGCTTATACTAAAATGATTACTTAAAGTTATCGATGTAGAGTTACCAAATACCGCCAAAGTTTTATCCGGAATTGCATTATTTAAAGTTATTCTATTTACACAAGCGGGGACGGCTTGATTAGCCGATACGGTTATATCTATAAAGTTTCCGGCGTTTGAGAATCCCGTAGGGACTAATACTCTTGCCACCATAGATCTACTTGTGATAGAACTTACTACCGCCCATTTACCTGCAGCAAATGCGCTATTAGTTGTCGTTAAACTTATTAAGGATCCAAAAGAAAGACTCGGAACCGTTACCTCTCCTTGGACTCCTACCGCAAAGTTTTGAGCGTTTATTAATGCCGCCGTTAATTCTACTAATGGCTCAACGGGTTCTACATACTTTATAAAAAAGGGACTCCTTGCGTTTATTTTTGTGCTCATAATTTACGTTAATAGATTTTCTATATCAATTCCAAAGCTCTTACCTAAATCCGGAGGTAGCTCTTTAAATGCTTTTGCAAAAGGTTTAGTAAAAAATAGGCTAGGTTTTAAGCCTTGGGCAAATATTCTTTTTTGTAATATAAATCCTATTGTTTTATAGTTGCCTTTTTTAAACTTTCCTTTCTTATCTCTTAATCTTATGTTTTTACTTTTTGCCCATTTAACCAAAGGATCTAAAGGAGGCATTTTACTATTAAATTTAAATGGACTATTAGGCGCTTTTTGTTGTCCGTTTTTTACTAGTTTTGGATTCTTTCCCTTTACTCCTCTATCTTGAAACATTCCGTAATCTTCCATCTCAATATAAAGGCGGCTTCCACTACTTGTTTCGTCTATAGTATAAGAGATACTATTATATAATCTTTTACTAAAATTCTTTTTACTCTTAGTTAGATTCGTCCTAGCTTGAGAGACTACATACTTACCGAAAGCGTTAAGCCTTTTATTTGTTTCTTTTAATTGCATATAGTCATATCGTTAGGTACAATTATATCTAAGGTTGCAGACCATCCGGCTAATTTGTTTTCGAATCTATCTACGAAAGGCTCGCAAGTTACGGCGCCTTCTACTTGGTAAAGCTCTGTAAATAAATCTCCTCTTTGTAATATATTAATAATTCTAGTTTGTAATCCTAATTGAGTATTTAAAACGTCTTGCTCGTTGTCGTTTCCTACGAATATGTCAGTAGTTGCTTCTTTGCTAATGTCTACTATATCCATCGACAAAATAGAAATATTAAACGTTAGCGTTTTAGTTCCTACTATTGTATTGTTTACTATAATATGTGACAAAGGAAATATCGTCTGTTTACTAAGGTCTATATCGTCTAAAGATCCAAAGGTTACCGTATTACAAAAAGGCTCTGCTATCAAAGAGTCTTTAATCTTTTTCGTTACGTTATAAAATCCTTTCATTTCCTTTTAATTCTATTCGATTCTAGTTCTATTTTTTCTTTTTCAAACGCTAGATATACTAGGCATTTATGTACGTTTAACTCCGTTACTAAATCAAAGCGTGAGACATCTTTTTGTGCCAAGTGCGTAATGCTGCTAAACCATCCCCATTTTTCTGCAAAATTTGCTTCTGCTCCGTACTCATTTTCTCCGTTTCCTGACTCAAATAGTTCAGGGTAATTTTCAATAACTCTTTGCTTAAATTCCAAAAAAAAACTATACTACCTAATACTATATCTAAAGGCATATTTTTAAGCAAGTCGGAGTAGTTGTCTTTACCGTAGTTTTCTATATTGTATTTACCGCCTTTCTTAAATTTAATCGGTCTATAAAGCACGTTCATTGCCTTATGGATATTTTCCCAATCTCCTAAGTAGGTATCTAAATCTATATACTCTCCTAATGTCATATCGTCGAGAATTGGTATAAAGCCAAAATTTATACCGTTTAAATTAAACGTTGGGACTAGATCCGTTTTCTCTTCAAATACTTTATTTAATTCGCCTATAATATTCTTAACGCTTGAGTATTTTATATTAGCTACGTCTTTTAAATCTATGTTACAAAATATCTCAATCATTTTTTGAGAGATAAAAGTAGTGTCTTTATTTTCTTTATTGTTTAGCTTTTGAAACTTTTGATATTGAGCGAGTCTAATTTCTTTTAAACTATCCGGGACGTTTATCTTTACTTTCATATATATATAATAAGATTACTAAGATATTGTATAAAAAGGAAAAGACCGCCTAATAGCGATCTAATCCAAACTAACAAAATGAAATTTTTAATTTCCTAATATAAATCTATTGTAAGCGTACTTATAAACCTCTTCTATTTTGTTTTCGAGTTCTATACTATTTTGTACGTACTCCTCTTTGCCGTTTACTCGGCTCTTTCCTTTATAGTCTATATAAAGTTTAACGTTATACCCGCCCTTCTTATTTCCGATCTTAACCGGTTTTTGTACAACGTATATATTTTCGTACCAGCAAGCTTGTTTCATAACTATAAGGCTTTCCAAATGTAAGCGTATGTTAATGCCATTCCGTACATAAAACCAAGTCCGGCAAAAAACCAAACGGTGCCGCCTATAATATACTTTAAAACTTTATACCTATTTTCTTTAGCCGTTACGTATTGAAAAATCATTTCCTCTGTCTCGTATTCCATAGTTTAATTATTAGTTAATAAAAGGGAGTTGCCTCCCCGTTGGTTTACCTCTTAATTGTTTTTTCTTATGTCTTCTAACTTATCAAAAATCTTATTGGACTCTAATAATGTAAATCCGTCTATAGAGTCTAATACATAATCGTGTACTTGACTCTTTAGGTCTAGTAAAGCGTTCGCTGCTTTAGCGGTTACGGTCTTATCTTTAATAGACGACTCAACTAATTCGTTTAAGGTTTTATAAATTTGCACTAAGTTCATTGCGTTTTTCATTTGTCTTTGTTTAAAAAAGGGCTTTCGCCCCCCGTTGTTTTTATTTTTTGAATACTTGCGTTACTGTTACTGGAACTGTAAGCGTATCAGCTACTTTACGAGCATCGTCCGAAGAATTAAATATTTTAACGTCTCCATTATTTCCGAATTGTGGAACATTTAGTTGTCCTAGATTAAAGTTTTTTATAAAAAAATTGTTTTGCGAGTCTTGTATTGCGAATATTGCCATTTTGTTTGTTTTAAATTATACTCAAAGATAACCCTTTTTATTTTATAAACAAATAATTAACAATCTATTTTACTCTTCTTTGAAATAGTAACCATAGACGCATCTTTTACCCTCTCGAGTACAATCGAAAGTATCTCTAACTATTCCGTTTTCTACCGCAGCTAGATGCTTCGATAGTCTAACTATAATATTACCCTTTGGTAATTCGTCCGCTCTTAAATGTACTTTGCATCCTTGACCAAATAACATCGTAGGCTTCCAAGTCCAGCCAATATTTTTTAAATACTTTTCGTACCATTCTTTGCGTACTCCTCTTCTTACCGTTGACCCTTGCAACTTACTTAGATCTTTATAGACTTCCTTATAAGGAGTCTTGGTCGAGATTGCTATAGCTCTAATAACGCAGTCTCCCGTCTTTCCTTTGTATCCGGCTTTAGATCTACCTCCATCGTCGTAAATAAACTTTATCATTTGTCTTTCTTTTAAAGGGGCTTTCGCCCCGTTGTTTTAATAGTTGTTTGTTTTGCCAAAACTTGAATATCGATTATCGAGCTTGTTATATTCTCTTTCTCTTTTAAATCGTTCTTCTTCTTTATCTTCGTAAGTTTCTACAAACCATTTTCCAAATTGATTGAATTCTTTTTTCATTTGTCTTTGTTTTTAATTATACTCAAATATACAATTTATTTTGTTATAAACAAATAATTAACAATTAATAAATAAAATACTTTCCTTTGTTGGGGTTTTCTAATTGGTCGGTTAAAACATACCGTGCCGCATCTATACAATCTGGGTGTTCACCAGTCGGTTTTTGTAGTTGGTTTCCTTCTTTATCCTTTGCCCAAATATAACCGGATAATTCTCTTTTTAGATTTTTACTTTTTGCGGTAACGTATATCTCGTTTTGA
>Ga0308008_1000957_pt1 | contig 10333 bp, 17 predicted proteins | sample Neamet125_FD_203140 | JGI IMG/M metagenome (GOLD analysis project Ga0308008, IMG submission 203140) | Marine microbial communities from water near the shore, Antarctic Ocean - #125 | ecosystem: Environmental > Aquatic > Marine > Unclassified | place: Southern Ocean | collected 2014-07-24
GATATTAATCGTTCTTTAACTAACGACTTTATAAACTTTTTGTATCTTTTCATTTTTTTAATTTAATATCCTACAAATTTATATCCTATATCAATTACTAATCCTTTATCAACTTGATATGGATATTCTTCAGCCAACCAATAGTTCTGTACGGTTTCAACTGCCTTTAAACAACCTTTATGTAAATCTTCAATAGTGTATCCTTCACCATATTTAATCTCACCACACAAATCTATAAGTTGATTGAGGTTCTTCCAATTCTTTTTATTATTTTCGATTGATTTGATGATTTCATTTTTCATCATATCAGCAACCTTGTCATTGTAATCATACATTTCGTTTGACCAAGGTCTAGTTACTTGAGGTTTCATTAGTATTTTCATATCTTATAGTTTATTTTGTTATAGTTATATCAACATAAATTTCTTGAATTTCGTGATTAAACTCATATTCAATATTATGTTTGTTTAAAAAGTTTAGTAATTTAGTTTTAATGTTTTCAGTCATAGTTTAAAGGTTTATATTAATATCTAATGTTATATTGTTTTTTCTAAATCCCATTGTCTACCAATGAAGTAATCCAACTTTCGGTGAATACTATCTATGTTCTCCAAACTAGGAATCTTAGTATTCATTACCTCATCATTTAACTTACCAGTCCAATACTGAATCTTTTCTAAATAGCCATTTTCTGCTCGTGGATTTCTCATATGTTTTATAGTTTAATTATTATTACTTATTACATATGTAATATACGAAATATAAATGAGAAATCCTAGTCTTTTTTCATTTATTTTAAATTAAAATTCCCCCATCACTTAATTAAAAATGTGGGGGAACTTTCACCTCTAAGGTAGCATCCATAAAGGAACTCTTAATTACGCATATGCTTGTAATAATCTTAAAATCTCATCTAAAGATTCATGTCTATGATTATCTAATAAGTTAACTGAATAAACATATTGAGATTCTTTTACTTTAGCAACCTCATGTATCGCTGAATCATTTGGAAACTTTAAATCAATTTGTTGAGGGTCTCCACAAAGAATCATAGTTGAACCTTTACCCAATCTACTTAATACCATAGTAAGTTGTTGTTTGGTTATATTTTGAAATTCATCTATAATTACACAAGCATTATCAAAGGTTCTTCCTCTAAAGTGTGATAGTGATACTAATTCTATTTTATCATCAGCTTCCATCTTTTCTAATATAGCTGGTTTGTTATAAACCTTTCTCATATTAGAACGAATTGGAACTAACCAAGGCTCCATCTTTTCATCAAGTGAACCTGGTAGATATCCATTATCTTCATTTGATACAGTTGGTCTTGTTATAATGATTTGATTTATATTTCTTTGAAAGTACATATCTAATCCTATTTGTACTGCAAGTAGGGTTTTACCACTACCAGCTTTTCCTAATACAAAGTTATATGGATGATATAAGATATTTGTCTTAGCCATCTTTTGTTCTTCAGATAAATTGATTGAAAATTTTACTTTACCTTTTGGTGGGTTTTTACCAATGTTTTGTGTTGCCATTATTAGCGTTTTTAAATTAGTGTTTCTCTTCTAAAACTTGAATATACATTAACCACATTGATATTATATTTTAATAATACTGCAGTCAGTGCACTTCCTTCACCATAACCTATTCCATGTTTACTATATCTATTTAATTTTTGGTTATTCCATTTTCGATTACCAAAATTACTTTCTACTATACTCTTTAATTCTATTATATCCTTTTTTATATTTTTAAAATCAGATGTATATGGCAAAGAAATTAAACCTTCTTGAACATATATCTCTGATGTATTTTTTATTTTTAAATGAGTGTGAATTTGTTGTCTCGTTTTTTCAAAAACATTTGAGAGTTTTGGTGTTGGTACTATATTATAAGTATAACAAGATGAATCATCAAAATGAATTTTAAAATCATAATGTCTTAGTTTATCTACATCTAAGTAAGTAATTCTTTTCTTTTTTAAAGTCATTATGTCTAATAAGAATATTAACTTATCATAGTAACTAAATTCTTTATTGTGCTTATATGATTTGAAATCAAAAGAATCACCACAATCAGTTAATAGGTGTAGCTTATGTTTGTTATGGAATTCGATAATATTATCTTTATGATCAAATACCCAATTTTTACCAATACACATTGTTGCAAATTCTACCATTATATAAAAGATTCTCTTAGAGGTGGATACCAAACTACTAAAACTGTTCTTACACCTTCTGTTATTGGTGTTACTGAATGTCTTTCTTCATGTCCTATATAATTTGCAACATCTCCTCTTTTTCTAAATTCGGTTAATTTGTCATTTAAATAAAAATCACCTCCTTTGAAATCATCTTCTAGTATTATTACAAATGTATTATATGAATTTGTATCTCTGTGCTTTTTGGAGTAAGCTCCAACATGATATTTGAAAGTGTGTATTGTTAATGGAGTTACGTTTTTTACTCCTAAAATTTCAGAAAAGGTTTTGTTTAAAGCTTCGTTATCTGTTGAGTAATATTCTATTTCAATATTTGGAAGTGTCGTATCTCTATGTTCGTAAATATGTTCTTGAGAATCTGTTAACTCAACAGACCGTTTGTTTGGGAATTTTTGTGTTTTAGATATTAATTTTTCTAATGTAAATACATCTTCTTCTGATATTCTATAAATCATCTCTATTCTTTTATAAAATTATGTTGTTTAAAACCACTTCGATAACATAATAACGCCGATGCTCTATTCCAATCATCTGAATAAAGATAAACTATATCATTTTTTAATTCATTAATCCATGTACTAAAAGAAAGGTTATAAAATTTCCAACCAGCTTGTGGTGGTAGGTTTACCTTTTTTGATATAAATGCTGCTCCTACATATAGTTCATTTTCATTTAATGAATGCTCAATTGTTTCCCAATCCGCTGTAAAGGATTTATTAAACCATGTCCATCCAATAATTTGTTGATTATAGTACCATAAAAATAATTGAGAGTTGTTATTGAATCTATTTTCAACTTGTTTTTTAGTTGGAATACCATCCCACTCCAAATCAGCATGTAATAGTTCTATTACAATATTGATATCATCCCAATACTGATTATAGTTTTCTTTCGTTAAGTATAGTAGTTTATAAGAATCTGATATTTCTAATTGTCTAAACTCAGATTTTAATAACCGAAACTGTACTATTTTATTTACATCCATTAAGTAACTCTTTATAATAAATATGAGGGATTACAAAGAATGTTTTTCTATAAGAGATATTCCTCTATTAAAATTTCTCATATCTTTCTTTTTATTTAGTGTATCCCATTTTTCTTGCTTAGGATACCAGTAGCAAGTAGAACATCTACTTAATGGAACATCATTATTTACTTCTATTGCATTATCCCATTCAACTACTTCAATTCGTTCATTCATCGTAACAACACATCTATATATTCCTTCTTTTGTTAAAGCCAAACATTCATCTTTTTGCCAACACCTTTTAAAATTAAGTTCTTTTGTAAAAAGATTATCATGTTCTTGAATAAATCCTTCTTTAGCTTTTTTTGGATTTGAATGAGATTCTTTTCCATAAATCTGAAAGGTTGTTACTGGAGAAAACTCGACCTTTGAGTGTTGTGAAAGGATATCAAATACTAAACCACTTCTTAGTTTTTTTTCAATTGTTCCTAAATTAATATATTCTGATATTCTTATGATATCAAAATTCTTACAAATTTCTATTACATCTGAAGTAAAGTTTAATCCATTTGTTACTAATCTTAGTTTATCATAATGTTTCTTTTTAGTAATAGTGTATTCTACAATTTCTTTAAATTGTTTATGAAGTGTGGATTCTCCTCCTAATATTGTGAGCCTTCTAATTTTTAGATTTTGGGTTTCTAAGTTAGATAATATTTCTTTTACATCATTTAACTTTAATGTAGTTATTGTTACCTTTCCATTATAATCAAGTACACTACAATTTTTACAACTAAGGTTACAATGATTATTGATGTATAAATCAAAATCTCGGTTTAAATATTCCATCATATTAATTTATTTACAGAATATATTCTACCTAACTTTATTCCTAATTGACTTGCATACATAGATAATGCTCCTCCCTCACCATATCCACATCCATATTGTGACCATTTATTATTTTCATGAGTTCCTGTTTCATCCGCAGGATATCCTTCCCACTTCTTTCCTTTCGGCCAGTTCTCTTCCCAAATTGATTGAACACTAAGAACACTTTCTTTTAACCTTTCAAATTTATTCGGTATATATGGTACTGATAATATACGTTCATGTGTGTAATCGCATATAATATGTTCAAACCCAAGTTCTTTGTAAACTTTCATTAAAACAACTAAAGATGGGTTTCTTGATATTACCTTAATCGGAAATCCTACATTGTTCCATATTTTATAAGTGTATAGAGTTTCATCTTCAAACTTTCTAGTTGTTCCATTTAACATTGATTGAACTTGATCGGTATCAATAGAATCAGAATCAAAGTATGTAACTCTTTCTTTACACTTATCCATTACATTGAATATTAAAACCATTTTTTCAAAGTAACTAAAATCTTTTCTTTTATATTCTATTATATTGCAACTAGATTTAAAATATTCAGGTTTATTTGTATAAACGTATATCGAATGATTTTCTGATATTTTATTTATATCAGATGAATATTTTTTAGCGAAGTAATCCCCATAACAAAGTGTACAAAAAATCATATTAAATTCTTTTTTTGTTTAATCCAACTTCCATCACAAAAAGTATTTCTAGGTTCTCCGATTGTTTCATTAACTGCATTGATAACTCCTGGCCATTTATCTTGGTAATCATGTCCACCTATTACACCACCATCTTTAAGTTTAGGTAAATATAATTCAATATCTTTTTTTACTGATTCATATGTGTGGTCTGCATCTATGTAAATAAAATCGATACTATTATCTTCAAATTTATCAAGTAAGTTATAACTAAAATCTTTATGGTGAATTATATTATTAAAATGTCTTGTGTTTACTTTATATTCTTTTTTAACATCTTTCCAATTATATCCATAATCTTTGTTAAACTTTTCAGTACCTTTATGTGGTTCTATGGAATGTATTGTTTCGAATATTCCACTTGATGCAAACATCATTGTAGATTCTCCCATATAAGAACCAATCTCAATCATAACTCTAGGAGTTAGTTCTTTATCTGAAAATATATTTATAAGTTCTCCTAATAAATCATTTATACCTTTATATGAAAAGTTATATATTGTAGGATTAGCCCAATCTTTTGGTATATTAAATCTCTGAGTTTTCATATAAAAGATTTAGTAATAGGTTGTTTGTAAAAGTTTTCGAATACTATCTTTTCATCACTATAAACACAAGCATACAAACATCTTGGCTTATCTGATTTATTTGGTTCTGATTGATGAGGAGTATCTCCATGTATTCCAACTATATCTCCTGCATTTGGATATACTTTTGTATCTCTGATTTGTAGTGTTCCATTCTCATCGGTAAAATCATCTAAGATTACACAAAGGTTTATTGTATTCTTTCCTTTGTTTGAATTACCACCAACTGAATTATCTGTATGTGATTCAAAATGAAAATTATCACTTGGTAACTTCACAACTATCTGGTCGTTATACATCCACACATTATCTGTTACCAATAGTTCTTTAGCTATATTTACCATGGTATTGGATTTGTAAAAATCTAAAAGATAATCATCATACATACCGGCACACCCTAACCCATTCCAATGGATAGGCCCACCAAATTTAGAAGGTTGTCCTATTTTATCTTCTACCCAATGTCTCCATTGTATTGCTCGTTCTCTTAATTCGGATATTATGTGAAGTGGAATGGCTTCTTGAATATGTAACCATCCTTGTTTTTTGTATAATTCTTTCATGTGAAAGAAATTTTAATTCAATTATGAGTGTTTAGCTTTGAAGTAAGTAATAAAGTTGGTTATTATAGTTTGAGCTTCTGTATTATGTGCGGAAGATAAAGCACTAGATGCTCTACTATTTATATCAGCTTGATTTATTTCTTTAAATTTAGTTATTGTTCTTTCCATGATTCCTTATTATTTGTTATGTACTATGATACCATCAGCAATATAACTATGAATATCTTTTACTGTAAAGTTATAAACAGGAGTATTATAATTATTATCTCCTTGAACTTCGTTAAGTTCATTAATAACAATCCAATCTCCTTGGTAGTTTACTTCATCACCAATTACTAATAACCCATACTCAGTACCATTATCTGGTTTGATTGACTTCCATCCATCTTTTGTTAAGAATGGGTGTTCATCTGTAAATGTTATTTTTAAATCATTAATGTTGTATAAATTACGGTCACCTAATATTGTTGGTTTTAATTCACTTACAACACCATTACTACGTTCACCATCTTTCCATCCAATTACTTCATCACCTACTATAATATCTTCTATATTTTTAGAATCACCATTTGATAATGAAATTTCAGTACCAGATATAAAACAACATGAAGGTACAAATCTATTGTGAGCTAAGAAATCATTAGCATAAAAGTTATTATTATCTTTTACTTCTTTTAGATTGTAAACATCTTCAAATCCTACATCTTCCATACTAGTAATTGTAACTCCATCATTATCTATATGTAATACTTCATCACCTTCTTCAATTTGTTCCACCTCTAACCCACTATCTTCAAGTGTTTGGTTAGGTAAGGCAGATGCATATCCTTTTCCTACAACATATAGGGGATGATCTTTTGTACCAGTAAGTTCAGTTCCATTTTCGAATGTATATTTTACTACATTTTCTTTTTTCTTAAACATCAATTCAATTACTTCTTTGTATTCAATAGTATCGTTATCATGATTGAATGTTTTAACTTTATCACCAACTTTTACATCTTCAATATTTTTAATTCCTTCTTCTGTATGTATTTTTGTTCCTGCGATAAAACATGGTGAGTTGTGAACTATTATATCACTAACTGATGAACTTACTAAATAAGTATCTGTTGTTTCAACATCAATTCTATGTAATGAACCACTTTCACTAGGGTCAATTACTACAAGTTTATTAGAAACAATAGGTATCAAAGAACCACTTGGATTAACCAAGAAATGGTCTGATGGGTTAATTTTATATTGTTGTGTGAACGCCATTTCGTCTGAACCAGTACTATATACCAAGAAGTGTTTAGCTGGGGCACAATAAATGAATTCATCAGATGAAACTCCTACTTCACCAAGTGTTCCATATTTGGGTTCACCTGAAGTTGCGTTTACTTGTACAACGGAAGATGTTATAAATGAGCCAGATGGTAGTTCGTTTCCACTTGAAGACCAAGCTGCGTAAACATAAGGGTCATCACTATCTGGTAATCCATTTATGAAAAAAGATTTCATGTTATCATCCGCTACAACATCTCCAACCTTTACAACAGAAGAGTCACTTTTGTAGATAAGTTCATCTGAGTATATCATCTCTCCTTGTTGATGTCTAATAAAGTTAGATGTAAGTTGAAAATAATGTTTATCATCATATTGCATCATATCAGCGTTATTATCTACAACATATGATATTTCACTTGCCGTTGGAATATCAAAGAATGATTCAGTTCCCCATTTACCTATACTTACATATTTTATATCTGTATCATACAAAATTCCTACTGTTCTGAATCCTGATATTTTATTATCAGATACATCAGATACATTGTAATGGTATCTTTCTATGGTACGAGTATCTTTATCAAATGCCTCAATTAACTTGTCTGTTCTTTCACTATTTGTTGAACCACTATTACCAAGTTTGATAAACTTTAAAGGTTGGTGTTGTTCAGATTTATCTTTTAAAACAAAATCAGGTAAAGAAGCGTGGTCATTTATATCACTTGTTAGTGTGTTTACAGTATATTCACTACCAGAATAATAATATTCTGATATAGAACTTGTTGCTGAGTTATCGTAAAATAATTTTTGAAGATTTGCTCTATCTTTACAATAAGTAGAATCAAATATTGCATTATCATCATATGCCAATCTTAATATAAATTTGTTAGATGCATCTGTTACTGAAGATGGATATATACTACCATTTAGTTCTTGTTGTCTTGTTAGAGTTGTAATAAATGTTGCATTAGATTCAATATATGATGCTAATTTATTAACAAACTCTAATTGCCATCCTTTGTAAATTAATACTAAAGTATCTATACTATTATCTGATAGTATTGTTTTAAAATCACTAAAATCAAATCTAGCGTCTAGTGTGTTTGAAATAAAGCCTGTATCTGTATTAAACTCTAATAACCTTAACTTTGCATCAGAATCTTGTATAAAATCGGCTGAGAATAATGTACCTTTCATTTGGTTGTTTCCTATTGTTATATATACCTATGTTGTATATAAATATAATTAAATTAAACTTTGAATCCTTTTAGGAGTCTTTATCTTTATGTTTTTATTAGATATATTTTCCTTATATCCACTTATAACAGAACATACTTCATATTTTTCTTTTGATACAAACCATTCTTGTGCTCTGTTTAAAACTGTCATGTAATCTTTTTTCTTTATTTCAATTACATTTTTTATATTAGGGTGAATTAATAAAACAATAGATTCTCTGTTCTTAAGTGCAGCATGATTTATTGCCGTTGATATTTGGTAAAATACCTCATTACCTCTTGATTCTAAAAATCTTAATATTCTCGGTTCATCTGTTTCAAGTAAATACTTTTCCCATGAAACTGTTCTATGTGCATCTCCTATCATAAGTATTGTTTTGGGGGTCTATTACCACCACCACCTCTTGGTCTGGTTCTTGTTCCATCATTGGTTATAATTGGCTTACCAGGATCTTGGAAACTTCCTCCTCCTCTAGTACCACCTCCTCTAGTATCAGATACAATCGTTTTTGTTGTATCATTGTTTAGTACTACCCATCTACCATTATCAGAACCTCTTCTTCCAAATCTTTTTCTTCCGTTCTTCCAAATATAATCGTTACCATCTGTCCAAGTTTTTACTTCACCTCCACGAACTCCTCTATATCCAAATGGTGGATATACATCGTTAACAGGTATTGGGTCTTTTACTGAGTCATCGGTTGTAACAACTGGTGATTCAGATGTTCCTACTGTTTGACCAACAGTACCTCCTGATTTAGAAGGCTCTTCTCCATTTAATACATCTAATGCATCTGAATGGTCAAATCCTAACTCTTCGGTTGTTTCAACATTCCAACTTCCTATTTGGTCAGCTTTTCTTAGTTCTTCACTATCTGAACCACATAACCACTCTATGTGATATAATATATCTTTTATATTATTAATAGTATCACTAACTTTTACTTCAGCATATTGTTCTGGTGTATTAAACACGTCTTTACTACCATATCCAGTTAAAAAACTAGAGTCTAATGTAACAACCGATACTGTGTTTTTGTTTCTATATGGATTAGCTGAACTATTTTCTGATCGTAGTTCTGCAAGAAATATTGGAGATGTATGTAAAGTACCATCTTCAAATTGAACTAAAAAATTAAAAGTTGTTCCTGTACATTCAGTTATACCATTTAAATCTACATCTGTAAATTCTAAAAAGTTTTCTGTAAATTTTCCTGATAATCTTATATTTCCTCCGTCTCTTGTGTAGTTAGAACTTGGGTCTGTACCTAGTTCTTCAGGATATGGATTTCTTAAATATGGAAGACTTGATGTAGTAGATACTACATTAGGAGGTTGTACGTCTATTCTTGGTGGAGTAAAAGCAACAGGAGATTCTTCTCTAAAGAAACCTGTTGATACTTCTTCTTCTTGTATGTAGTTGTTTCTTCCAGATTGAATTATCTTAGATACATCTCTAGGTGGTTTGGGTTTTGTTTGCCCTTTTCTTGGACGGAGTACCGAAGCGGGGTTTATACCACTTTGGGTTCTTCTACCAAATCGTTCACTAAATTTCTGTCTACGTGCCATACAAGTATAAATATGGTCTTATGTAAATTACTTATTCTTTTTAACTGTATTTAGAGCATTTTGATATACATCATCCAACTCCATATGAGGATTGGTTTCTCTTATCTTTTTAACTTCAGCAAATACCTCATCTTTAATTCCAAGGGCATGAGCTTCGTATAAGTAATCTTCAGCGTTCATTAACTGTTGAGTTTTTGTTGTAATCTTTGTAACTTTAGTTTATCTTTGTCTGATAATGGGTGTTGTAATTTTAGTTTAGCTATTTGTTCAAGGATTTCTTTTTGAGACTGTTCCATGTTTGTTTATTTATAAATATTAGTATAA
>Ga0308008_1000971_pt1 | contig 10261 bp, 5 predicted proteins | sample Neamet125_FD_203140 | JGI IMG/M metagenome (GOLD analysis project Ga0308008, IMG submission 203140) | Marine microbial communities from water near the shore, Antarctic Ocean - #125 | ecosystem: Environmental > Aquatic > Marine > Unclassified | place: Southern Ocean | collected 2014-07-24
CTACTGATATGCTTGTTCTTATTAAACTAGACCCGGCAATCCAATACAGGATATATGGTAATAAGGTGTATGCAAATACGTCTGGTCCTTTGTATTGTGACTACATTGCTAATGTGTCTGAAGGCGAGTGGCCTGTCTACTTTGCTAAAATGATTGAATACGCTTTAGCTATGGATTTTGCGCCCTCTATTAGAGACAGTGCAGCATCAGCCGAAGTTAATGCGGGTAAGTATACAAATGCCTCACGAATGGCACGATACACAGACTCCCAGCAATATCCTACCGAGCCGCTTAGAAGCCAACCCTTTATTAATGTGAGGCGCTAATGCCTAGATCAAGTTTTCTTCAAAGCAGTTTTGCTAGTGGCGAACTGTCTCCGTTATTAAAAGGCCGTACAGACCTAGAGCAATACTATGCTGGTCTAGCTACTGCTGAAAACGTGGTTATTGTTCCTCAAGGTGGAATGAAAAGACGGCCTGGAACCGAGCATATTGGCGATGCTATTAGAAACACTACGCATTACACATCAGGGTTTACGCTAACAGTTCCTAACGGTGGTACGTTGTCTCATGTAAATGATCTTAAAGATTCAACTAATAGTGTTACTACTGCTAGCATTGGGACTACTGGTGTAGGTGCTACAGAGTATATAGTTGCTCATTATGATCTAAGCACTCAAACTACTGGCGTTAGATTTGTAGATGTAAGGGGTATTAAATTATCTGTTGTCAATACAGACACAGCACAGTTTAAAATACAAATATCAAACAACAATTCTACTTGGGTAACATTGCATACTATTGCAGTAACTAGTTACCCGCAAAACATTCGGATTAGAAACAACGTAGTTTATTCTAGCCCTTACGTTAGGTTAGTAAGAACAGGTGATACTGGCGATCTAGGCACTCAAAAGCTGTCTATTTCTGATTTTAATACTTATCTAGAAACTGGCAGCGCATCTCCTGTTAAAACATTTGATTTTAGCATTGAGGACGATAGACGTTACTTAGTTGTTATTAGTCAGGGTAATGGTGCTTTCTATCGGATTCCTTACGAGGGCCAAGCAGGTACTACGTTTGTAGGTGACATTAGGCTTCCATACACTGCTGCTCAAGTAACTGGAGTGCGTGACGCTCAAACAGAAAATGTTATGCTATTGTTCCATGAGGAACATCCATCTAAACGAATTATCAATGACGGTGCTAATAACGCAAATTCTTTTGTTGTAGATAACATTCCATTCTTAAACGTCCCTCAGTACGATTATAATGATGCCAGCAGCCCTACACCTACTAATGATGTGCAAATTTTGACGTTTGGATCGCAATTTGTTGCAGGAGATACATATCAAATTGATGTAGAAGGCGTGTTAAGTAAAAGCATTACCTTTGCTGGTGACACTGGCGGTAATCAAGAATCATCTACAACTTTTAACTTACAAAAGAATCTACAAGAAATGCCTGTGTTTGGTGAGTCAGGTGTTGATGTAGCTAGAACTGGTGTTTTGCAATACACAATTACTATTAGTGGCGAGTCTACTAAAAACTTTGAAGTGTTTACTGGATTTCCTACTAGTGGTATTAGCCATGCAAACCAAAAAATCACGTTTGCTAAAACTCAAAATGGCTCCCCACGCAAAGAAGATGTTTGGAGTGCTACCCGTGGTTATCCTAAAATGGGCGCATTCCATGAAGGCCGCTTATGGTTAGGTGGTACTAGGTCTAAACCGCAAAGTTTATTTGCCTCTAAGTCTGGATCATTTTTTGATTACTTCTTTGAAGAAGGTTCTGATGATGAAGGTATGTTTATTACTATTACTGCTAGAAGTTTAACTGACATTGTAGATATTAACTCTGATCGCGGGTTACAGATATTTACTACTGGCGCTGAATTTCTTGTTAAAAACAACACTCCATCTACAGTGTCTATTGTTGCTCAGACTCAGCATGGTGCAGCAGACCTAGAAGCTCAGTCAGTAGATGGTGCTACTTTGTTTGTAGACCAGAACGGTAGAACGCTGAGACAGTATCTGTTTAATTTTAACGAGGATGCTTATACGTCTAATGACATATCAGTGTTGTCCTCTCAGCTTATTAATAACCCACAAGACATCTCTATATTGTCAGGTACTACTTCAGAAGATGCTAACTGGGTATTTATCATCAATCAGGACGGCACAGGAGCCGTTCTAAACACTGTTAGATCTCAAGACATCAATGGGTTCACTAAGTGGATTAATGGCGACACAGGCATCTCAGACAAGCTTAAACTGGCTTCTGTAACGTCAGTTAACAACGAGATGTATATTGTTAACAGTCGCGGTGGATTAACCCCCTGGTACTTTATTGAACGGTGGAGTTTTGATCACCTAATGGATTCGTCTGTTAAGCTGTCTAATGTTACTACTAATGTAGTTAATTTGGGTACAGACCACCTAAACAATAAAGTTGTTAGTGTTCTAGCTAATGGAAACACATTACCTAAAAGACAAGTAGACCTTAACAACGGCACAATTACATTAACTAATGAAGAGCTTTCTGGGGGTGCATTGAATTTGGAGGTAGGGTATAACTTTGTACCTAAGATTGTGCCAATGCCGTTAAACACCAGTTCTCAAGCTAGTAGCCAAAACGCTATGCGAGAAAAGAAGATTACTCGTATGAACATTAGAGTGTATGAAAGTGCTAATGTGTATATTGATGACAACCCTGTTCCAGTAAGAGCATTTGGAGAGTCTGCTAATAGCCCTGTAGGCACCCCCTTTGAGATTAAAACTGGTATTATTCAGGATAACAATGGTGGTAACGGTTGGGGTGTAGACGTAGTTCCTGTAATTACTGTACCTGATGCCGCGCCATTCCATATTCAGGCTATTGAATACGAGGTAGAATCATCGTGAATCTAGCAGTTCAAGACAACATCTATAAGTTTCAGTCTATGCTTCAGTCTAGCGACACTATAGAATTAGCTGTAGAGCATCATTTTTCTGATGGCCTGTATGCTAGAGAATTGTTTATTCCTGCTGGTGTTTGCCTTGTAGGGGCTTTGCATAAGACTCGTCACATGTACATGGTGATGAAAGGTAAGTGCAAAGTATCAAGTCAGTTTGGTGAACAAGAAATTGAAGCGCCTTTTATTGGTGAAACAATACCGGGTACTAAACGCATTATCTATGCAGAAACTGATTGTGTCTGGGTAGGGTTTCATCCTACAGACCTTACAGACCCAGAAGAAATTGGTAAACAAATTTTAGAACCGGAGAAAGTTTAATGTGGGCAATCGTAGCGGCTATTGCTGTCTCCACTGTTACAACAGCAGTGGGACAGAGAAACGCTGGTAAAGCACAGCAAATAGAAATGAATCGAGCCGCAGAAGAGGAAAAGATTGCTGCCGAATCTCTTGAGCTACAGCGTAAACAAGAACTAAATAAAGTCTTAGCTGCTAACAATGCTGCTTTAGCTGCTGGCAATATAGGCATGGAAGGTACGCCTTCTAGTATTGCTTTAGCATCTGCTGAACAAGCTAGTCTTAGTGAAGGCATGGCTGGTCTAAGCTCTCGGTTAAAGCAAGCTCAGTTTAAACGCCAAGGAGCAACAGCAAAAAGTGCAGGTAATCTTTCTGCTGCTAGTACATTGCTGTCTGGTACTGCACAAATTGGACAAGCATACAATGCTGCTCAAGATCGAAAAGGATAAAGGGTAATAAAGATGGCACAAAAACCAATTGGCTTTTACGGTAAGTTTACCCCTACTAGCATAGACAATACTGTTGGCGATAGATTCAAAGCATTAGCAGGCTTATCTTCAGAGGTAGGCCAGCTTGCTGTGGGCATAGGTAAGGCTAAAGCGGCAGCAGACGCGCCAGAACAAGCTGCTGCGGCTGTAGAAGAAGCTATTACAATTGATCCTGAAACCGGACAAACAGTTATTGGGGAAGTTAAAAAGCGCAGTTCATTTGCATGGGGAAACGCGCAATTTAATCAATCTTTAACTACAGGCATTATGGCTCGGTTAGAAAATGACTATACAGCAAACATCCCTAGAATTGCTCTTGAATCACAAGGCGATTTAGAATTATTTGACGCTAAAATAAAAGGATATTTGCAAGCAACTAAAGGATTTGAAAATTTACCTGTAGAAATTCAAAATGCTTCTAAAAGTTATTTGCAATCTTATAGAAAGCAAGTAGCAACTGAAAATACTAAACGCACAATTGCGCAAGACCAATCTGACAGAGCGTTGTATATTCAAAAAGGGCAAGAAAATACTTTAAAATTTGTTGCTCAAGGTGATTTAGCGGCTGCTTCTGATAGTTACGAAGCTACTGTAATAGGGATTCAAGCTGGCGTAGGTATAGATTATAGTCAAAATCAAGCTGATTACAACATATCTATTCTGCAAGCAGATTATAAAACTGCTCAAGCAAAAGCAGAAGTTATAGCAATATTAGAAAATAGTAGTGACGTTGCAGCATGGCAATATTTAGAAAAACAAGTAAAAGCAATGCCAAAAGAATTTACGCCTGATCAAAGAGAGGCGTATGAGGCTGCTATAGAAACAGAAATTAAACAGCATATTACTAACGAAAATATAAAAGAAAATGAAGCTGCTGAAGGTAAAGCTTTGCGACAAGAAGTTAATGCAAAAGATATATCTATAGGCATTTCTAATGGAACTGCTAATAGACAAGATATTGATAATGCTGACATTAGCTTTACTCAAAGAAACACGTTGGTTACTCAATATCAAAACAGAGGCAAAGGCATAGATGATTATGTAGTGCTGGGAGAAATAGAGCGTTTAATCTATACTAATCCAGAACAAGCCGAAGAACTAATTGCGTCTTCTTTAGGAAATTCAATTTCTCAGCAAACAGCAAATAAATATAATGCTATTTTAAGAAATGATAAGTCTTCTGGAAAGTTGTTGCAAACTGAACAAGCTATAAAATTTGCATCGCATTTGCGTGAAAATGTAATGGATACTAGTGCTTTTGCATTTGTAGATAAAAAAGAACGAGTATTGGCATCTAAATTAAATATTGTATTTACGGAAAGAGTTCTTGCTGGCGAAGACCCAGCTAAAGTAGCTTATGAATTAATTGAAACAATTGATCCCGGCAAAGCAATTAGTAGTGGTTTTGGAGCGCCTCCATATTTTAACCAGTCTGCTAAAAAATCTAATGGGCTTGATAGCGATTTACAAAAAGCATTTGCTGAAGGCAACATGACTGACGAAGAATATAACGATGCTGTTAAAGAAAACAAAGCTTGGGAAATAAAAGTAAATGCTTACAATAGGTTTATAACTGATTACGACAAAATTATAAAAGGACAATAACGTGGCTAGAATACCTAAAGCACTTCTTCAAACATCTAATGATGCTGTGCCTACTAAGCCAGTGCTAGATCAGTTAGATGCTGATGCTGTTGTTGACCCTGTTGTTAATGATGCGTTAAGCATGGACGTTTCTATTCCTGATGATGTATTAGCAGATTTGCGCGCTCGTGACATTCAAGATAATTTAAATATTCCTGAAGACGAAATAACAGCATGGCATGGCACTCCAAATGATTTGCCGCCTGTTACTGAGCTAGTAAGTCTAGCGCATGGTGGCCGCGTTCTTGTTGATAAAAACCAGTTTCCAGATTGGACTAAACATCCTGACCTTAAACCTGGCGATTATGAGTTTGTAAAAGATCATCCTTTAGGAAAATTTGATTCAGAAAAAATTGGCACTGGAGAAGGCGCTCAAGCTTATGGGCATGGTTTATATTTTGCTCAACGAAAAGGAACAGCAGAATCATATCAAACAAAATTAACTACTGCAAAAATAGATAAAGGTAGTTTATTAGAAGTAAAAATTAAAGCTAGAGAAGATGAATTTTTAAATTTTGATGAAGTTCTTGACGAGACTGACCAAACTAATATTATGTCTCTTCTGGAAAATAATGAAGAATTGTCTGATTTTGTTGATCTTACTTATAATTCTTTTACTGAAAGCGGCTACAATCCAACAGGCATGAATTTATTAAAAGCAATGGAAGAGTCATACGAGCCTCAAGACATTGCAAAAGTGTTGTCAGATGCAGGAATTAAAGGCATTAAATACAAAGATGCTCAGACTAGATTTTCTGCAAAAGGCGCTACTTACAATTATGTAGTATTTGATGACAACATTATTTCTATTGCTAATAAATACTCTATTGGTTTAATTGCTGCTGGCAGTGTTTCTTTGGGTCTTATGACTCCACAACAAGCAATAGCAGAAGTAAATCCTATTGGCGCTCCTCAACCCGCAGCAGGAACTCCTGAGTCTGCAAATAACAACACTACTGATGCGTACATAGAATATAGAGAATCAATAGACTCACCTGAGTTAATTGCTGCTAAAAAAGCTAAAGCAGCATATCAAGCTGAACAAACTAAGAAAGATTCTTTTCCTGTAGCTGTAGCAAAAGACATTGGCAGGGGTATTGTTGATGCTCCACGAGCTATTGTTACCGGAATAACTAGCGCAATTGTAGAGACACAAGAAACGGTTAATGCTTTATTTGGCAAAAAGAAAACAATTAGCAAAGCCGATGTTTTTAAGGCTGTATTAAAATCTCAAACGCCAGAAAATGAATCTATTACTAGCGGCATGGTAGAAGGCATTAGTCAATTTTTAACTGGCTATGTAACGTCTATGAAACTTTTGCAAAATACAGGCAAAGCTGCACCTTTTATTGCTGGAGCAATTGCTGACGCAACTGTTTTTGATGAGCATGAAGCTAGACTTTCAGATTGGGTAGAAGAATATCCTGAATATAGTAATTTTGTTACTCAATATTTGCAGTCTGATCCAGAGGATAGTGTCGCTGAAGGTAAGTTTAAACTTGCATTAGAAGGTTTGTTTTTAGGTGGTGTAGCTGAAGTAATAGGTGGAGCAATTAAAACTGTTCGCCAATGGAAGAACCTAAAACAAGAAGCTTCTGCTGAAGGTTTAACGCCAGAAGAATTTGTTGGCCCTATTAAGCCTGATGAGTTAACTGAAAATGTTCCTTCATTAAGAGATGAAGAGCAAGAGTTTATTCCGTTTGATCAAATGACAGAAGATGCTAGTGTTGTTGTGTCCGACCCTACAAAAATGGGTAAAGGAACAGCGCCAGACGAAGCAGCTCAAAATATTAACCTTGACCGTTTGCAAACTACAGACGAAGTTAAAGAATTAATTGACGCTGTTTCAGTTGCTATTCCCAAAAAGATTAACGATGCTAGACGGCAGACTATAACTAATGAAGAAACTGCTAAGTTAGCTGACGAATTAGGAATGACTGTCCAAGATTTATTAGACAGAAGACCAGGCTCTGCTCCAACAGCAGAAGAAGCAGTAGCAGCAAGAAACATTTTAGTAGCTTCAGGTGACAACCTTATAGAGTTAGCAAAAAAAGCTGAAAATGGTGGCGATATTGACATAGCGTTGTTTAGAAGAGCAATGGCTCAACATGAAGCTATTCAGCTAACAGTGTCTGGGATGACAGCAGAAGCAGGTCGAGCTTTACAATCTTTTAGAATTTTAGCTACTAGCTCTAAAGAACAGATTCAAATGATTAAAGAAACTATTGAATCTAGTGGTGGCATGGCAGTTAATCAAGCAATGGCAAAACGAGCCGCTGATTTAGCCGCAGGAAACAGAAAGAATCTTGGCAAGTTTGTACGAAAAGCTTCTAAAGCAACTACAGTAGATATGATTACTGAAGTGTATGTAAATATGTTGTTATCTGGTTTGCCTACTCACGTTATTAACATTGCTAGTAATGCTAGTGTAGTTTTAAACACTATTCTTGAAAGAAAAATAGCGGGTGTTTTTGGAAACGAAGTTGAGTCAGGAGAGGCTGCTGCTCAAATGCTTGGCGTAGTTGAGGGGGCAAAAGAAGGATTTAGACTAGCTAAACTTGCTTTAAGAACAGGTGAGTCAAGCGACATAATGCAAAAACAAGATTTGCAAAACCAAAAAGCAATTAGCGCAAAAGATTTAGAGCTGTCTGGAATGCAAGGGCAAGCTGCTGATTTTTTAGGCAACACTGTTCGTTTGGCTGGTCGCGCATTATTAGCATCAGATGAATTTTTTAAAGCTATAGCATATAGAATGGAAATAAATGCTTTAGCGTATCGTACTGCTGCAAAAGAAAACTTATCTGTAGAAGATTTTACTAGTAGAGTTGCTGAAATTATTGACAATCCTCCGTCACATATAAAGATGGAGGCAGACGCTGCCAAAAGATACCAGACTTTTACAAACCCATTAGGAGAAACAGGCAGAAAATTTCAAGATTTAAGAAATAGTGATAATGCTGCTGCTGCTTTAACAGCTAGATTAATCATGCCTTTTATTAGAACTCCTGTAAATGTTGTAAAGTATGCGTCTGCAAGAACTCCATTAGCTGCGTTAATGCCAAGTGTACGCGCTGATTTTGCTGCTGGAGGGGCCAGGAAAGAAATAGCTATGGCTCGTATAGCATTAGGCAGTTCAATGATGGCAGTTGCTTCAATGATGTCGCATCAAGGAATAATAACAGGCAATGGCCCTGTTAACTATAAAGATAGACAAACTTTAGAATTAAGCGGTTGGAAACCTAATTCTGTTTTAATTGGTGGTGTTTATTATAGTATTGATCGGCTTGATCCTATATCTGATATTTTGTTAATGTCTGCAAACATTACTGAGATTATAGGCCAAGCAGATGAAGCTGAAGCACTTGATTTAGCAACTGCTGCTGCTATAAGCACTTCTCAAATGCTAATAAATGGAACATTTTTTAATGGACTAATAGCCTTTTTTGATGCGGCTGCAAGCATGAGTGCCGATCCTGAAAGCAAAAATAGAGTTCTTAATAATTGGGTATCGGGAAGAGGGACATCTTTTATTCCTACTATGGTAGGAGTTATAGAAAGAAAGGTAGACCCTACTGTTCGATTAACAAACGATTTAACAAGTAAATTAAAAGCTAAAACTCCAGGTTATTCTGAAGACTTGCCTCCAAGAAGAAACATATTTGGTGAGCAAATTGTTTTAGAAGGCGGGTTAGGCCCAGATATTATGTCCCCGGTTTACAAATCAACAAAAAAGCACGACCCTGTTGTTGATGAAATGATAGCTAACAAGGTTGATACTGGAATGCCTATTTGGAGTATAGAAGGCAGTGAGTTAACTTTAGAAGAATACGACAGATATGTGCAATTATCTGCTGGAGCTGATTTTCCTAGAAGTTTATCACAACAAATAAGCATGCTAATTAAATCTCCATTATATAAAAATTCTACAACTGGCAGAGATGGGCGTAAAGCTTTATTAATTGAGGAAATAATTATGAAGTATAGAAAGATTGCGCGCATTAGAATGAAAGAAGAATTTCCAAGTTTAAACTCCCGCATTTTAGCTTCTAAGTTTGAAAGTCAGGAGGCTCTTCAAGGTGTTGATTATCCTGACGCATTTAAAGAGCGCGCAGGCGTATTGGCAGAAGACCTTATAAAATGATCTATAAACTCGAATGTAGTATAATTAGCACAATTATTGGGGTGCAGAAATGACAGTAACAGCAGCAACAACTAGGAATGATTATACTGCTACAAACGGGCAGACAGTATTTCCGTACACGTTTACGGCTTTAGCTGATTCCGACATAAAGGTATTGAAGAACGGGGTAGCTATATCCCTAGGCGTTGACTTTACAATTAGTGGAGTGCCTACCTATGGGGGCAATGTAACCCTAGCTACTGGGGCTGCGCTTAACGATAAGATATCTGTCTACCTAGACATGCCTTTATCTAGGACTACTAACTACCAGAATAGCGGTGACTTCCTAGCTCTTGATGTTAACGGCGATTTCAACAAGTTATGGATTGCCCTACAGCAGACTGAAACAGACTTTGACAGGGCCATTAGACGGCCTCTAAACGAGCCTGGCACTATTAACATGCAACTGCCTGCCGTAGCTAACCGCTCTAATAAGCTGCTTACATTTGACGGTAGTGGCGCTGTGCTAATGAAGGACTATGTTGATGGTGCTTTACAGACTTTAAACGTAGATGCTTTTACAGGTGATGGCACTACTACTGCTTTTTCTATCAGTGGCCCATCGACTAGTGTCTCAATGATTCAGGTTAACATTGACGGCATTATCCAGCAGATCACAACGTATACAGTATCAGGCAGCTTAGTTACCCTGTCAGAAGCACCACCTAAGAACGCATCAATTGAAATCAGAGTGTTGTATAAA
>Ga0308008_1000973_pt1 | contig 10242 bp, 3 predicted proteins | sample Neamet125_FD_203140 | JGI IMG/M metagenome (GOLD analysis project Ga0308008, IMG submission 203140) | Marine microbial communities from water near the shore, Antarctic Ocean - #125 | ecosystem: Environmental > Aquatic > Marine > Unclassified | place: Southern Ocean | collected 2014-07-24
TGCAATACCAGTTTTATTTTCTATTATCTTATTAAACTCTATATCTAAATTCTTGCTAAACTTTATTTTAGCTTGTTGAACTTTTGATTTAACATCTAGCACCGATAAAGCATCTTTAACAGCTTTAACATTTCCAATCGCATCGTCAGTAAAATAAAAATCATTATAACCATCAGCCGCTTTACCTACTAGCCAACCAGCCTTAGCCTGTGGAGAACCGTCTCCTAAGCCTGTTATATTCTTTAAAGGTATATCTAGTCCTAATGATCCTAAAAACTCCTTAATTGGCCCCGCAGCATCAGCTGGACGCGCTGTAAGAACAAATATATCTTCTGATCCTCTTACTTCTTGTATCTTTTTAGCTACTTCGAACAAAGGTCCTTTTTTACCGTCCATAACTTTACTAAACTCTGAGAAGTCCCAAGTAGCACCTTCAGCTTCCATAGTACCTGCGTCTTTAGCAAAAGTTTCAGCATCTATTTTACCAGTAGTACCGTCAGGCATCGTATAACCTACCTTGCTTTTAGTCCTAGCAAGAGTATCATCAAAATCAAATACTCTTATTTTTTTAACAGGGGCATCTATTTTTCTAGCATTATCTAAAGCTTTGTCAGTTTTAGCTAATGCATTAATACCTTCTTGCACCGTAATTGATCTAGAGTATTGCATAAAACCAGGTAGAGCTTTATTGTTTGATTCACTAGCTTTTATTTTATTATTTACTAAAGATCTAAATATTGTAGGAGCGTATTTACTGTATAAATATTCATTTAAAGTAGCACCTGGAAGCTTGTCTATCATTATCATACTAGCTGCTTCTCCTTCTAATAAGAAAGTGTTAGCGTATATGTTATCAGATATCTTTCCAGCAGCGCCGCCTTGTTCCGCGCTATCTTTTAAAAGCTTGTTGTTTTCAGAAGTTAAACCTTGCTGCAAAGAGTTGACTAATAAATCAATTTCAAATAAAGCTTTTTTACTAGTTGGGTTTTTTTGATATCTATTTAAAATATCTATAAACTCGTTGTTATAATTAAATAACTCTTTCATGTGCTCATTATGAGTCTTCTTGTCTCCAGGACCACCTGGTTCAGTAGTTATCATAGTCATAGGTACAAAACCTTTTATGATACCATTAGCGTGGTTTGTTTGTAGTTTTAGAAAGTTTATAATATTTTCTAAAGCAACTGCTTTATTTTTGCTTTTACCAAAAGAACTCGCTAATCCCTTGTATACAAAACCTATGGCTTTTAGGTTAGATTTTTTAGTTTGATTATAACCTTCAAAATTACCTTTAGTATTTAATTTTCTTAAAGAAGGATGAGTCAATTCGTTAGCTGCGTACAAAGCATAATCTTCTTGCCAACCTTCTTTAGTGTCTTTAAGTTGTTTTAATTTTCTTTCTATTTTACCTTTAAAACCATTGCCATAACCCCAAGCTGGTTGATAAACTGTTTTCATCCATGAAGCTACTTTCTTTGTGCCTTTACCCGATGCCATGTCTAAGAACATCTTAGCTGAGATTCTTTTTCCTGCTATTTTTATACTTTTACCAGAACCAACAGTTGCTTTTAATGCTGCTAGCATTTGCTTAGCTTCTGATTTTAATGATTCAACATTAGGAAACATGTCTATAATATCAGTCAACATAGCTAATGTACGCGCTGAGTTTTCAGCATTACCTAACTGAGGTTCGCTAAAATAGTTTAAGTCTAATCCAAACTTTTTACCTATCTTGGGTGTAACCTTTTTCCAATTAGTCTCATTTTCTTCCTCCATTTCTTTCATAGACTTAGGAGTAATGCCTTGTTCTTCAGCTAATTTATTACGTTCAGCGGCATCAGTTGATTCTAGCTCTGATTTTGACGTTTTAATCAAATTAGTCATATCTTCTATAGCTTCATAAAAAAGTTTTTTATCTGAAGCTTCGCTTTCGTCAACTATTTTTATAAGATCTATTATAGGTTTATTTTTATTTATAGCAATTTGAAGATCTTTTTTTAACTTTGAATCAGGTAGGTTTTTACTGAATACGATTCTACCTCTACCTGCGCCCGCATCAACTCGTTGCTGCTGAGTTAAGTCTTTCTCAGTTCTAACTAATTCATTAGTTATGTTTTTGTCTACTATATCAATGATACCTTTTATTACTGTGCCGTTTGGAGATCTTGGATTTATAGGTCTAGGTTTACCATCTTTAGGTCTACCTATTACTTCTAGTATTTCATTGTTAGTTAAACCTTTTCGTAATATAAACGGAGACAAATTGTCTCCTCGTTTAGATTTAACATAGAAAGCGTCAAGCATTTTCTGAGGTACACCTGTCGATGTTCCAATAAGTTTTTCAGATGCACCTTCTAATACCGCTCCTTCAGGAAGAGTATTTCTAATATAGTCTATATTCTTACTGATAAACATAGCAGCTGCAGTAGTTTCACCTTTAGATAAATTCTTAGCAGGATTACCTATTTTACCCATAGGTATACCTGTAACCTCACTAGTTATCTCACTAGTTATACCTTTTATTTTCTTGTAAGATAAATTCTCAAGATCCATAGGCGTGTCAGAAACTATTTCTTTTGAAATATAATATTCCCATGGATTTAGTAACTTCGTGGCCTTTATAAGCTTAACGTCTTTGCCAGAGGTTTTTGAAGTCTGTTCAGCAGCTACTTTAGATGCTTTGTCTAATCCTTCAGTAAAAGTTTTATCTAAGTTTTTATCGAATATAGCTATAGATCTTGTTCTAAGATATTTGTTTATATAAGCAGCTATAGGAACAACTTCACCTTTTGAATCACGAGTCTCAGCGTTAACATCCTTATTGTATTTGTTTATTAAATCAAGCAAACCCTGCGGACCAGTAGTAAGTGCACTCTTTAATTTAACCTCATCAAAACCAGGTACATTTCTTCTTGTTTGTACTATTTTATTTATACTAGGTTCAAACTCTTTTATTATCTCAGCTTCATAACCTTCTTTTTTTTCTTCGTAAAGCTTTTGAACTTTTTCAGAAGAAGCAGTTTGTTTAGCTGTTACAGTCTTTTTAAGCGAGGTACTTTTACCTGTAGCTTCTTTCTTTTCAGCTTGCTTTATTTTTAAATTCAAGTTACTCACTTGTGAATCAAATTCAGCTTGTTCTGAGAATTCAAACTCTCTATCGTTTAAAGACTCTAGATCTTGCTTAAGCTCTGTTAAAGATTTTGATTTTGATATATTACCATCTAAGCCAACTTTACCAGCTTTAACACCTGATGCTTTTTCACCTTTTTTTACAGCTTCAATAACGTTTTTATTAGACTCACCTTTCAAAGCACTTTTATTATATGCTTTTAAAAATTTAAATACATCTTCTCCTTTTTTAAAGTCTATATTTTCAAAACCTTGCTTAAAGAAAACTTTATTAAAAAAGTCTACTAATTTAGTTCCAAAACCATCATTATATTTTATATTCTTTTTAATTATACCATCAGAAAAATAATTTATAAACTCTGCATCATGTTCGCTTTTTTCTACATTTTTGTCTAATTGGTCTTGTACGTAATCTATTTGATCTTGACTTAATGATTTTTTAAAATCCTTTACAAGTATACCTTGAGATTTTTTGTCTCCGACTAACGCATTTAATATAGGGTGCAATACCTCATGCGTACCTACGCTGACAGCGCCAACCTCTCTTGCTCTTTGTTTATCTATAAATATTTTACCTTTACCTATGAAAACTCCTTCTGAACCAGCAGCGTCTTCTCCACCTGCTTCTCTTGCGTCTGGATCATTTCTAATAGCTTCTAAGTATTCTTCAGTAGTTTCATAAACAACTGGAACTTCTGTAAAACCTAACTTTTCAGTAATTTCTCCTGCTAATTCTATATTACCTTCTAGGTTCTTATCTACCGTAGTACTTATTAAAGAAGATTGAATTTTTCCGTCAATAGCTTCTATTTTTTCATTTATAGGACCATGAAAAGAAGAATCTGTTTTTGATTTTTCTTCTATTAATTTCTTCTTCTCTATCAATAACTCAATTTGATCAGACGAAACATTCTCTGGAGCAGTTTTCATAACGCTAACAACGTCTCTAGCAAAAACTCTAGCTTTGTTTATATCCTTTATAAGAGTAGGGTCTTCAGCGGTCTTTAACATCTCTTTGAAATAAAGATCTGTAGAGTTTATGTTATTATATATACCTCTGTATATTTCAGCTTTTTGATTATTGTATGTGCTTTTAACACCTGCAAGACCCATACCACCGCTAAGCATAATAGTACCAGCTACTAAATTTATTTGTTCGTCAATAAATTCATTTTGCTTTAATGCACCTAAACCAAAAGACATGTCGGTAAGTACGTTCATTCCAAAATTAACTTCTTCTTCTAAAATCTCTTTAAGAATATTTCCTGTATATGTTTTTACAACGGCTTTACTACCTTCTTTAGTTGTAATTTTCTTTAAATTTGTAAAAAGTGCATTTTTAAGTTCTTTACCTGCACCACCTTTTATAAAATTATAATCAGGCATTATAGCTTGAACTAGACCTTCTGTAAATGAAACGGTTGTGGCATACAAGTCTCCCATAGGGCCACTTAAACCTTTTTTATTTGCTTCTATAGAATTATTTAATATAGTCATTCTAAAGGCAGCATCACTAGATATAATAGTGTTTTTCATAGCTTGAGCAGACTTTGTCAAAACCCCTGCCTTAGTATAATTTGAAAGCATTTTACCCATGCCCTCTCTATAACCTGTAAAATTACCTTGCTTTACGCTTCTTATTATTTCAGCCGTAAAAGGAACCATGTTAAAAGCTGTTTTAGCCCATGCTCTAGCACTAAAATCTTTACGATTACCTTTACCGTCCGTAATATTAAATTTCTCGTCTTTAGAGTCTGGAACTACATCGTAGTTTAGAAAATCACCCCAAGTGTCTCTCATAGCGTCATAGCTACTATAAGTATTATCATCAGTAGTTATATCTCCAAAGGCAGTTGTTGCAAATACACCTAGTCCAACAGTGTTTTGAGCAGCTAGTTTTACTGCGCTTTGAATACCTCCTCCTATCATGTCAATGGTTCCATTCCAAAAACCATCACCCGCAAAAGCCTCTCTATACTTGTCAACGTCTTCAGTTAGTTTAAAATTGCTTTTTAAAGCCATCTTAGAAATGTCTACACCCCATTGTGCATTAACAATTTCTTTACTTTTATTTAAAGACTCTTGTTTACCTTTATATTTAGTAGAAGTTGTTTCAAATGTTTCTTTTAAAACATTATATTGTTTTATTAAACCATTATATTCATCTACAGTTTCTTGAGAATAACCTTCTTCAGGTTTATTGTTTTTTATAAAATTTATGTCTGCAACTATAGATGATTCTTGTCTTTTTAAATCACCAAAAACATCTTCAGTTTCTAGTTTTAAATCATCATATTCTTTTACTATCTCTTTACGTATATCTAGTATCTTAGGTATTCTATATTTATTTATTAAAGTTTCTTTATCTTTTAGATTCATAAAACCTCCAGCTAGTTTTTGAAGAGTTCTAACATCTTCACCACCAGCAATAGCTGCTTCGATACCGTCTTCAAGATCTATTATTTCTGAAGGAGTTTCGGTTTTGCGATCAAAAATCCAGTTACCAGTTAGAGCTTGCACGCCTTTCTTAAAAAGCCCTGTAGAGAAAGGATCATCAAAAGTACCACTATTGCTTCCTGTATCTTTCTGCAACTGCTCTATAGCTTTATCTTTTAACTCAAAATTCTCATCACGTCTATATATTAATTCTTTTTCTTCTCTTGCCTCTTTATCAAACTTATCTGATTGATCGTCTATATACTGCCTACCTTCTTCCCACGTGTTAAACGTTCCGTCTTCAAGACTTTCTGTAGCAAAATTAGTTGCTAGTTTAATTAGCTTACTCTTAGCTTTAGAGGTTTTCTTTAGTGTCTTTTTTACTTCTTCATAGTCTGTTATAATAACACCACCACTATTTCTTTTTTGTATCTTATTACCCATTGGACCTCTTTCAATAAAGTCTTCATCGGTTAAGTCCATTATAGTAGCAGGTTTATTACCTGTTCTTTGCTCGTAATTAAAACTAGCTTGTTCGTTTGATAACGGCTCCGAAGAACCATTTTCCAAATTGGATTCCGTAATTTCTTTCGACCCTATCGCTTGATCCACAATCGCAGAGTCTATTTTCTTTTTTGGCACTAACGTAGCGTCTTTGTTACTTTCTAAAAAATTATCAACATCTTCTTTAGCAACATATATTATATCACCTGATTTTAACTTATAGTCTGGCATGTTATTTATTTTTAATTGTCGTAATATAATTCTTTCTCTCTTGTTTCGGGATTCCATCTAAACTTCGGCGTCTGCGTTGCTTCTTTAGGTGAACCATCTTTGTTTCTAGTTGCTTTTATGTCCTGCATTGTTTGTTGAAGTCTTTGCTTCTCTGTTAGCTGTTTAGCGCCAGAGGCTTTAGGTTTAAATGATTTAAGTTCTTTTCTAATTGATTTCTTAAAAGCTTCTCTATTCTTAATATTACCCTTACCTGGATAAAGCTCAAGAGCAAGAGTTTGTAATTCGTTGTCATTAGAAAGATCGAATGTAGCTGAATTCCTATCTCTTGATTTTTCGCCGTTTTTAATTTTAGTTGTACCTGTGTAATATGAAATACTTAACTTTCCATCTTCAGAAATTTTTGAATCATATATACTACTTTTGTCACCTCCACCAAAGTTCATGTTTTTTAATGAACTGTTTGTGTCTGTAATAATACTATTACCTTTTTTAGTAGCATCGTTAATAGAACTTTCGTTTTCGCTTAATCTTTCATTTTCTTTTCTTTGTGCTCTTATCTCAGCAGGAGTAGGTCCCTGAGCTACAGCTGCTTTACTGATCTGCTCTGTAAAATAAATTGTTTCGCCTAGTTCAATTGTTTTTCCATCAGCTGCATACAAGTCTATGTCACTTTGCTTAGCTTCTCTAGTTTTCATTGGTTTATCTTTGCCGATACCCATTAACTTAGTCAAGTCTCTATCCATTAAGGTCTTTTCTATAAGCGCCATCCTGTCTTTCGGCACCATCTCTGCCCAGCCTGCTTCTTGAATCTGGCCCCACATTAAATTGTTAGACATGTATTTTATCTGTTGATCCAGCGGCATTCCTCTTACTATTTTCTCTGCTTCAGCTTTATAAGCTGCTTGAATAGTTTTATTGTTCTCTAGATTTTGAGCATCAAAATGCTTTTCGGCTACATCAACTACACCAAAACCTTCTATGGTTCTTGTATTCATTATTTTATCTGCTACAAAACCTTCTCCACTTTCTTGCTGTGAATCTTTCTTTAAGTAACCAGCCTCTCTTAAAGCTTTATTTGGATCACCTTGTGGGGGTATTTTGACTATTAAACCAAGGCCATTTGGACCTAATTTATCAAGATTTCTTCTATATTCATTACCCTTCATCCATCCAGTTGGCTTACCGTTCTCGTCTAATTCTTCTGTAAATGAATTTTTAAACGTGGATTCTCCTCCTTCTAAATTTATAGTTCCGTTAGTAGTTAAACCGTTTTTTTCCCAGCTTTTATAAAGTACACTATCTTTTTTTATTCTGTTGTTTATTACTAAAATATTTTCATACTCACCAGTCTCTTTGTTCAAAGGTCTTTCTATATTCTTATCATACGTAACACCAGGTGCTTGTTGATCATTTACAGCCATAGCTGTTAGTAAATTATTTGATCCTTCACCACCTTCACCTAGTATATCGAAATTTTTTGATATCATTCCAGGCTCATCGGGTTTAAGTTCTGAATTATTAACAGTAACACTAGCGGCATTCTTACTCGATGTGTCTATATAATTTTGAAATCCATTAACTATTTTTAAATAAGCTTCTCTAGTATTTTTAGGTAAGTTAGGATTACTATTTAAAAGAGCTTCGGCTTTTACAACGCTCTCAGTATATTGTTTTCCATCTACAATAACAGAGTTTCCCTCACCCGTGGTAGACATTTGCATAAGTGTTTCTTTAACTTGCTTTGACAGCGAGTTGTCAGGAAGAGTTTTAACAAATTTATTTATCTTCTCATTTGTTTTTAACTCACTTAAGTTTAAAGCTAATTGATTAGATTCTTTTCTCTTTGCAGTAATAGCAGCTCCTTTAGCATGTATTTCAGCAAAATTAGTCATACCTTGAGCAAAAGAGCGTCCAAAATCGGCTATAGCTTTACCCCAGACTTCTCCAGATCTATCAATTATTATTTTTGGATTTCTATAACTCATTGTTTAATTTTTTTTACCCGTTCCATTATTCATAGCATTTTCAGACGCTTTTACAGTAGCTCCTGCACTCATTCCAGCTGAAGCAATTCCGCCGACAGCCGATATCATACCGCCATAAGCCGCTGATTTAGCTGCATTAGCTGAAGCTTCTGCTTGAGCTGCTTGTGCTATCTTACCCGAGGCTGCATCTAAGTCTGCATTAGTTCTGTTTTCTTGTGCTTGATATTCAAATTGCTTTCCAGCCGCATCTGTTGCTTGAACTCTCTGGCCTTCAGATATAGCTATACCTTGAAGCCTTTGCTGTTCAGACATCTTTTGTTGATTTAAAGTAGATTCTCCCTGAGCTCTAAGTTTTTCGTTTTGAGCTTCTTGACCTTCTATACTGGCAGCAATACCTTTTTTACTTTGTAAAGCAGCCTGCGCTAAAGCAGTAGCTCCACCAGCACTTGCGCCTGTAGCTCTTAACGTGTCTAAAGTATTTGCTAAAGCAATATCAGTTTGCTCCATTTGTATTTCAGCAGCTCCTGTAGCAACACCTAATTGAGCGAAAGGGTTGTTTAAGTTACCGCTTAAGTCTTTAGCCATGCTAGATAAATCCTTCGTGCTTTCATAAGGATTTATTATGTCTTGCCTAGACTCTTTTAATGAATCAACTTCTATTTGAGCTTCTTTCTTAGCTGTACGAGCATTTCTTGCGTCTTTTTTAGCTCCTTCAGCGGCTATTAAACCTCCACCTATCGACACTGCTGCGCCTACTACTGATGCTATTACTGCCATGTTATTATATTTTTTTAATTATTTCGTAGGACGGATTATCGTCTACCGTATATCCTAGTTTTTTATGCTTATCTATAAGACTTTTACTTCTACCTATACTTAAGATTACTTCAAAACCACCTTCTACACCCCATTGCTCTAATGAAGATATTAGTAATTCTATAGCTTCTGATTTATTTCTTTCATTTGGATTTGCTACAATCCATTCCATCCATGCTATCTTTGAATTTGTACCATACAGAAAACCAGCTACAATAGGTGTACCGTCTCTTTCTATTATAATACCACCTGTACCATTTTCTGGTAACAAGTTTCTAGCTAAAGGCACCCAGTCTGGCCATGATTTCCACCATTCTACTATTGTATCGTAATCATCGTGTTGTAATCTTCTTTTGCTTAATTCCATTTAATTTTATTTAATATGCTGACTCTACGTATTCAGATGATACAGCGAATAATTCCATTGGATTTACCCTGCTTGTAGTATCTGACTTTATAGTCACAGTAGCGATGTAACCTTTTACACCCGTCATTGAATTACCAAATACAATTTCTCCTTGAGTAGCTGGGCTAGCATTAACTAAATTAGCCATATATTTACCTTCTTTCCTATCGAAACCAGCATGGTACTTGTAACCAAAGTCACCATCATATTCTCCATCCGCATAACTTAACACAGGTACTATAATATCTCTTAACTCAAAAGATCTATTCGCGTTCAATGTTGGCACTTCCCACCCGGTAGAACCTTCATAGTTAATTGTCTTAAACACTTTAGACATACTAGGCTTAGGATTAAATACAAAAGTAATTGAAGAATCATATTGCACTCCATAGAAATTATTTCTAGGTGCACTATTTTGATCATAGTGCTTAAAAATACTACCACCTTTAAAAGTATAATAATCGCTTTGAACACTTAGTATTTGATCAGGTATATACGAAAAGAAACTAGGAAAACCTAAAACCCTTTCGTCAAAAGAAGTAGTAAAAGAAAGTGGAGTTGGATTAGGTTCAGGCGGTGAAGCAACAGTTTGAGTACTTTGCTGTAAAGACAATACATATTGTTTAGTATATATGTCGTATCCTCCAATAGCTTTACCACTACCGTATTGTGGTGAATCTAATATGCCAAACTCATCTCTAAAGAAATCAAGCATACCGTTGTTAGATATCTCTG
>Ga0308008_1000975_pt1 | contig 10223 bp, 10 predicted proteins | sample Neamet125_FD_203140 | JGI IMG/M metagenome (GOLD analysis project Ga0308008, IMG submission 203140) | Marine microbial communities from water near the shore, Antarctic Ocean - #125 | ecosystem: Environmental > Aquatic > Marine > Unclassified | place: Southern Ocean | collected 2014-07-24
AGCGTAGTGCTTTGATGTAGATTTAAGATCTTTAAAAGTAAAAACACCTGTTGTAGATAACTCTTGCCATTCGTGTAATGATATCTTTGAAGTTTCCAACTCTTCATATTTTTTCTCACGTTGTTCTAAAATCCTTTCGTCTAGGTTTTCATCTGCTGCTCTCATGAGATAATACGCCATCGCAGTTATTTCATTTTCGTTAAAGTAGTCACCAGTGTCATCATCTACACAATTCTTAGAGAAAGACTCTTTGATGAGAGTTCTCAACTCATCAAAATCTAAATCACCCGAACCAGCAGTGTCAGCCTCTTTAAATCTTTTGGTGGCAACACACGCTTGGGTAGCGTACCGCGCAGCTTCACGTTTGATATCAAATAACTCTAACATGGCACCCCTATATAAGTCAGACTTTTCACCTAGACAATTTTTAGCAATGAAGCCAACGAGTGTAGTCGCAAGTCCTAATAGAACAATACCAGATGTAAATTGCAAGAGAATGAAAAGGTAATCTATTTCCCCAATTAAACCAGTTTGTTGTATATCAAATAATATACCATACCTGTAAAAATCGTAATACATACCATTTGGTTGCCCACTTGTCAAATTAATTGGGTTGTTTATGTCAAATGCTGCACCACCACCGACTTGGCTATACAATATTTCATCACCTTTTGAGAACCAACCAATTTTGGGGGATACTGTCACGACAGCGTACACATCTTTACCCCCCATATCTGTATGTAATACTCGGTCAAGGTGGAAGTTATGATACTTGACCTCTATATTCAACCGCAACCCACTGGTTCTCACGTATGGATACTTTTCGATGTCTTCTCCAGCACCGTTGAAACCTGTAATATCTAAACCATCTACGTTCTGTTCATTGAATGGTTTATCGAGTTCAATTCCTGTAATGTTTAGCCACTCCGATACTTTCAGACGAATTGCATCACCCCTTTCAAATGTGTATAGATTATCATCAAACCCCTCTCTCCTAATATACGTGAGTGGTTTTGCCCCGGATTGTATACGAGAATCGAAATAATGATTGAATGCGAAATAACTATCTTCTATACCAGGTGCTAAAAAGTTTGTAGACTTTGAATGTTCACATCGTCCCATAACCTCTGTCGCTTCTCCGAGACCATTTGAGTCTGAAATACATCCAATAGAGGGTTTATTGTACCTTTGTTTTATTGTTTCAGATATATGCGTCGTAAAAAACATAACATTACCTGAGGGCAGCTTTGAGATTAACTCAGCTCCCGTATAGAACGCACATATTGGTGCGCTATAGTACCAATCATCGGAGTATTTAAACTGGTAATTTGAGAGAGTATCACAGAAAGATGATGCACCTTGGTATATCGCAGCTTGGGTAGACGTATAGTCAGTTGAAGCCAAACCCCAAGCACTCGCAACCCCTGTGGGAACTTCGGTGACGATGTACGTCTTTCCTGCAAATAATGAATAAATGACCCAAAACACAATACCAATACTGAAAAAGGAATGTAATGCAGCCAATATCGGATCACGTATAACTACAGCCTTATTGGCGGTAAACGATAGATTGACGATATTACTACGCATCCATTTCCATACTGGATTCATCTGAGCTGGGGTATAAGTCATATAGTACTGCAATTTATTTTTACAAAGTGGAAAACACATTGTAAAAGCAAAAAACTTTCCCAACCGGGTTCGAACCGATGACCTTGCGATTAACAGTCGCACGCTCTACCAACTGAGCTATGGGAAAAAAATGACAATTGTACTATCAATATACGGTACGCGTCTCCTCTCTACCTGAATCGAACAGGTGACAAATGGAACTACAGTCCATTGCTCTACCAACTGAGCTAAGGGAGGAACAACAAGCTCCCACCAAGACTTGAACTTGGGGTGGTGGATTCAAAGTCCACAGTGTTAACCAACTACACCATAAGAGCTGGAGCCTCAGCTACTATATCTATCTCTGGGTTCTCTTCTTTAAGTCCATTCACGAACTTCATACCTGTGAGTGAGACGGAAAATAGACCAGCGGAGGTATTGGCAACAATCATAGGTACTACATGAAAGTGAATTGAGTACACAAGTCCTAAAGTACTGGCCAATATATTGATATGTAAAAATGTATAATTGATAGCATCAGTATCTTTTGTTTTGTGTACATGTACAACTTGTGGCACGAACATGACGGCAATGAGAATTGAACTCACCAGTCCAATACCATCTATGATAGCATCCATTTGTTAAAATTATTCTCTACTGTTTAAGTAGGTATGTTCTTGTTTGTCGTACTACTTTCACTAGTGATCTATATTCTTGTGGAGTCTTTTCGTAAACAAGGACTTGACACAAAGGAGACCTATGAGTATAAATGTTTTATGCTTACAGTCAAAGACGCCAAAACTCGTCAAGAAACGTTCATTAAACATTTTGATGCTGCTGCACCACTTGAAATCATCTATGGTCCTAACACTTCGAAAGTTCAAATTGCACGAGAGTTTGAATACATCATGGAACCAGAGTATTTTGAAAAGGCCCTAGAGATGCACTACGACCCCACAGTCAAGAGACCAAACATAACCTTTTTTAATTTGGGTGCGATTGGTTGTTTTGTTGGGCATATGGACTTTTATAAAAGGTGTTTCGACCAAGGTCTTAAATATGCAGTCATTTTTGAAGACAACGTGGTTATCAAGTCTCCCCAACTTTTCAATGAAATTCAACAGGTGATAGATGAAAAGGGGAAGAATTTTGAAATGTGTTTTTTCCACTGTCTCTCAAGACTCCCAGATAAAACTGAAGGAACTCTAGAGAAGGTTAAATGGATATCGAGTACGAAGTGTTATCTCATAAATGTTGATAATATGCGTAAATATAACAAATATTTCTACCCGATGGACAATCACGTTGATATGAAACATGAAGATCTTATTGAAAAGGGGGCTAGGGTGTACTATAAGGATTTGCGTAAACACATGCTCATTGACCGGTCTCAAGGTAGTATCATTGGACACAGCGACCATGGTGAGAAGAACTTCATCTCGAGGCATCACCCTCAATCTACCCCCGACGATGTGAAGTGGGGCTACTAAGCTCGTTTTATGTACACAGGTCTTTCGGTCCTAATGATCGCCAAACCTGCGCGTAATATAAATCGTGCAAATCCTGAACTGACTACGACAACCGTATGGTCTATGTACTTTCTAGAACTGTATCTGTGTTCATCTAACACACCTTTCATAGAAAGAATACGCCCCAATGAAATTTTTTTACATTCCGTAGCATCTAAAACAACTCGAACACGTTTATCTTGTGACCATATTTGTGTGAAGAACGAGTCTAAATCACTCGCAGATGTCGTGTCATCCAATTTAATCGCAACCTGGTGAGTCATACTATGATACTAGAAATGAAATCATAACTTTTACAGTGAGGATAACCCACTCTAAAAGCTGTTCCAAACGGGGCTCGAACCCATGACCTTAGCGTTATAAGCACTACGCTCTAACCAACTGAGCTATAAGAACGGTGCAACTTGATTATATTACTAACCAACTTGTATAACGGTGGGACCACCCACATACTACATAGGAACTTCAACTTTAAGTTGATTTATTGAGGTTGCCTATACGGTCGAGACCGAAAAGGCTTACAACTTCACCAATAAGGAGGAATTGTTGCGACATGACCAGCATCTTCGCGATTCTGGTTTGGGGACTGTAATCACCATAACCAACACTACTCATGGTGGTGAAAGAGAAGTAGAAAGGGTCAACAAGACCATCCTTGAATCCAAACGCTCCTGGGTCAGCTCTATGAATAGAACTGTAGATGAGACCGTACACGAGGGTAATCATGAGAATTGGTAAAAGTTTTATCAATAACATTTATATTAACCTGATATTATTTCTATTGATTCTTGTCGCCCCATATCACTACTCCTCCTTCTATTTGACGTCACGTTACTAAAAGCCCCTAGCCACCTGGAAACTGCGCGTCTAGAACCAGTGAGTGATGCAGCATCATCACTTACAACGATACTTAGACCGTTGCATACATCGGGTTTATTCTCTTTATCGGGGAACTGGACCAAGAAAGCTTGAATAGTAATAGCTGGTATATCTGGTGAATCGTCGAGAAGTTTGTCGTAATCTTCCCTACATTTCATAATGAATTCAACCACGTTATCACGGTGTTTAACATCAAGAGAAAGTTCCATGTCAATACTTCTATAGAGTTTAGACCATTGTATGCACTGTGAAGAGTGTGATTCCGAAAGACTTAAACTTTGACTAAATTTACTGATAGATGTAAGTATCCCCGCTAGAACGTTTAGGAATGCGAAAAAGTACTGAATTATCATAATGTTATTTTTGGTATCATCTGAAACTCCATCATTTCCACTTGGATTTAGCACTGCAAAACCACCAACACCAGTTATACTCGCTATAACTATACTTGGGTAGGCTAACCAGTCATTCTGTTTCTTGTAGAATAGGCGTGCGTGATTATGTAACCAGCGGTATCCAGCCGCCTTTTCAGCCCATTTTATAAGCAACTTTTCTTGTTTTTCACACCATTCACACTGTTCGTCTTGTTTAACACTCATATGGTCTATTTATACCCTGGAAGATAAATCTCAAGTTCGGGTTTCATTTCTTGTACCCACCACTTTTTTTCATTCATATCCCATTTTCCACCTTTTGATTTTACTACATCTTTTTCGTCGAAAGGAACATCCAAGTATATTCGCTCTTTTACGCATGTACCCGTATCGACCATCCACTTTTTTGCTTCTTCTTCAGTTTTAAAAGATTTATACACTGCCCCACTATAGCCATCAATTTGCGTCTTAGCCTCACCCCATGTGGTGTAGATACCAGGAATATATCCTCGAAAGACGCCATAGAATTTTGACCCCTTTGTTTCACTTGCAACATTCGTTTTAGGGGTTCCACCCGCAGCTTCGTAGGCTAATTTATCAACTTCTTCATTTTTAGGGTCTCCGTTGTGTGCTTTTACCCATTTCCAATTAACAAGATTCAGTTTATTACGCACTTCATCAATAGAAATCCACAACTCTTTATTTTTTACGGGTGTACCAGTGGATGTTATCCACTCATTCTTTTTCCAGTTGATAATCCATGCGCTAATACCATTCTTCACATATTGACTATCCGTAAATATACAAACTTCTTGGATATCCCTCTTCAAACATTCCTCTAGGGCTTTGAGAATAGCAGTCATCTCCATTACATTATTAGTCGTGTCAGTCTGTTTACCAGATAATTTAAACATATCACTGACCACACCCCAGCCGCCACGTCCAGGATTTCCCAAACAACTGCCATCAGTGTAGACTTCATACATGATTCTCTTACGAATTTTTTTTCTAAGTCTATTATAAAATAATGCAACAACTTGCCCCCATGTTAATGTTGGTTTGCTGTATATGCTGCTGCTCTTCATCTATGAGAACTGCTGGTAGTATCCCCACAACACCTATGGCTTCTTCAGCTAGTTGTATGGCTCTTATGGGCACCCTCATGGGTGGTCTCGGTGGGGCTTTGTTTTGAAGGATACTCTGAAGCCTTCTTAGGTGTTTTACATATGACATCACCACAATGATCCCTATTCTGATACACCGAATTGATGGATGTTGCCACTTCTTCACACGATTTAAGGGACCAACGTCCTAACATAGGTTTTTCCACTTTAATAAAAAGTTCAAACACTTTCTTGAACATTATATTAAATAGGAGGGTTATATTTAAGTTTCTTAAAATAGTTCATCTTCAACTTCTATTTTAAGTTTGCAGTCACCTTTCGGGTAAGCCACACATAACATGGTATACCCCCTCATCATTTGATGTTCATCAAGAAAGGATTGTTCATCTTGGCTTACATGACCCCATACTAATCTCGCCACACACGCGGAACACGAACCTTTGCGACACGAATAGGGGAGGTTGATACCTTCTTCTTCCGCTGCATCTAGAATGTACGTTTCATCATCACATTCAAAGGTTTCATCACCACCGGGTGTAATGAGGATAATTTTATAATTTGCACGGACAGCTACACGAGACTTCTTCTTGATAATACGAGTTCGTGGTACGAGCGGTGGTCTAATATGACAAGTGGCAAGGGTGGACATACTATTTGAGTATGTATTTTCGTTTTTAAATAGCATTAATTGTGCATTTTAAAAATGATTTTTTGATTTAATTTACTAACAGACCGAAACCAACAAATTAGTTGGAGAAGGCGAGGCCACCCATGCCTGACTGGATGCGGAGGACGTTGTAGTTAGTCGCGAACATGTGGAGGGAGGTCGCGTTGTTGAGGGTGTTGGCCACAACCTGGACTTGCGCGTTATCGATGCGCGAGAAGTTGCAGGTACCGGTGGGTTGATGCTCCTCGGGCTTGAGCGCGAAGGAGTACGAGTAGATACCGGGGTAGGGGCAGCCAGTGTGGTGGTTGTAGGGTTGCACCTGGTTGAAGTACTTACCCGCTTGTTCCTTGAAACGGTCTTGGCCGTTGAGGATGAGCTTGAAGGTGTTGAGGGGGCCACAGGCTTCTTCGGTGAAGGCGGTCTGTGTTCCCTCACCCTTACCAACCAATACCATGGGGGTACCCGAGGACGCGGTGTTAACGAAGCAGTTAGAGCCGTTGTTGTGATGCGCAACGAGCAGCTGGTTGGATTCGAGCCTGATGTTTGTATCGGTAGACGCGGTGGTGAAGTTCCACATACCGTTGTTGGTCTGGGTGTTGGAGAAGCACCACACCAGTTCCTTGACGGGGTGGTTGTACGACAGGCGGACCTGCTTGGTACCGGCAGAGGTGACGGTGTCGGTACCGGTGTGCTGCACCTGCTCGATCAGGTATTCATGACCCTTCTGGGCGAACCGGCGACGCTCTTCGGTGTCCAGGTAGACGTAGTTGGCCCACACCTTGAACACACCAGCGTTCAGGTAGGTGGTGAAGTTGGACGCCAGGTCGAAATCCAAACGGACTTCGTGGTACTGGAGCGCAATCAGAGGCAAGTACAATCCGGGGTTCCTGTTGAAGAAGAAGATCAGAGGCAGGTAGACAGTCTTGCCGTCACCCGCGGTGGTCATCTTACCCCAAGTGGCCTTCTTGGCTTCGTCCAAGTAAAGCTCGGAGTACATGCGCCACCATTTCTGGTAGTGCTTGTCGATGCGCTGACCACCGATGGACAGTTCAACGTTGTTCACGGCACGCTCGGCAACCCAGTTGCAATCGGCGGCTTGTGCGGTGGCGGTAGTCGCCTCATCGGACTCAAGTTGGATGTACATGTCACCAACCAAATCACCGTTGCGCGCAACAGTGACGGACACGCGGCCGGAGTTGGCGGCGGTACCGTTGACGGTTTGTTCGATGTTCTCCATCGCGAAGTTAGTGTGGCGCTTGTATTTGGCCTGGAAGAAGGTCACCTCAGGGTTACCGGTAAGGTAGACATCCTGGGCGCCGTAAGCTACGAGTTGCATAAGACCACCGGCCATTTTGAGAGTTGTTGTACTATACACAGAGAAAATAATTCTGGTCAAACGCGCATATTTTGATTTGAATTTTTCTCGGTCTAAATTAAATGTCTACTTTAAATCAGCCTGAAGAAATCGAAGAAGGTGAGATCGCACCCCTACCCGAATCTGAGTATGAGACCGAATCTAATTCTGATTCGGCTGAAGAAGTGTCGATGACCGCTGATGAAAATGACGAAATTGAAGATATGGAGGGGGATGATGAAATGATGTTCGAGGATGAGGGTTTGGATATTGCTGAACTCATGACTTCCCTGCTCGCCACAGAGGATGGTGACACTGTATGTACCGCCCTGGTCGGTATCACCCAACAACTTCAAATGCAAAACAAAATATTAATCAAAATATTGAGTGAGTTGAAATCTAATTAGAGATAAAAATTGTAAATACTATAAGAGATATGGAAACTACTCATTTCATCGACAAGGAACCAAATCGTTATGAAGCGTTAGCAGAACTTCAAAAACAGAGTATCCAGTCGATGAATGAAGAAACCATCACAAAACTCGTCGATAATTTTGAGATTTATTGGGATCTCAGGACAGAGGATTATAGGAATGCCCGTGAGTTGGGGTATAGGCAATTCATCCACGCTGATAATTATGACGAGAATAACAACCCAATTGCGGCAAAGATAGATATTCTAGCTATCAAGGGTATTCGTGAGAAGCAACGTCGCTTCCTGATAGATTTGAAAAACAGGGTCAAAGAAATGAACCTCCATAAAAAACAAACTGATGATGGAATTGGTCTAACCGACCGAATCTATGGTGTCCTGAAACAACTCAAAGATGGGTATGAAAACATCCGTCGACACTACACTGCGTATGAACGTGTTGTAAATCCGACCGCTGTACCCCAAACGAGTTCAACATCTGACCCATCCACAATGTGTGATGATGATGTAGAGAGTGCAACACCTTTCCAGAAGTGTCTCATTTTCGTACTTGATGAACTTTACAAGGCTGGATATCGTAGATACAAAGGATTCTGCTGTGAGGAAATCAAGACAATTGAGGGGTATAGAACAAGAGCGTGGCGCCAGAAAATGCCCATCGAAGATTTTGTGTACTCACTCGCCCAAAAGGATGATGATTTCAACAACTGGAAGAACTTTACCAGTAAGGGGAGCATTTTTAGGGAAGTAATTGATAACATTACCAAATGTATGGACCCACAATTCCCCACAATTATCAAACGGAGGCATGTTTGGTCATTCAAGAATGGTGTATTTGTGGGTAAGGAATGGGACCCAGACCTTGGCACCTACAAATGTAGCTTCTATTCATACGAAAGCAAGGAGTTTGGGTGTCTAGACCCAACTATTATTGCCTGTAAGTATTTTGACCAGCAGTTTGACGACTTTTCACACCTCGAAAGGTGGCAAGATATCCCGACCCCCCACTTTGACACGGTTCTAAAGTATCAACAGTTTTCCGATGAAGTGTGCAATTGGGCATATGTCATGGGTGGCCGCCTCTGCTTTGATATTGGTGAGCTGGACACCTGGCAGATTATTCCTTTCTTCAAGGGTATTGCTAAATCAGGTAAGTCTACCCTAATTACCAAGGTTTTCAAAAAGTTTTATGAAGGTGAAGATGTTGGTACACTTTCGAACAACATCGAGAAGAAGTTCGGTCTTTCTGCGATTAAGGATGGCTTCATGTTTATTGCACCCGAGGTGAAAGGTGACCTTGCCCTAGAACAAGCTGAATTCCAGTCAATTGTATCAGGAGAAGACGTCTCTGTGGCTGTTAAGAATAAGACGGCTATGTCATTTGAATGGAAGGTTCCTGGTATTCTAGGTGGGAATGAAGTACCAGGATGGAAGGATAATTCAGGGTCTGTTTTGCGTCGTATTCTACCATGGAACTTCGGTAAACAGGTACGTAATGCAGACCCCCAACTCGATGAAAAACTTGAAAGTGAATTACCCAAACTTCTACTCAAATGCGTAAAAGGGTACATTGATTATGCAAACAAGTACAGGAACCAGGACATTTGGAATGTAGTACCCGAGTATTTCAAGACTATCCAAAAGCAGGTTGCAAAAGTTGCAAACTCTCTCATCCACTTTCTGGAGTCTACAATTATCGACAAGGGTAAGGACCAGTACGTGCCACAGAACCTCTTTGTTCAGTCGTTCAATACACACTGTAAAAACAATAATTTAGGGCAACACAAGTTTCATGAAGATTTCTATGTGGGTCCCTTCAGTTCCTATGATATCGAGGTTAGGAACGAATCCGTATCCTATAGGGGGAGACAGTACCCACTTCAACCTGTCATTTTCGGTATCGACTTGATTGAGGACCAGCTCATGACTGGCAACAACCATTAAAAATAATCCTTACAAATAGTAATATGAGCCAGTCGGTCAAAGAATTTGTCAGGCAGTCTGGTGTAAATGTGCAAAGTCCCGACTCTGCGTCTAATTCCAATAACAACTTCGCTCGAGAACTTGAAGCGGATATGTTTAGAAGAGAGAGAGAGCAAGCTCGTGAAGCTCGTATGAGGGCTGCAGGTTTCCGTGAACCCACACGACCCGAGTTAATCCAAAGACCCCAGAGACCTCTCCCAGGTCCACGAGCTCTCCCTCCTCCACCCCCTAGACGGAGTCGTTTCGCACAATTCGAGAATAACAACTCA
>Ga0308008_1000981_pt1 | contig 10185 bp, 16 predicted proteins | sample Neamet125_FD_203140 | JGI IMG/M metagenome (GOLD analysis project Ga0308008, IMG submission 203140) | Marine microbial communities from water near the shore, Antarctic Ocean - #125 | ecosystem: Environmental > Aquatic > Marine > Unclassified | place: Southern Ocean | collected 2014-07-24
CGGGAAGTAACGTTCGTTTGAGATTACGGAGTTGACCGCTCTCAGTAAATCATGTTCCTCAATATCCGATAGCGCATCCATGTAGATCTCTATCATCTCATCGCTCATGTTTTTTGAAAAAGCTGTGCTTAATCTGTGTATAGCCATTACGGCATTGCGTCTTCGTTGTCTCTCAGATTCGTCCATCGGCTAAACCCTCCCGGTCAACTATGGCTTGCAACTGATTCTGTATTGTGTTCGCTGGTGCCTCCTGGATGATCTCATCATTCCAGCATTCATGTTTGATCCACCGTTCCGGGTCTTTCCGGTACTTTGGGTCAGGCGTGGCTTTGACATACATCCCGGCTTGCTCAACAGCTAAAGCGGCAGTCTGTTCATCCTTCACATGTTTAGCCCATAAAGCTTTACTTGCTTTGAGACCCCGCTTTTTTGCGTATGTTGACCAGAAAACTTCGAAGTAGCCTGACCGATCAAATTCGCTCAATAGTTCTTCTTTAGTTTCTAAGTTCTTTTTATTTAAGTTAATTGGTAGCGCGATATCGCGCGCCTCGACCCGCTCCGTTTCGACCGCCTCGACCCGCTCCGTTTCGCGCTCCCCCTTAGGGTATCTCAACTCGTAATGGTTACTAGTCTGTCTCCCCTTGTCATACCGAGGTGTGACTATCAGCAATCCAGCTTCTTCTAGCTCTGCTCTACCCCGCCGTAAAGTACCTGAGTTAGTATTCTCCGGCAGCATTTCTAGCAATCGACGATTACTAGGCCAACAGCATTGCTCTTTGTTAGCGAACGCCGCTAAAGCAATCCAAAGTCTTAAGGCCGTAGGTGAAAGTTTCACTCGAAGCAGCGTGGCGGGTAAACTGATTCTGTCAGGTTCCCAACGACGTGTTTTTTTGATATCATAATCCATATATAACTCCTTGGCATCTCCAGCCTGGAACATTGAAAGTTACCCCACCCAAGTTGTACCCTGGGTGGGGTAATTACACTACATCATAATGTCAGTAAAGCGGCCCATCCTTTCTCGGTTATTCCACCAACACGACCTTCGCTCATGTGATTCATGAGGCGAGTGTCCTGCGCTTTAGCTGAGCCACGGTTACCGTGCTGTTCAATTTCGCTGACTGCCTGTATAACTCCCCACTTCGACCACCTTTTGCTATCAAGGATAGTTTCAGAGGTGTTCCAGTTGGCGAGGATGTCTCGTCGCTTGTTCATGCGGATCGTGACGCCTCTATCACCTAGCTTCTTGCCTTGATCGTCTACGTAGGCGGTTTCGCCGTTGACTTTAACTTGCTGTAAAGGTATTAAAGTTTCAACGAACGCTTTGCCGCTTTGGTAATCGAATGGCTGATCCAGCAGGTAACCAATTTCGTCATCCATGTTTTGCGCCCAAGCAATTTGTAAGCCGAGCGCTGTGCGGGCATCTTCTATCCGGTTCCAAACGTTTGATGTGTGGCGGAAACTAAATTTGCCTGCCCCGCTTTTACGTTTCCTACCGAATGTCGCAGCGAAAGCGTTAGTGCAGCTAGGAACGATTGAAGTTGAAGCGACCCGTAGGCTGCTAGTTCCATCGTATGAGTTGAAGAATCCCATGTATGGGGTCACATCAGGGTAGTTACGCATTTTGTAAGGAAGTTTGCCGAACATGAAAGTTTCAGCGCCTCCTCTGCGACTACCGGCCCATTCAGGTTCCCACCCATCGCCGCAAAGCGCTTCCATTACGTTGAGGATGTCGTGAGTCTGTATGACTCCATAAGTGTCACCGACTATTCCGAGCACTTCACCAGTGTCAGTTCTGACGGTGAGGCTTTTTTTAGGAACATCGACAAGACGTTGAAGCCGGAGACCCGGATTGTTGCTTGTAGGTAAAGCGACGGCTGCTTGTAAAGGCAGTTTGTCAACCTGAAAGTCAATGCCAGCGGTTTTTACTGCTTGCTCCATCGACATGCCGTGTATTTCTGTTCCATACTTCTCCCAAGGAGTGTTGCGTGTAACTGGGTTTCGTGTGATTGATGTCATGTTGCTCCTATGTTGTTTAAGTGTCGGGCTACTTCGGGAATCGAACCCGGCTCTGTTGAGAGTGACCATCGGTAGCGGCTAGATTAGGCTAGTTCTCGACCTTGCTTCATATGCCAGATGTTGTTTTCGATCCGGCGTGTGTCGGCAAGTAGTTCCCCAATTCTTTTATCGTCTAACCAAGAGTAATTTTGTTTTACTTCTCGCTTTAGAACTTCTTTCTTGTTCCATTCAATTTGTTCGGTCATCATTGTGATTACTTCGGCGAATGTTGCTTCGGTGTTTGTGGTTGTTGTCATGTCTTCATCTTACATTACTAGGGCGGCCCCTGTCAACTTATTCCCATATAATATCTTAATTAATTTTAATCTTCCACAATTTCAGCATCAACAGCGCACAAATTATCTAGCTCATCACGGGAAATAGAGCGTTGATTACGGTCGCCCCATGCGGCGCTAGCCTTAGCTAAACTCTCTTCGTAAATCTCATCGCCTGGCTTACCGCCGCCGAAATGCTCTATCAGTTGTTGCTTAGCTGCTTTAGAACTGACCATTTCAGGGAAACTGATTGGGTTCTCAGAATCATCAACGTTAGCGCCTAACTCTTCAGGCGTGTACAAAACGCCATGCGACATATCAGTGAAAAGAAAGCGGCAAAGATTACTGACCGCCCGCCAACGCAACATATTCGCCGGGTACTGTTTCCAAGTGTTGTTTTTTAGCAGCCCAGCGGTACGTGCATCTTCGATAGTAAAGATAGAGGTGTAGGTGTCACCGTTGTCGACTCGTGTTCCGATAGCTCTTGCGACGCCTTCCTCTTCTTCCAAAATAATGGAGTGCCCTGCCGCTCTAGCTAAACCAAGCATTGAGGCCGATGTCATTGAAGGTTTGCCTTTTATGATGTGGAAGTTGTTCATCGACTCCATCAACGACCAACCGAATGTAAGACCTGCTATCCCGGCTGAAATGATGTCATCAAGTTGGCCTCGGTATTCTTCAGGAATGCTCATTCGTGCTTGTGCTATGTCGTGCGCTTGCTGTTTCATCAAGGCGTAACGCCGTTCATCAGTGTTGATGCTTGCCCGTGTTATAGGTTGCGGCTCAATGTTTTCTAAATCGGTCATGCTGTTCCCAACTCTCTGATCTCTAGGTCTATTTTTGTTGTCTTCGTGCAGTACTCATCATCGTTGATACCAACCGCTTTCAGTTCGGTGTATCGGGGAACGAAACGGAACACCCGGTCAAGCTGAATGAGCATCGCTGCTTCTTCAGAAAGTATTTCCCCCGTGTCAGTGTTGACTCGGAGGGTTTTGTCTTCCTGTACACGCCTTCGTAATGCTTTGACCATTCCTGGAGCATCGACTTCTTTGCGACTGACTTTCGTTACTGGTGTAACTACCGCAGGTTGTAGCGAAATCAAATCATCTTCAGTGGAAGGGTCAAGGATGTCAATTTGAAATGATTTGTTTTTAGTGCTGCTCAATTCGCTTAGATGTGTGGCGATGTCACTGCTGTAATGCGACGCAAGAGCGTTTAGGTTTTTGCCGATTTCTTTCCAGGCGCTTATAAGGGCTGCTGCTTCCATTGCTTCAAGCCCCGGATTGGAACGGTTGAGGTGGTCAACCATATGAACCATCACTGTAGTCATGGCTTTAGCGTCAGCGAATGCGTAGCTCGCGTCTTCCCTGTTGTCAGTACTGCTGGCGAGCATGGAAGCGTAGTCTGCCATTCTCATATGTGTATCAATATCGTGTGTCATGTTTCTCCTTAGTTGACGTCATTGAACCAGTCTACCATAATAGGGCGGCCCCTGTCAAGTCATGTCCGTAGACAATGATGTAATCTAAATATTCGCTTTAATAGTTGACAGGGCGGCCCCTTGTATAGTAAGGTTAAGTTACACACATTACACAGGAGTTAAACATGCACGAAGGATACGAAGAGCCAGCACAGAATTATGGCTGTTTCCATGACTGGGATGATGAAGATATTGAAGCGCTTCAGATCCAGACGTTTCAAGAAGACATCGCCAGGCTTGAGAAGCAAATAGCTTATGTTAAAGCTGAGACTGATATCAGTGAAGAGGGGCGTACCGTTGCAGTAAGTCGCTACACCAATCGCTTAGACGCTACAAAAGAGAAGCTTGAAAACTTGACAGATAAATACCAAGTTTCAGTAGAGGTTTCTTGATGGCGATTGATTGGCAAGCTTACGCTCAAAAAAATATTAAGGCTCGTGAAAACCACTGGCCGGTAAGTCAACCTCGAATTTCTTCGTGCCGTAGCTGCGGTCAAGACTCAGCCGGTTCAGGACTCTTGTATTGCATGGAGTGTAGGGCTGACATGACGGCTGAACAACTGTTAAGCCGAGGCGAGTATCACGGGGTTTGGGAAATAGCGACCAACAGGTTCGGTAACGCAATCTGGCAAAGGGCCGAAGGCTGATGCGGGCTAAAACAGGCAAAGACGGTGCGCTCCGCTGCGTAAAATGCGACCGCTTGATGCGACTCGGCTCAGACATGTACGGATTCGAGAGAATCCCATCCGGGCCGCCCGACCCAGCGTTCCACGTCCACAACGGTAGTTCCCTGTGTAATAAACCAAATCAACAGAAGGAATCATAGTGATAGAAAAAAAAGATTGGTCAGAAATAGTAGAGGTTGAAGTAGGCGAAGAACGCTGCTGGGTTACAGCGGACTCACAAGCTCACTACGATCTTCAATCGGCTGAAGGGCGACGTGATCAACTTGTTCTCAACTCTCAAACGGAAGGAGCCGTAAATGGCTTTTGATAATACAACGACGGTTATTGGAAATCTAACGAGAGACCCGGAATTGAGGTTCACTAACGGCGGTGTTGCTCTTTGCGGGTTCTCAATAGCGTGGAATCAGAAATCACAGAACGGAGAAGACAAACCACATTTTTTTGAAGTGACGTGTTGGCGTGATTTAGCTGAGCACGCTGCGGAGTCTTTCCATAAAGGCGACCGGGTTATTGTTTACGGGAGATTAGACCATAGTAATTGGGAAACTGACGGGGTGAAAAAAACTAAAGTTGCTATCACCGCTGAGGATGCCGGTCTGTCTGTTGCTTGGGTAGGGGCTACGGCGCACCCGAAAGAAAAAAGAGCGAGTAACCCTGGGGCTGGTCACGCTTCACTGCCGGGACGTAATCAAAAAAATGAAGAACCATTCTAGAGATGTGTCCCTTGATCGTTGAGCTACACGGTGAGAGGCCGTGGACTAGTAACGCTGAACGCCGTTGGCATCATATGGAGCGGGCTAGACGTGTGAAAGATATGCGGGAATCGTTTGGTTGGATGGCGAAAGCGCAAGGGTTCCCGCCGATGAACAAAGTCCGTATCACGGCTACACCTTTAGCGAAGAACCGAAAGAACATGATGGACGTCGGTGCGTGTTTCCCTGCGGTTAAAGCGGCGATTGACGGCCTGGTTGATGTTGGTGTTCTGGTGGATGATGACCCTCGGTTCGTTGAGTCGTTGACATTCAATGCGACGGAAGTCGGGGATGTGGATGGGTTACGGCTAGAGCTTAATGAAATCGTTTCAAAATAATAGGGGTTACCGTGCGCCCCTGTCATGTGTGCTACAGTCAGTAATACGAGTGGAGGTGATTCTGTGATTGAACCTATGTATCAAGTGAATATTGAAGAGAAACTTTTACAGCTAGGTGAACGACTCGAAACCGAAGTGCAATTCTACTCAGACCTCACAGTTGAAAGAGCAGAAGCAGAATCAGAATACAAACGGCAGTACCATCGTGTGATTGTACGAATGTCAGATGGGACCGTAGCGCAGAAAGAATCTATGGCCCATTTGAAAGCAGCGAACGCTTACCACGCCTGGAAACTCAGCGAAGCGCAAGAAAAAGCGACACAACAGAAACTTATTGCTATACGCACACAGATTGAATCAATTCGAACTATATCCGCAAACGTCAGAGCGTCAGGAGGATGAGATGACTGAAGAAGTGGGACAACTTTTAGCAGAAGTAACACGCCAAACGATTGAAATGAAATACCACAAAGAACGAATCGTTGAACTCGGTGCGAAACGCCGAGAATTATTTATTGCGTTACAGCAAAATAAAATAACGATACCAAAGATGGCAGCAGCTACAGGTTTACACAAAATGACAATTCAACAAGATATGCAACGCTACCGGCGAGAAAAAGAGGTATTAAAGGGTGCATGAATCACGGCTTGGAATGTTTCCGGGAGGAAGAGTGCCGTTGCCGTGTATGCCTTCAAGCGATGTTGGATTTTATGCGCCAAGATACGAAAGACCTGGATGCTGGTGTTGATTCTCTCACTAAAAACGAACTCATACGGTTCAGGAAAGAAACTTAGGAGTAGTGCGACGATTACCGAGGGAACCAAAGTTCAGTCACTATTGGGAGAGGCACAAAGACTGGGAGCCTGTATCCCCGATGCCAGATGTGATCATCGAAAACGGGAAATGCAAATCAGCCCCAATCGAGTGGTTCTTTCCAGAAAAAGGGTCGTTCGCCATCGGGAAACAAGTGTGCGCAGCATGCACAGTAAGGCAAGAGTGCTTGGATTTCGCAGTGGAAAGTAAAATACGACATGGAGTTTGGGGCGGAAAGACCGCCCGAGAACGTTACGGGATAGGGAAAACATAAATGAAAAGTAAGTTCCAGACAGAAGTTGTACAAATTGATTCAGGGAAGGTGTTGCCGCACCCGGAAAACGCTCGCCGTGGCAATGTGGAGGCAATCCGTGAGTCGATCCGTGTGAACGGTTTCTATGGAGCAGTCATAGCGCAGAAATCTACTGGCTATTTGATTGTCGGTAACCACCGTTTCATAGCGGCGGAGCTTGAAGGAGTTACAGAAATACCTGTCATTTGGCAAGATTGCACAGATGATGAGGCTAGGAAACTTCTGTTGGTTGACAACAAATCGAGTGACGCAGGCGGCTACGACGAGCAATCGTTACGTGACTTGTTGGCGGCTACGTTGGACGCTGAGGGCGGTTTCGCTGGGACAGGTTATTTAGAAGATGATTATGATGCTTTAGCGTTCTCTTTAGAATTCGCTAGTAGCGACGATTTGGGGGAGTTGTTAGCTGATGCGAGAACACCGCAAGAACAGGAAAGTTACTTCGAAGCGAGCGGGATAAGGTCAATCATTTTGCCGTATGGGATGGATGAGTACAACGAAATCGTAGGGATGTTCGAGAAAGCGAGAACCGGTTTGAGTTTAGGTTCTAACGCTGATGTAGTGAAAACGTTGTTAGGGAAGTTCTCTGATGGCTAAACGACCTGACCATTTACAAACAAAAATAGTTAACGTGAAGCACTCTGACTGGAAACCTGACACGAAAAACCAGCGGGTCGAAGAGCTACCGGAGAGCGTCAAAATCGTTAAAGGTAACGCAATTCTGGTTGATGAAAACGGTGAGGCAGTAGCTTCCCAAATGGTTGCGTACACGGGCGCAGGTTTCAGGGGGCAACCGGCTGAAGAAGCCCGAACGAACAGGCATGAAGAGCATAGGGCACGCCGCCTGACGTATGTTGGCAGATGGCTACATGATAAATACACGAAATGGGATGACGACGTAGAAGGCGCAGCAGCATCCTCACGGCTATCAGGGGTGATGTACCCTAACAGAACATTCGGTACGCAAGCCCCATCACCTTTACGGCGAAGAACTTGGTGCACTACATCAATGTTCGATGCACAAAACGTGCGGATAGCTGGATTACTGAGAGACATGGCAGCACACGCTTGGGAAATAGCTCAAGAAACAGTCCCTGAGTTAGCGCAAAACACAATCGACGCCGTATACCCCAAAATTCATGACGACTGGCTACTAGCCGAAGCGCCATGGACAAGCGGAATCATGAACAAAACCGCTGCCCTCCCATACCATAAAGACTCAGGGAACATCAAAGGCGCTATCTCATCCATGTGGGTTCTACGCCGCCACATAACCGGCGGCTACCTACATTTACCCGAATACAACGTAGCGTTCGAATGCCCAAACAAATCATTAATCACATTCGACGGGCAAGCCCTCTGGCACGGTGTCACCCCTTTCCATAACACAGGCCGTATCGAAGACCGAAGATTCAAAAACGGCGGAGGATACAACCCGAAAGACGCATACCGGATGAGCATCGTGTATTACGCAAAAAGTAGGTGTCAAGACTGCGGACCTGCTCACGCAGAAGCTAAAAGGGCGCAAGTGGACAGGACAGAAAAATATGAGGTTAAGAGGACCGAAATGCTATTGAAGAATGAGGCTTAATACCAGTATGAAGGGAATTGATGTAACGGCTGAAACCCATTTACAGTTTCTTGCAGACTTTACTAGGTATGAACGTGCCATAGGAGGGCCTGATCCGCACATGCGTATTGTGTGCGAAGGGATAATTGAGCCGTCTTGGAAACCGATTGAGCGAGCATGGATGGTGGGTTGTTACCTTGCTCCATATAACGTTCCAACTGGGGAAGTAATACATCATTATTGGCCGAGTGCCAGCCAAGTACTTAATGATCCAGACGGATTTAGATCTTGGGTCAAAGAAGCATGGCCAGGCTTATCAATGCGGCGAGAACGTCGAGCCATACGAACACCAACTAAACTGGCTGCTCACTTAATCAATTACGCCGAATGGTGCATAGTGCGTGCTGAAAAAATCCACATAGAACAAAACGCGAACAGGGTGTGGAATGAGCTTATGACGATTCAAGGGAATGGTCGTTATGCCACGATCAAGACATATGAAGCGCTGCACCGTGTAGATGTTGTTACTCCACCGTTTCCAGATATTCGCCCACACGGAGGTTGGTCTCCTCGTGAAATGCTTGCCAGGCTACACCCTGATGTTGCACGAGCGTTAAACGGCGGTAACACCGCAGCGCTCTGCCGTATAGCTAATGAAAGGGCCGTGATATCTCGTAACGACTTGGCAGAAGCCCTGTCATCTGAAGTTGATTGGTACACGATGGAAGTAGTGCTATGTGAATACAAGCAAGCATGGGACGGTGGGCAATACCCTGGAAGGGCGCACGATTCCGAACTCGGCCACATCACCAAGATTGAACCTAACTGGCCAGATGTGCCGTTTCGTTCACTTGAAATACGAGCCAATATGTTCCCACACTTCGCACTAGGGGAACTGAACGGGTGGGAAGGCAGGCGGGAAGGCCTCGGCGGATGCCCGTCGATACATGGGTACATGTGGACAGACACTTTGTATGAGTGGTCACCTGAAATGGATTTATCAGAGCCTAAAGAGAGGGAAAGATGAAAACTTACTACTACGGACACAAACTATACACAAGGGGCAAACCGCTAGCTACGCATATGGATTGGCTTCGGCGTTACAAATTTTTTGTTGTTTCGCTTTCCCCTGCATACCCAGAACACCTACGACAACTAGGGGAAAGGTCAATTCACATACCACTTCCTGACGGTCAACTTAATGACAAAGTGATAAAAGATGTGTTAAGGGCGAAAGAGTACGTCGTCGAACATGCTGGAAACAGCGAACCAGTCCTTACGCACTGCAATGCAGGGCGCAACAGGGCAGCATTGGTCACAGGTTTAGCGTATTCTGATTTAGCTCAAGTTTCAGGAAGAGATGCGCTAGAACACGTTAGAGGCACTCGACCCAATTCGCTTGCTAACGATCATTTCGTGCAATTTCTTGAACAGTATCGGCCCCACCGCACATTAGCGGCATTACATCAGATGATGACAATAAAGCCACTTTCATCAAAATCGTGACTACAACCGTCTACCTGATAGGTGTCCCAGGCGCTGGTAAATCAACTGCACTCGCCGGAGCGGTTGAAAATCTCGGTTGGGATGCACCAGGGCTACGCACACAACCTTTCGCATACTCATGGTACGAAAAACCGCAAGTTGCCCTGCTCGGCAAACAGCGTTCTAAGTTCCCTGGCACGGACACATTGTCTTTAGGTGTGAACCCAAAAGCAATTAAGTTCGTACAATCCACTAAATCTCGCCTCGTATTAGGGGAAGGTGATCGACTCGCAAACAAGAAGTTTCTAATCGCCGCTGCTGAAGTTGGGCAAACAGTTCTTGTAACAATCGATCTACCGGCAACCACTGCATACCAACGGATGCTGGATCGAGCCGATGAACTTGGCATATCACC
>Ga0308008_1000996_pt1 | contig 10097 bp, 10 predicted proteins | sample Neamet125_FD_203140 | JGI IMG/M metagenome (GOLD analysis project Ga0308008, IMG submission 203140) | Marine microbial communities from water near the shore, Antarctic Ocean - #125 | ecosystem: Environmental > Aquatic > Marine > Unclassified | place: Southern Ocean | collected 2014-07-24
TTGAATTAACGGCCTTAACAACAAAAATAAAAACATTAGCAAATACAGAAGAAGATTTTAATTTAGACTCTCCTAAACAATTAGGTATTGTGTTATTTGAACACATGGAAATTGAAGGTGTAAAAGCTAAAAAGACTAAAACAGGTCAATATTCTACAAGTGAAGATACAATTCAAAAAATGACCGACAAACATGAGATTTTTGCTCATATTTTAGATTACCGTTCATTAAAAAAATTAAAATCAACTTATGTAGATGCATTTCCTGCTTTAGTAAATGAAAAAACAGGTCACATTCACACGCATTACATGCAAACTATTGCTGCAACGGGGAGATTAAGCTCAACGAATCCTAACCTTCAAAATATTCCAATTAGAACAGCAAGGGGACGAGAAATGCGTAAAACGTTTATTGCTAGAAACGAAAACTATAGTTTATTAGCTGCCGATTATTCTCAAATTGAATTAAGAATCATTGCTGCTATTAGTGAAGAAACGAATATGATTAAAGCGTTTAATGACGGTATTGATATTCATACTGCTACAGCTGCTAAAGTATTTAATGTAGATGATATTGCAGACGTAACATCCGAACAAAGACGATCTGCTAAAGCAGTTAACTTTGGTATTATTTATGGTCAATCTGCATTTGGATTATCACAAAACCTAGGGATTAAACGTAAGGAAGCTAAACAGATTATTGATAGTTACTTTGAACAATATCCTAAGATTAAAGATTATATGGCAAGTTCAGTAGAATTTGCTAGAGAACATGGTTACGTTGAGACGATAATGAAGCGTAGGCGTTATTTAAAGGACATTAATTCAGAAAACGCAATAGTAAGAAACTTTGCAGAAAGAAATGCTGTAAACGCTCCTATTCAAGGTTCTGCTGCGGATGTGATTAAGATTGCAATGATTAATGTAGCTGCTGCCATGAAAAAAGCAAATCTAAAATCAAAAATGCTATTGCAAGTACATGATGAATTGGTGTTTGATGTAGAAAATTCGGAAATTGAACAACTACAACAAATTGTAAAAGAGAATATGGAATCAGCTGTTAAGTTAGTTGTGCCTTTAGACATTGAACAAAAAGTAGCCAAAGATTGGTTGGAAGCACATTAGAAAATAGAACCTAAAATTATAAAAACCTAAGTAGTAATACTTAGGTTTTTTTATGTCTTTTTGTGAAATTTATTTTATTGTGTTTTACAGAAGTTAGTAATTGTTTGTTTTACACACGAGAAAGGTTTACGTGGTAGGTGTGATTAAAATAGGATTGAATATTTTCACAAACAAAAAAAGCCACTAATTAAAGTGGCTTTTATATAGTCATGTACTATTTAAATGTCAATTACTTCAATACAAATTTATTAGTTCCAATTCTTACACCTTCACACCATAATTCTGCAATATAGTTACCACTTTCAATTTCAGATTTTAACTTATAGAAGATACAAACGTCTAATGATTGGTTTTGGTAATTAATTGATTTCTTGTCAGAATACAATAGTGTTTTACCTTCTTGCGTTCCTAAAGTATTAGAATTACTTGAGTATAAAATCCCACCTGCTGGTGTAATTATTCTCATATAAATCATTTTATTACCTTTCGTTGCAATTTTATTTTCACCAATTGTAAAACAAGAACGTAAGTGTGTCGCTCTACTTGCTCTTGTAGTTTCTCTAAAAGAACCAGAACCTTTCTCTTTAATACCTTCAGAAACAATACCATTAGCTATTAATTTTGAACCTGCAATTACTTTAGCTGATAACTCACTTGATTGTGTTTTGAAATTATCTCTATCTGATGTCATATTAGATAAATCAACTTTCGAATTTGATAAATCTGTTTTCAATATTACATTCTCAGTATATAAAGAATCAATTGTTCTTACATAATCTTTCATTATTGACCTTAAGACTACAGATTCATCAGTTAATTCTCTGACTTTACGTGCATAATACCTTTTGTTACCTTTCTCTTTTTCAAGATCGGCTAACATAGTCGCAATTTTATTTTTTTGAGTTAAAATACTATCATTTAAGTCCGTATTTAAATCTTCCATACTTTCAAAGTCAAACAACATATTTTGAAGATTTTCTTTTAAATCTTCTCCATCTGCTACACCTTGTGTGTATAGAATTTCGTTTAAGTCACCCAATTCTTTTTCGTTTTCACTAAAACTGAATTCACATTTGTTAATCTCTTTATTCTTTTGAGATATTGTCCATCCTAAATATCCTCCTATTAATAATAACAAGATGATTATTAATATATATAATCCGTCTTTCGATTTTTTTTCTTCTGTCATATCTTAACTATTAATTATTTTTTCTCGCAAGTTACGCATAAAGCTAGAAGCATAAACAAATTCAATCACCTCTTTATTATCCGTACGCATAATTTCATTATTGTCACCTTGCCAATGATTTTTACCTTTATTAATAAAAATGATATTATCCCCAATTTCTAACACAGAATTCATATCGTGTGTAATCACAATTGTAGTCATATTATATTCGTAGGTAATTTCCTTAATCAATTTGTCAATCATAATTGATGTTTTAGGATCTAAACCAGAATTTGGTTCATCACAAAACAAATATTTTGGATTCATTGCTATGGCACGCGCAATTGCAATACGTTTTTGCATTCCTCCAGAAGTTTCAGCAGGTAACAAATCATTTTTACCGACAATATTCACACGGTTTAAACAAAAGTTAGCGCGTTCCATTTGCTCTTCTTTTGTCATTTTGGTGAACATTTTTAATGGAAACATAACATTTTCTAAAACTGTTAATGAATCAAATAAAGCAGACCCTTGAAATAACATGCCAATTTCTTTTCTTACTTCTCTTCTTTCAGAATTCTTAAAACTTGAAAAATCTCTATCGTCATACATCACATTACCTTCATCAACCTCATGTAAACCAACAATACATTTTGTTAAAACAGATTTTCCTTGACCAGATGCACCAATAATCAGATTTACTTTGCCTTGTTCGAACTTTGCAGATACATCAAATAAAATTTGAGTGTCTCCAAACGATTTAGATATATTTTTAACTTCTATCATTCTACTAAATTAAGATTAATTGAGTTAACATATAATTAGCCAATAAAATAGCAACTGCAGTTGTTACTACTGCACTTGTACTTGCTTTACCAACTTCTAAAGCACCACCTTTGGTATAATATCCAAAGTAACTAGCAATTGAAGTAAACAAAAAGGCAAATACCATTGATTTAGTTAATGCATAAGGAATTCCAACCTCAACCATGTCCCAAGCGTATTGTAAACCTAACACGTATGTTTCAGTAGAATATAAACCAGAAGCAACACCAGCAAACCAACCACCTATAATACTCATCACCATTGAAATAATAATAACGAAAGGATAAAATAAAGTAGTAGATAAAATTTTAGGTAACATTAGATAATTAATAGAATTAACCCCCATTATATCAAGGGCATCAATTTGTTCTGTTACACGCATGGTACCAATTTCTGAAGCTATGTTTGACCCCACTTTACCTGCTATAATTAAAGTAATAATGGTTGGTGAAAATTCTAAAATAGTAGATTGTCGCGTAATAAATCCAATAGTATATTCTGGTAATAATGGAGAATCCATATTTGATGCTGTTTGTATAGTAACAACACCACCCATAAAGAAAGATAAAAATAATACTAATGGAATTGATTTAATAATAATTAAGTATGCTTCATCAAAAAAGCGTTCCCAAAATACTTTTCTATTATCAGGTATTGAAAAAACAACCCCTAACATTAAAAAATATCGACCTATATGTTCAAAAATGTTCATCTATCGGTAAAAATAATTATATTATTTGGTAAAAAACAATAGTTTTTAAATTGATTATTCACAATTAGTTGTGTTTTGATTAATTTTATACCTTTACAATTCAAAACAGTATGTAAAAATATGGAAATTAAACTACACAAAATGATCACAGAACTGAGCGATTCAGTTCAATACAGCCTTAATAACAATGGAACTAAAATACTAATGAATGATTTTATTGGTAAAAAAATAGCTTTGACATTTAATGGTAAAGTTCAATGTGCTAATTGTGAAGAATTTCCAAAAAAATTATTTGCGCAAGGTTTTTGTTACAATTGTTTCATTACTGCACCACAAGCAGCTGACTGGATTATTCACCCAGAAAAGTCTACAGCCCATTTAGATATTGAAGATAGAGATTTAGAGTATGAAAAGTCAGTTCAATTGGCACCTCACTTTGTATATTTAGCAGTAGCTTCTGCAGTAAAGGTTGGTGTTACGCGTGGTGGTCAAATTCCTACAAGATGGATTGACCAAGGTGCTTCTTATGCTATAAAGTTGGCAGAAACACCACACAGACAATTAGCAGGCGCGATTGAAGTTGCTTTAAAGTCTCATTTCACAGATAAAACTAATTGGCGTAAAATGCTTAAAAATGAAGTAGCTGATTTTGATTTAGAGGAAGAAAAATGGAATACGGAAGAGTTATTACCTGCAGATTTAAGTCAATACTTAACAGAGGATGATACAATTACTCATATTAATTACCCCGTTTTAGAATATCCTGAAAAAGTTAAAAGTGTTGGTTTTGATAAAATTCCTCACATTGAAGGCACTCTGATGGGAATTAAAGGTCAATATTTATTATTAGACAACAACAGAGTATTGAACATCAGAAAACATGAAGGTTACTTTGTTGAATTTGAACAACTTAAATGATATAGATTAAACAATAACATTAAATAAATTCAATCTTAATTTACATAAAATATTATACCTATGAAATATACTTTTACACTTTTAATATTATTATTTTTAATATCTTGTGGTACTAAAAAAAATCAAATAGAGCATAACGTAGAAACTATTGATGAAGCTATATTGGTTACTGTCGAATTAAAAATAGTTATACATATACCATATTGTGGTGGCGCAAGACCAACTGATGATATGATAAATAGAACAAAACCTGTTTCTGCAAGTTTTATGATTATTGGAGATAATGATTTTGTTCGTAAAGTAAAATCAAATGAATTAGGGTTAATTGAATTAAATCTTCCTGTTGGAAAGTACCATTTAAAAGAATTATCTAAAATGGTTCCTTTTGAAGAATTTTTTGCAAACGCCCAACAACCTAAAGACAGTAACATTAAAGTTGGTTCTCGTGAGTGTTATCAAAGATTTTGGGATAAAAATGTGATTGATTTTGAAATCCCTACCACAACTACTACTGTAATCAAAGCTAACGGTCGTCTTTTTTCAGACTGCTATACTTCAAACCCTTGTGACACATACACAGGGCCAATACGTCCTTAATACTATAATTACTTTCAAAAAAAATGCCTTTTATTTTCATAAAAGGCATTTTTAATATTGTCTTAATTTTTTACTTATATTTTCTTCACGTATTCTGTTAGAATGACAATTTGTTGCGCCTCTACTCTACCTTCAATATGTCCAGCATTATCATGCACTAAAGATATTCTACGAACTGCAGTACCACGTTTAGCAGTAAAACCACCACCAGATACTTTTAAATCTTTAATTAACACTACAGAATCACCTGCTTCTAAAATAACACCATTCGAATCTCTATGGATTACTTTATCTTTTGGATCTTCATCTTCACCAGTTGCCTTTGCCCATTTTAATGTATCCTCTTCAAGGTACATCATATCTAACAAATCTTGTGTCCATCCTTCAGAACGTAAACGTGTTAACATTCTCCATGCTAATACCTTTACCCCATCATTTTCATTCCACATACTGTCATTTAAACAACGCCAGTGATTTGCTTCTGTGTCATCTGGATTATCTAATTGACTAGAACAAGTTCCACATAATAAAGCTGAATCATAGTCAGTTCCTTTAGATTCAGGTTGAATCTCATACTGACTTAAACTATCAGTACTTGTACACAGTTCACAAGTTGAACCACTACGCTCTTGTAAAATTTCTAAAACACTCATTCTTTATTACTTTTTAAATATAGATACGAAAATACACTTTTATATTTGATGCCTTAGATAAACTTTAAGATATATTTGAATCTTCTGATTCATTGACCTCAACTGCCTTTTTATTCATCTCTCTCATTATAGCTTTACGCTTTTCCTTTGCGGATTGCTCACGTACTTTTTTTTGCTTTATTAATTTCGTATGCAGCTTTTTATTTGCACCGTTTTTTGCTTTTTTACTCATTAAATCAACTTAGTTTATGGCAAATATACTAAAAGTCTACTTATCATACTCTTCTCCTTTGTGTTCTTGTGCAGAAAGTGTCCAATCAGTTATCTTGCGTTGCACTGAGTTTTTAGCGAAGTGCGGTGCATTGAGCCTGTCGAAATGTTGTATAAAACAAAATTCGTAAGTCTTGTTTCTTTTCTCTTTTTTGTCTTGTTTCTATTTAAATATTAGCCTTTAAATATGCTACGTTTTCATCCGTAATATGTAAATGAGTTGTAATTCTAATTCTTCCCAATCCAAAATCTACAACGAGTATGCCTTTAGACTTTAATTCCTCAACAATTTTCGCTTGATCTTTTGGGTTTTTCAAAACACCAACTACAATATTTGTTTCAACTGGAATGACTTCTTTAATCCAATCTTTCGCTGCTAAAATAGATTCAATTTCTTTAGCTCTTCTATGGTCATCCTTTAATCTATCAATATTATTTTTTAAAGCATATAATCCTCCAGCAGCAATTATTCCAGCTTGACGCATTCCGCCACCCAAATACTTTCTGACCCTACGTGATTTATGAATAAACTCTTTTGTTCCCAATAACAAAGAACCAACTGGTGCACCCAAACCTTTAGATAAGCAAATTGAAATAGAATCAAATTGTTCACCATATGTTTTAGAATCAACTCCAGTAATAGCTAACGCATTAAAGACTCTGGCACCGTCTAAATGAAATTTCAAGTTATTGTCTTTACAAATTTGACTAATCTTTTTAATGTCATTAAAATCATAAACCTTTCCGCCACCACGGTTAGATGTATCTTCAATACTCACTAATGTAGTAACTGGGTAATGTAAGTTATCAGGATTGATATTATCTACAATTTCTGCTGGATTAATCCTCCCAAAATCACCCCTTAAAAAACGAGTTGACACTTGCGAATTTCTAGCAATTCCTCCTCCTTCATATCTATAAATATGTGCTTCTTCATGACAAATTATTTCATCACCAGGACTTGTATGGACATTTATTGCAATTTGATTAGTTTGTGTTCCAGATGTACAATATAAACCAGCTTCCATACCAAATAAATCAGCTCCTAATTGTTCTAACTCATTAATAGTTGGGTCTTCTTCAAACACATCATCTCCCACCTCAGCTTTAAACATAAAATCTAACATTGCAGGTGTTGGTTTGGTTACTGTATCACTTCTAAAATCTATAATCATTGTAAATTGCTTTTATAATTCAAATTTAAGTAGATTTTTTGTAATTTTGAGGTTTGAACCATTGAAATAAACACACAAGTTAATTTGTTGCAAAATATAGAATGTAAAAATAAGGAAATCCTTACGCCTCTTTAACCTTTATATAAACTGCACTTAATTTCGTTTTACATTATATTTAATGCGAATTACACTAATCTATTATTATGACCATTACATCAGTAAACATTGGAGAAGCAAAAGAAATCATTTGGAATGGTAAATCTGTAAAAACAGGGATTTATAAATCACCTGTTCAGGAAATAGAATTAGAAATGACAGATGTAAAAGATGACTCTGTTATTGACAGACGTTACCATGGAGGTGTAGATAAAGCTTGCTATATCTATTCTGAAGATCATTATGAGTATTGGAAAAATCTTTACCCTAACCTTAAGTTTAATTTTGGCATGTTTGGTGAAAACATTACTGTTAAAGGTTTAAATGAGCGTACTATAATGATTGGTGATATTTACAGAATTGGTGGAGCTACAGTTCAAGTCACACAACCCAGACAACCTTGTTTTAAATTAGGTGTTGTTTTTGAGGATCAAAAAGTACTAAAGCAACTTATTAATTCAAAATTTCCAGGTGTATACCTCAAGGTTATAGAAGGTAATAGTGTAAAACCTGGTGACACTATGGTTTTAGTAGAACGAATGCACAATACCGTTAGTTTATTAGAAGTTTGGGATTTACTTTATAATAAATCTGTTGATAATGACGATTTAATTCATGCTATAAATACACCTTTCTTAGCAGATGATTGTAAGATATCACTTCAAAAAAGACTTAAATAATTACTCGTTCCTAAAAAACTGTTATCAATTCAATATCAAAAATTAATACTGAATTAGCAGGTATTGAACCTGTTTTAGAACTTCCATATCCTAATTCAGAAGGAATAATCAACTTTCCTTTTCCACCTTCTTTAAACTTAGGTATTCCTTGTTGCCACCCTGCAATCACATTATTTAAACTGAATGTAATACCATCATCAGAACTCGCATCAAATTGTTCTCCATTTAACAAATAACCAGTATAAGCCACAGTTACTTGAGCATTTGAATACGCTTGTATCCCTCCTCCTTGTAATTCTATATCATACCATAAGTCTGTAGCTGTAAACGCTCCAGATAAATTGTTTTCTGCTACGTATGCTATAATTAAATCTTTATCAATTTTAGCCTGTTCTTTTTTGCTTACTTTGTTACAAGCTATCAGTGCTGTGAAAATGAATAATATAAAGGTGATTTTTTTCATGTTTGCAATTTATTTAAAGCGTTTGTAATTCTACATAAAAACAAAAGGTGTTATAGCCAAACACTAAAAACACCTTATAATTTTATACTAATTTTTATATTTAGAATAATCGTGAACCAATACTAAGCCCTAACCATACCGACATTACGAATAGTATTCCTACTCCTATTGATCCATTTAAAGTGTCTTCTAATTTGCTTTTCATACTTGTTTCAAAATACAAATTTTATATTTAGTAACTTAATAATTTCAATAATTTAGCTTCAAATCTATCTTTTGGCATAAAGTTAATTTCTAAATCGCCATCAAAAGGAACAGGTGTATCTAAAGCACCTTCTCTCATGATTGGTGCATCTAAATTTTCAAAACAATTTTCTGCAATTAAAGCAGATAACTCTCCACCTAAACCACCAGTTAAACAATCTTCATGTAAAACAATGACACGACCTGTTTTATTAGCTGTTTTATAAATAGCATCATAATCAAGCGGTAATAGTGTTCTTAAATCTAAAATATCAATATCTAAATTATGTTTTTCAGCAATTTCTCTTGCCCAATGCACACCTTTCCCGTAAGTAATTACAGATGCTTTTGTTCCAGTTTGAACTAGATTAGCTTTACCAATTTCGATTGTATAATAATCATCACTAACATCTTCCTTTATACTACGGTATAAATTTTTGTGTTCAAAAACAATTACAGGGTTTGGATCTTCAATTGCAGCAGCTAATAAACCTTTCGCTTCACTTGGACTTGATGGGTAAACCACTTTTAATCCCGGTGTATGTGTAAACCAAGCTTCATTTGATTGAGAATGAAAAGGACCTGCAGCAGAACCACCACCAGTAGGCATTCTAATTACAACATCAGCATTTTCACCCCAACGGTAATGTAATTTTGCTAAGTTATTAATGATTTGATTGAACCCTACAGTCACGAAATCTGCAAACTGCATTTCCATAACGGCTTTCATTCCTTTAATTGACAAACCTAAAGCAGCACCTACAATTGCAGACTCACAAATCGGTGTATTTCTTACACGATCTTTTCCAAACTGATCAACAAAACCTTCAGTTAATTTAAAAGCACCACCATATTCGGCAATATCTTGTCCCATGATAACTAAGTCATCATATTTCTCCATTGATTGTCTTAACCCATCAGATAAAGCATCAATATAACGCTTTTCTGTCTTTTTATCAGAAGCAGGTTCAATTACAACTTGATTAAACGGTGCGTAAACATCATTCAATTCAATTTCTGTATCTACAGGAACATTTTCTTCTCCTGCAGCAATGTTAAACTCGTCTTGAATATGTTGTTTATATTCTTTTCTAATTGTATCAATCTCGTCTT
>Ga0308008_1000998_pt1 | contig 10084 bp, 8 predicted proteins | sample Neamet125_FD_203140 | JGI IMG/M metagenome (GOLD analysis project Ga0308008, IMG submission 203140) | Marine microbial communities from water near the shore, Antarctic Ocean - #125 | ecosystem: Environmental > Aquatic > Marine > Unclassified | place: Southern Ocean | collected 2014-07-24
TAATTATATGCTGTCCATTTATGACAGTCATCACAATCATCACTAATTGCTGTACCGTTTTCAATACCCATACAATCTAAAGGCATTATAGTGTCTTGCTTACATGCAGTGAATATCAATGTTAATGTACAAATTGATACTACTAGTTTTGTTTTTGTTTTCATTTTTTTTGTTTTTGTTTTTGTTATTATTATTTAGGTTATTTTTTGATGTTTATTTTAATATTTATATAATATGATCTTCCTGATATATTACTAATATATTCTGGGTTTGTAAATCCGAAAACATTCTTTACTCCAATTTGGAATGATTTTAATGCACTTATTTGATGGCTAAAACCTACATCACATAAACTGTAACCAGCTACAAATTTATCATATGAATCCAAGATATCATTTCCATTAGAATCAGAAAGAGCATATTTACTTCTATAGGTAATTATGGTATTCAATTCTGTTTTTTCGTTTAGATGATAGTTTAGCTTAATATTTCCCGTATGTCGGGATCTATTAAACAATCCAAAATAATCCTCCTTATTAAGCTTAATACTAACTTGTGTTTCAGGATCTCTAGCATAATATGCTGTATCTTGCTCAATATCTTTTACAACCTCCATATCATATGCGTAAAGCAGTTGGTAGCCAAATTTAATTTCCCAATTATTTGTTTCTTTATAAGCTGAGTTAAATTCCAACCCTTTAGTCTCAACTTGATTTACATTAAAATAACTGTAGATATTTGTATTATTCTCGCCTTTGGCTACTAGTTGCCATTCAATCAAATCATTCACCTTATTATTAAAAAAGTTTACATCAAAAGACAAGCTATGGGTAGGATAATATTTTATTCCCAAATTAAGATTCACTGAAGTTTCTGATTTTAAAGGAGATATTAATTCAGAAAATGGAACTATCACCTGTACATCCTGCATAGTGGTTAGCCTATCAAAAGCAACATCTCTACCAAGTACAGTATAGCCAATGGTTGAGTTTGTGAAATCAAAATATTTTTGTCTGAAATCAGGAGTTTTAAAACCCGTACCTACTGAACTATTTATATGCAATTTTTTAGAAAGAGGAAATCCTAAAGCTAATTTATTAGAAATTACTGGAGTATAATCTGTATAAGAATCATACCTACTTCCCAATATAATATTCAGTTTATCAAAAGCAGTTGCATCCAATTGCCCGTACATAAATTTCAAATCTTGCTTAGGATTATTTGAAAAATCTCTTCTGGATAATTCTTCTTTGGTCATCCCAAAACCGATAACAGTATTTAATCCTTTGTAGGTGAAATATGATTTCAATTCAGATTGCAATAATGTATGATCAAAATAATTATTATCATGCAACACGCCTTCTTCTGTATTTAAAAACTCATCAGCTCTGTAGTTTGTTTTATAAACCTCTACCTGCTGATAAAAGTTAGAACTCATCAAATATTTAAGTGAACCACCCAAACTCCACTCCTCAATATTGCTTTCTCCTTTTAGTAAGGAGTTTAAATGCTCAGCAGTATTCTCTTGCTCTTGTTTATAATAGCGAGCATTTGTATTTAACAAAATTTTATCAGAAATTCCATATTTCAAATTACTGCTAATTGTATAATTGGAATAAGGGTTAACAGTATTCAGCATATCCGAATCTATCAAATCATAACCATCAGAAGTAAAATAATCAAAAGAATTGGAAAGTTGAAGTTGTTCTTTTTTATACTGATAAATTAAACTAGCGTTCGTTGTATTATGAGTAGCATGTTTTAATGAAAACATAGTGCTTACCCCATCAATAAGTTTCTTTCTACTTACAAGATTAATCACTCCACCCAAGGCATTGGATCCATATAAACTTGATGAAGCTCCCTTTATAACTTCAATTTTTTCAACATCAACTAATGCAATCCTATTTAAATCTAAAGCACCAAATGATCTTCCGATAATTGGGAAACCGTCAAGAAGTATAGTGGTGTATGAGGCGTCTAAACCTTGCATTTGCAGTCCTTCAGTTCCTGTTTTTGTAGTAACACTTACAATGCCTGTTTGCCTTTTAATTACATCATACAATTTACTTGAACCAAACTCTTCAATTTCCTCTTTAGAAATTACCATAACAGGAATAGGTAACTTATCTATTGACTTAGCTGTTTTGGTAGCAGAGATAGTTACTTCTTCTAACTTTCTGTCAAAAACAATAGTATCCTTTTGACTTTTAGAAAAAGAAAAAAAAGCAGAAAGCATAAAAAATATAATCACAAAGTTTTTCACTACAAAAATTTTTGCAAAAATAAGTTTGAAATCTGTAGGAAATCTGAAGTTTTACTTCAAATTTAAAAAGAAAGAATAGTCTTTTTAATTATGGCGATACAGTCCATTAATTGCTCTTCCGTAATTACCAAAGGAGGGGCAAAACGAATGATATCTCCATGGGTTGGTTTTGCTAACAAACCGTTATCTCTTAATTTTAAACAGACGTCCCATGCTTCTTTTCCTTCTTTAGGCTTTATCACAATAGCATTAAGAAGTCCCTTCCCTCTTACCAAAGTAATCATATCGTTTTCAAAATTAGCTAACTCTCTTCTTAGAATTATTCCTAAACGCTCAGCATTTTCGGATAGTTTCTCCTCTTTTACAACCTCCAATGCTGCAATGGCAACTTTGTTTGCCAATGGGTTTCCACCAAAAGTAGAACCGTGTTCTCCTGGTCGGATACACATCATTATATTATCATCCGCCAATACTGCCGAAACAGGAAATACTCCTCCTGAAATTGCTTTTCCTAAAATTAAAATATCTGGTTTTACATCCTCATGATCAACTGCTAATAATTTTCCGGTACGTGCGATTCCTGTTTGCACCTCATCAGCAATAAACAATACATTCGCCTCTTTACATAATTCATAAGCTGATTTTAAATACCCTTCATCAGGTACAAAAACACCTGCTTCACCTTGAATTGGTTCTAGCATAAATCCTGCAATTGTTTCATCCTTTAAAGCTTCCTTTAAAGCATCCAAATCATTATAAGGAATATTAATAAAACCTGGAGTATAAGGTCCAAATTCAGCTCTTGCATCTGGGTCGTTACTAAAAGAAATAATAGTAGTCGTTCTTCCATGGAAATTTCCATCACAGACAATAATTTTTGCTGTATCAGCTGCTAAACCTTTCTGTTGGTAGCTCCATTTTCTACAAAGTTTAAGTGCCGTTTCAACTGCTTCAGCACCTGTATTCATTGGCAGAACTTTATCAAAACCAAAATAATCTGCAATGTATTTTTCGTAATCGCCTAAAGTATCATTGTAAAAAGCACGAGAAGTAAGAGTTAAAATATCAGCTTGTTTTTTAAGTGCATCTACAATTTTTGGGTGGCAATGCCCCTGATTTACTGCAGAGTAAGAAGACAAAAAATCATAATATCTTTTTCCATCTACATCCCATACAAAAACACCTTCACCTTTTGCCAAAACAACTGGTAGTGGGTGATAATTATGTGCTCCATACTTGTCTTCTAATGCTATATATTCTGCTGCTGATTTCATATCTTAAATTTTAGGAAGTGCAAATATAGTAGAATTAATTAGTAAATCTATACTTTTGCCGAATGGGAAGACAAAATAGAAGAGAGCCTATTTTAATAGAAAATATTGAAATAATTGATACTGCAAACAAAGGGAAATCGGTAGCAAAACATGAAGGGAGAGCCATTTTTGTACAAGGAGGTGTGCCAGGAGATATTTGTGATATTACGGTTTTTAAAAGAAGAAAGAAATTTTGGGAAGCTCGAATTGAGAAAATCCATACCTATTCTGAAAGAAGAACAGAACCTAAATGCGAACATTTCGGAACTTGTGGTGGTTGCAAATGGCAAAACATGAAATACGAATCTCAGTTGGACTTTAAACAAAATGAGGTACTCAACAACCTAAAAAGAATTGGAGGAATAGAACTACCACCTCATTCAGAAATATTAGGAAGTGAAAACGAATATTTTTACAGAAACAAAATGGAGTTTACTTTCTCCAACAAAAGATGGTTAACTACAGAAGAAGTACAATCGGAAACTGATATTCCAGATAAAGACGCTCTTGGATTTCATGTTCCTGGCATGTTCGACAAAGTAATTAATCTTAACAATTGTCACCTACAAAAAGAGCCTTCTAACGCTATTCGTTTATCGGTAAAGCAATTTGCTGATGAAAGCAAACTAACCTATTTTGATATTAGAAATCAAGAAGGTTTATTAAGAAACTTAATGGTTAGGACTTCCTCCACTAATGATTTGATGGTATTAGTTCAGTTTTATGAAAATGATAAAAAGAATATCAAACTGTTAATGGAACACATCAAAATCTCTTTCCCTGAAATTACTTCATTACTTTATATTGTAAACCAAAAAGCAAATAACACCATGTATGATCAAGATGTTGTCTGCTATAATGGAGAAGATTTTATCATGGAGGAAATGGATGGATTACATTTTAAGATTGGAGCAAAATCCTTTTTCCAAACCAATAGCGAGCAAGCAAAAATATTGTACCGAAAAACAAAAGAACTTGCACAAATCACTGAAAATGATTTGGTGTACGACCTATATACCGGTACAGGAACCATTGCACAATATGTGGCTACATCAGCTAAAAAAGTGGTGGGGATTGACTCTGTTGAAGAAGGAATAAAAGCAGCTTACGAAAATGCTGAGCGCAATAACATTAAAAACTGCACCTTCTACACTGGGGACATGAAAGAAATTTTCACAGATGAATTTATTGCAAAGAATGGAGCTCCTGATGTGATAATTACTGACCCTCCAAGAGATGGAATGCATAAAAAGGTAGTGGAACAAATCCTAAAGATTGGCGCCAAAAGAATTGTCTATGTAAGTTGTAACTCCGCTACACAAGCGCGTGACTTAGCGTTAATGGATGAAAAATATAAAGTAGTCCAAATTCAACCAGTTGATATGTTCCCTCAAACTCATCATGTTGAAAACATAGTAGTATTGGAATTAAAATAATAATTACTATGCGTGCATAGTATTTTTTAATACTTTTGTCAATTCTAATTTTTATTCCTTTTTTAATGTATCTACGCCTTCTTGCCATTCTTTTTTTCATTAGTTTAAATATTAATACTTACGCCCAAAAACTAATCTCTTACTCAGAAATTCATCATTACACTCAGAATGAATTAGACAATATCTGGAAAGAAAATAAAATTAACAAGTGGATAGTTCCTATTAGTAATGGATTTAAATTATTTGAAGTTATTTATAGTACTTCTTGGCATGATGGTAGCGCTATAAAAGCATCCGGGCTATGTTTTATACCTGATAACTTTTCAGAAAAAGAGCTTCCTCAAATGATATATCATCATGGAACCAGAACGCTAAAAAAAACAATTTTACACCTTAAAAGTGAAAATGCAATTAGTGCCGCTTTTGCTGCTGATGGTTATTTAGTTATAATGCCTGACTATATTGGCTTGGGTAAAGGGGATAAATTTCATTTGTATCAAAACTCAAAAAGTGAAGCTACTGCAAGTATAGATATGCTTTTAGCCATTGAAGAACTCAACAATAAATTATCCATAAAAACTAATAAGCAATTATTTTTAACAGGATACTCACAAGGCGGACACGCTTGTATGGCAACACATAAAACATTGGAAGAAGAATATGCTGATCAGTTTACAATTACAGCCTCATCTCCTATGTCAGGAGCTTATGATATGTCAGGAGTTCAGGCAACAGTAATGGTGAAATCTTACCCTGAACCAGTTTACCTACCATACCTTTTAATTGGTATAAATGAAGTGTATAATGTTACAGATAAAGATAAATTATTTCGTGCACCTTATGATAGTTTAGTACCTATCTTATATAAAGGCCATTTAAATTTACAAGAGATAAACGCCTATTTACCAGAGATTCCTGCTGATGTAGTACACCCTGATTTATTAAAAGAATATCAAAATAATCCTGATTTTAAATTCAATGCGGCATTAAAAGAAAATGATTTATTTGATTGGAAACCTACAGCACCAACTCAATTATGCTATTGTAATGCTGACAAAATTGTATTACATGAAAATGCTTTAGTTGCTTTTAAGCAAATGAAAGAGAATGGAAGTAAAACAGTTACACTAAGAAAAGCAGCAAAGAATATTGGGCATGTTAATTGCGCTTTATTTGCGAGTATTTACACAAAAATGTGGTTTGATAGTTTCCGTAAAGGAAGCAAAAAAGGAAGAAAAGGTCCTTGGCTAAAACGATTTTTATTGCACTTACAAAAAGGAAGAATGTAATAGCCTTTTCTTATTTAAAGAGAAGATTAGTGTTTAATTGAAATTTTTCTATTTTTACAGAATGAGATTACTCTTAACCATAGCAACTATTTTTATTACAACACATGTTTTAGCGCAGAAAGTATATTCAGTAGAGTATGCTAGCCAGGCAGATATTAAAGTATTTGTTGTGGAATATGAAAGCCAAACAGATTTGAGTGTATTTAAGGTGGATTACTCTTCACAAGCAGGAAAGAATAATGGAAAGTGGTTTTTTGTAGATTACGCCTCACAGGCTGATAAGAAAATATTTTTTACAGAATATGCTAGTCAAGCTGATGTCCTGATTTATTTTGCGGAATATGCTAGCCAAGCCAAATGGAAAAAGAAAGAAAAAATGCATCTCTTTTATTAATAAGAAACTAAAATTATGAAAAAGATATCACTCTATATATTCGCTTTAGGATCACTCGTTACAAATGCACAAACATTTGTAAGTACAATTCCTGAAAATAAAAAAATTATTCTTGAAGATTTTACAGGTATAAGTTGTGGGAACTGCCCTTCAGGTCATCAAATTGCTCAACAGATTCATGATGCAAATCCAGATGATGTATTTCTTATAAACATTCATACTGGAAGTTATGCTAATCCACAGGGACCTGGAACAGATTTTAACACAGTTTCTGGTACATTAATTGCAGGGCAAGCAGGAATAGTTGGTTATCCTGCAGGAACAGTAAATAGACATCAGTTTACAATGAGTCAAGGAGTAGGTACCGCAATGAGTAAAGCAGATTGGGATACTGCCTCAACTCAAATACTGGCTCAATTATCTCCTGTAAATATTGAATTACAATCTAGTATTGATATGGCTACAAATACTTTAACTGTAGATGTTGAAGTATACTATACAGGAACCCAAAACGTAACTTCTAATATGTTAAATATTGCCGTTGTACAGAACAATATAGAAGGTCCCCAAGCTGGAGCATTTGGCACTTATAACCACGATCATATGTTACGCCATATGATAACTGGCACATGGGGAGAGCAAATAACGAATATAAATCCAAATACTTTATATACCAATCAATATAGCTGGTTAATGCCAGCTAATATTCAGGATGTTTTTTTTGACCCTGCAAATATTTCTGTAATTGCTTTTGTTAGCGAAGGAAATCAAGAAATTTTAAGTGGCACAGATGTAACTCCAGATATAGTTTTTGAACATGACTGGGATGCAGATTGTATGAGCTCAACTGCAACAAATGCTCTTTGTGAATCAGAAACAGATATTGAAGTGACATTTAGAAACTATGGAAATCAAAATCTATCATCTTTAGATTTTAACTATTCTATAAATGGAGGTGCTACTCTCACATATTCTTGGTCTGGAAATTTAGTTCCAAAAGCAAAAGAAACTATTTCTATCACAGGAGTTTCTTTTATTCCGCAAGCATCAAATACTGTTAATATCACTACTACAAGCCCTAATGGAAATACAGATCAGGATACAACAAATAACAACACATCTACAATATTTGCTGGCCAAATAGAGGAAGGTTTCGTTGGTGGGAATGTAAATATTAATGTAACTACTGATTTAATGGCATATGAAACATCATGGGAGTTATTATCGGGCAATGGAACAATTATAGCTTCAGTTGCTAGCATGACTATGACAGACACTTCAGCTCAAGCTACAGTAAGTGTGTTTTTGAATACTAATGAATGTTATTCTTTTATAATTTATGATTATTTTGGTGATGGAATGTGTTGTTCATTTGGAAATGGATCCTATAGTGTAACTGATGCTTCAGGAGATACTATTGCTAGTGGGGGAGAGTTTACTTTTGAAGAGGTAACTAACTTTAAAACTAACGGGATTGCAACTACAATAAAGGATATTGCCAGAAAGAAAAAAATTATTAAAGTCATAGACCTATTAGGAAGAGAAACAAAAGGCACTAAAAATGAAGTTCTCTTTCACATCTTTGATGATGGAACAGTAGAAAAAAGAATAGTTATTGAATAACATGAAAAATATTTGGGAAAAATTAAAGGAACTATATGATCAGAATCCAACTCTTTTTGGAATTCTATTATTTATCGATTTGACAATACTCTATTTTATTATACAATATATTATCTCATAATGTTGTTACGCATATACCCTGAAAATCCAAATCCTAAGGAAATAAAAAAAGTAGTAGACTGCCTGAGAAATGGGGGTGTTATTATTTATCCTACTGATACCGTTTACGGAATTGGTTGTGATGTAAATAATAAAAAAGCTATGGAAAGAGTATGCCGTATAAAAGGTTTGGACTTAAAGAAACATAACCTTGCCTTTGTGTGTTATGACTTAAGCCATATTGCAGCTTTTACTAAGCAATTGGAAACCTCAACTTACAAGTTGATGAAGAAAACATTACCTGGCCCCTACACCTTTATTTTGGAAGCCAATAATTCAATTCCTAAGCTATTCAAAAACACAAAAAAAGAAATTGGAATTCGTATTCCTGACAATAATATCCCTAGGGAAATTGTAAAAGAATTAGGAAACCCAATAGCAACCACATCAGTAAAAGACAAGGACATGCTCATAGAATATAGCACTGACCCTGAGCTAATTTACGAACACTTTAACAAGCTAGTGGATATTGTAATTGATGGAGGTTATGGAGAGGCAATTCCCTCTACTATTGTAGATTGCACTCATAATATTCCTGAAATAATCCGTAAAGGAAAAGGAGATATTACTCCATTTCTGTAATAATTGCTAAAACTTGAGGCAACAATAATTGTTCCTCATCATTAACAATTAAAAAATCAGCTAATTCTTCTTTTTCAGCTTGTGGCATTTGCTTACTCATCCTGCTTTCTATTTGCTCAACTGAGCTTCCATCTCGCTTTTGCACTCTTTCAATTCTTAAAGTTTCAGGAGCACTTACACAAACAACTGCATCTAAACCTAAATGAGCATCTGATTCAAACAAAATAGCTGCTTCTTTAATTACCATTGGGGCAGATTGCTGAGTACACCAATCCTCAAATTTTTGTTTTACTATCGGATGAACCAAAGCATTTAATTTCGCTAAAGCTTCAGAATTATTAAATACAATTTTTGCTAATTCTTCTTTTTGAAGAACTCCTTTTAAATACATACTTTCTCCGAAAGCTAATTGAACATCATCTTTTAAATTTGCATCTTCAACCATGCATTTTTTTGCCTTTTCATCTGCATTAAAAATAGGAATACCCATTTGCTGAAAAATCTTACTTACATAAGTTTTTCCCACTCCAATACCTCCTGTTAATCCTATTTTTTTCATTTTTTTATTTTACAAGAAAGCTCTTGATATACTGCCTCATACTGTGGTAATATATTTGGTAAGTCAAAAGTTTTAGCATGTGCTAAAGCATTATTTTTAAACGCATTTAACTTGTCAGAATCATTTATTAGAGAAATAGTATCATTTGCCATTTTATTTACATCTCCAACATCCGACAAATAGCCTGTCTTTCCATCAATATTTACTTCCGGCAATCCTCCACTATTAGTGGATATTACAGCCACTTTACTCGCCATTGCTTCCAGAGCAACCAATCCAAAACTCTCCGTTTCAGAAGGCAAAACAAATACATCAGCAATACAAAGGAATTTTTCGATTACCTTTAGTTTACCTAAAAATCTTACTTGTTTAGCAATGCCTAACTTTCTGCACAACTGTTCTGCCTTTAAGCGTTCAGGGCCATCCCCAATCATCAATAATTTTGAAGGCACTTGCTTATTAA
>Ga0308008_1001007_pt1 | contig 10042 bp, 6 predicted proteins | sample Neamet125_FD_203140 | JGI IMG/M metagenome (GOLD analysis project Ga0308008, IMG submission 203140) | Marine microbial communities from water near the shore, Antarctic Ocean - #125 | ecosystem: Environmental > Aquatic > Marine > Unclassified | place: Southern Ocean | collected 2014-07-24
AATTACCACAAGGAACATAAACTGTAGAATTTGGAGCTAATAAAGCTGTAGATGCACGACTAAAGTCATCCATATAAACAATTCCTACAGCATAATCTCTATCACTATGAAGACTTTCTGTACTACTAATTTCTTGATAAGTTGCTTGAGCTATTAAAACAGAAAAATATTCTGTTACAATATTTGTAGGAGTTCCAAGTGCAGGGTCGGTATTTGACCATTGCATTGCAGGAAATTGTAACACTAAGTTATTATTTACTTCTGAAGCTAATATTGGTCCTACAGCCGGATAAACAGTAGAACTAATTCCTGACGTATATGCAAAAAATGTATCTAAACTATTAGGCATTTCACAGTTAAATGTGTCTGTCCATGTTGTTCCTGTACATGCAGTTACAACGGATTTATTGTTTGCTACAGTAGCAGATAAAATATCTTGAAATTCTACAGAATTAACCAAAGACCCTACTGAACTGTAATTTGTTGGTAAAGTAAAAGCAAAAGCAATTGTTATGTCAGCTATTTCAGCTCCCGGAACAGGACTTCCGGAGAAGCTATTGTGAGTAAAAGTAATGTCAAGAGTAATTTGTCCTCCTTTTATTAAATTTGCTCCTGTTAAGTCAATTGAAACAAGTGAGTTTGATATAGTTCTAGTTCCATCAATAGTATAAACACTATCGCTTAAAGCTTCTGTTAAATCTTCTAAACCAATTGATTTAGAAACTAATGATGTTGAATAGTCTAAATTTAACCTTTCACCATTTACATCTTTTAAATTATATCCTTCAAAATAATTTCCATAGATTAATCTATTACCAATTAATGTTTGAGCCTTAGACTTTAAAGGTACTGCATCGTATAATCTCCCTAATTGGTCAAGATTTAATACTGTAAATATTTGATTACTATCAAATTGAATGTCTACATCTTGATTATCTGCATAGCCAAATTCTTCTTTACTAAATTTATCTATAATGTTTAATATTGTTCCGTTAGATTCTTTGAACAACACTTCTACAGCTGTAACCAACTCACTTCCGGTGTTGAACGTAACGGTAACTCCATTTCTACCATTCTCCATACCATTATTTAAATAGTCGTCAGAACCAAAACGAAAACCTTTAGGAATAAAGGCGGGTTTAGACCATTGAGACGTAGCAGAAAAATCATTATCTTCATACTCATATCTATAAGCAAAGCACAATAACTTGTCTTCTAAATAATTATTATCTCCTGCAGTATACAAAGATATAGGAGGACTAAATGTTGGTGGTTTTTTTATGACTAATAGTGATTCAGCTGTAAATACATCTATTAAATTAAATGGATTATCATAATTTCTAGTCACATTAATAAAACGAGGAGGATTTGTATTATCAGTAAAAAATAATAAATCTTCTATTTTATCAACATTTGATATTAAAAAAGATGGATTAAAATTTAAAGTAGTGTTTGTTCCTGTCGCACCTTCTTTTAAAGATATACAATGATATGTTGTTGTATTAGACTGTTCGTCATAAGAAACTATTAAATCTAACTTACCCGTAGGCGAACCTCCAAATGTTGGGTCATGAACAAAAAAGTAAATAGTTTCCTCAGAACCATCTGAATAAGCTCCTATACATCTAGCATCAGAACTTAAAGCTTCATCGTTAAATTCAAGTGAAGTTATTTTAGTGTTTCCTTTAGAGTTTTCTACTGAACCAATTTCAGATGCTTCTGTCGAACCTAATCTAACATTTAACGCATCTATATATTGACCATTAGGAATTAAGCGTTCATCAACGCTTTTATTCATTTTACCCTGTATAAAATTCTTCTGTATATTTGCCATTTATTTTATCCATTTGTCTTGTCCTCTCATGTTTTGCATAAGACGACCCGGATGAATGTTGCTTAATCTAATTTTGGCATTTCTTAATAGAGCTGATTTGTTTTTTCTAGCTCTATTCACAACAAATTCTTGAACACCAAGTTTACTGTTTAATATAGCATATTGTATGTATGCATAAATATAATCCTCAAAAAACTTATTAACTGTTACTTTAGAGTCTATTCCATTTTCCATACCATCCGATATGTATTCTAAAATTGCAAGTTTATCATTCATTGCTGAACTAAAATTAATTACCCCTGCTTTTGCATCTATTCTAAATGTAGGATTGGCATTAGCGGTTTCAGTATTTAATCCCCACGAAGTTCCAATAGCCATATCAAAATACCACGCACCATTAACTTCCCATCCCCAATATCCATTATAAGGCGCACCGTCATTTAAATATTGCGTCCTTTGTCTGTTTGATAATCTTTCTTTTGTAAATTCTGAATTTTCAGGTTTTAACACATTACCGTCTTGGTCAAATAAAATATTACCATTGTTGTCTTGAAGATAAGCACTAGCACTATTTATTTGTACGTTTTCTACTAATGGTCTAAGAACTCCTTGATATGATAAAGATATACGAACCCAATTAACATAATCAGCAGGTAAAACATATCTTAGAGTATCACTAATTTGTAATTCTAAAACTTTAACTTCTTTAAATGCATCGTAATTTAATTCTTGAATTGCTCTTTTTGCATGAAATAATATTTTATACCTTTCTTCGTTATTAACTAAAGAATGATTACCATCATACATTAAAAGAAAATTAGTTACTATATCAGCTAAACTTACATACTGATATGAACCCCAATTCTCGTCTTGTGGGTTGGTGTTATTATTTGTATAGTATTGATATTCAGATATATATGCCATTATTGTTCGTCTTGGTTTTCAATTGCGTCTTGTCCTAGTGCAAATTGCACTACTTCAGGTTCTCTTATTTCCATTCCTGCATATTGTAAAATTTTATTTACCAAATCTTGAAAGTAATCTAATGGTAATTCAAAGTCTTGATAACTTGGAGTTATGCTAAATTGAGGTGTTTGTGCTGCTCCTAAAGATACATACGTCCATACAGGTGTTTCAGGGTATCTTATATATTGAGCTTTAACTTGACCCTGTGCTACAATCGTATTAGGAAATACTGTTAGTACACTTCCTTCGGTTGTGTAAGCAGGATATTCAGTTGTTGGTGCTGTATATAAAGAGTTATTAAGTAATAGTATTTTGCTTTGACTAACTCGTTCAGCCTCACCCGTAAAAGTAATACCATCAGCTTTAAATGCTATAATTTTATTTATAAAGTAAAAATCTGAACCTGTTGTGACTACTGAAGGTAAAGTATATTGATTATTTGCTAAAGTAGTTAATGCAGCTGTTACAGAAAACATATCTATAACTTCAACTAAACCTTTTTTAATATCGGCATATCCTGTTCCTTGAGCTCTTGCGTTTTCTTTATTTACTTGATAATTATATTGATAAAAAACATCTTCAAATAAATCTAATTGAGCTTGTTGTGCATATAAATTAAATTCAGTAGGAGTCAAATATCCGTAGTTATTCTTATTTAAGACAGCAAGAACAGCTTCATAAATTTGTTGTATCATCTGTAATCTTTTCTACAAAGATAAGTAAAAAAAAAAGAGGCTAATTTTTTTAGCCTCTCTTAGTTTTATTATTTTTCTAACCTCTTTTCTAGAAGTTTTAAAGCTTCTAAACCTTCATCAGATTGTAGGTATGATGATACAATATATAAACCATCTTCGCCAAATGGTATAGTTACCATACGTTTTTTATTAGAAGATGTATTAAAATGCACATCACGTTTATTGTTTTTATAAATCAATAATTTAGCATCAAAAAACATTTGTACTTTTGATTGTAATTTTAACATTGGGTCATTAACAATATCCATTAATTCATGAGGATTGTTTCTTGCATAAACCAACATATCTCTTTTTAATTCAGCTGTAGACATTTTACTTACGTCTCCAAACAAAACTCTACCAATCATTTCTAATTGAGATAAAGACATCTGTCTAGCAACAATTAAAGCATCAACCTCTTCATTCATTATCTCTACATCTTCAGCAGCTTCACGACCTTTGTCGACTACTTCAAATAAGAAATTATTTTGAGGATGTAATTCTAAAAACATTTGTAATACTTGATTTTGTTTTGTTACCCTTAACATACCATCTTCAAATACAATTGGTTCTAAAACCACGTTTCCATCTTGTTGTTCTACAAATGGAGATTTTTGATTTGTTGCATAACGCAGAGGTTTATTAACTCCTGTGTCTTCGTCAAAATGTAATAAGGGAAATCTTTTACTATGTTGGGAAGCTAACATAAAAGCTAAAGGAGCTTTATCTCCTTTTAGTCTATAGACTTTGTCTATAAATTCTTTTTTAGTTTTCATTATATATAATTTAATTAAAGTTAAAAAAAAAGGGAGGAGGTTAATCCTCCCCTTTGATTGTTGTTATTCTTATTATGCTTTGAATAAGAAGAAGTTGTTAGCACCTAAAGTACAAACTGCTCTTTCAGAAAGGAAGTTTACTTCCATTGCATCTAAAGAAGATGTTTGTGCTCCACCTGCAGAACCTGTAATCCAAGACTTGTAACGTCTGTCTTCAGATTCAGAAGCTCTGTATCTAACATGTAAGAAAGGTCTCTTAGCGTTTTTACCAAGTATTTGGTCATAAACAGTAGTTGAACCTGCAGGAACTAAAAGTCCATTTACAGCTCCACCAATTAATCCACCTCTCATTGTTGGGTCATTTAAGTATTTCCACTCAGACTTGTAGAAGTCGTAACCTCTTCTAAATCCTGTGAATCCTAAATTCAACGCCATTTCTTCATCGTTATCAAATAATCCGTAAGACGAACCACCTGCTCCGTAAGAATTTTGAGCTGCTAACATATCATCAATATCAAATGAGAAGTTTCTATTTACGAAAATTACATTTTCTTCAATAGCTCCTTGCTTATCTAATCTAGAAATGATTGTGTCAAAACCTGCTAAATCAACAGGATTTCCTGCACCCCAAACGTTTCCTCTGCTTTCTACAACGTAGAATACACCTTCAGAACCTTTGTTACCTGCATCAGCATAAACAGCTTGTGTTGCCACACCTGAACCTGCTTCAGCCGGTACTGCTTCTATCATAGAAGTTTCTAAGTAATCATCAAAACGTAATCTTGTTTCATGCTCAGATTTTAGATACCACATGTATCCGTTAGCTCCATCTTCAGTTTGAATTTCAATCCATCCGATTTGTGCCATATCAGAACCTGATACTTGGTACTTATCTTTTAGAATAATAGGAGAGTTTTCAAAAATGAAATCATTGGAAATTAATCCACCTTCCATTCCTACTACACCTTTTTTGAATTCAGAACCGTAAATAAATACAGATACTGTTCCTGCGTAAGCTGCAAGTCCTGCTGCTTCGTAAAAACTAACTGTAAAAGTAGTAGCTGTAACCGCTGTTACAATTCCTTTATTATTTAAAGCTGAATTTGCTGTATCATCCGATAGCATTACAGTTTGACCTTTTCTAACACCAATCTGTCCTGCTGCTCCTAATGGAGCTACTGAACCTGAAGGTTGTCTTGCCGGGTCAATTTGTGCTGCGGGAACTGTAAACACTTCTGATGTTGCTCCTGCTGCTGCACCACCTAATACACAATTTACATATTTAATGTGAAGTCTTCCTTGTTCTGCCCATTTGATAAGGTCAGAATTGGAAGGCATTTCTGCTCCAACCATTCTTAAGAATGATGAGATTGTTCTATTACCATATCTCTCAAACTCTTTTTCGTAAGTATCCGGTAGATACTGATTCAAAAAGTTAAATTGAGTATTGCTAATATAATTTGACGACAACGCTACTTGTTGAGCACTTGGCTGCAACTGAAACGTTGGAGTATTTAATACTGCCATAATTTTTAATTTTTAATTTTTGTTAAACTTATTTATTTTTTACACTTTTAATCCTTAAACCCCGACCTGAGTCTGCGTTTAAAGCTCTAACTTTCATGCCTCCTTGTGTAGTAGATGACTCAGGTGTTCTACGCATATTCATACTAACATTTTTTGTTTTACGAACTACGTCTGTAACACCATCTGCCTGACCTTGTTCATAAAAGAACTTAGCATACTTTTCAGGATTCATAGCAAGTGATAAAGCTCTGTGGTAACCTTTGGCATCGGCAATCAAACCTGTTTCTTTATCCATAAATTTATTTATGAAATTCATAACATCTGATTGCTTAGATTTTAACTCTGATGCATCACCGGGACTATAGGTAATATTTTTATCGCCTAACGTAAACTCAAAACCTTTGAATTCTTTTGAAAAAACTTTGTTAGTTTCTTGTGAAAACCAATCGCTATTTTTTCTAGCCACATCCTCATTACTTTTTGCACTCTTAACATATTGCTCAAACTTTTGATATTCTTCACTATTTTTAGAACCATCAACCGGTCTTGACTCAAGTGGTTGCTTGTATTGTTCTTTTTGTTCGTTAAAATATCTTTTAGCTTTAACAATAACTCTTTTCTTTGCTAGCTTTCTTTTTTTAATCGACTGTTCATCATCTACATCTTCATCAAATCTGTAATCGTCTAAAAGCGAATCTACATCTTCTGAATCTATAGCTTCTTCAGTTGCTAAAAAATATTCAGCTAACAAATTATCAGGCTGCATTTCATCAAAGTCTTTGTTTAAATTAACATAGTCATTGATTCCTCTGCCTGTTTCTTTTTTATATTTTAAGAAAGATGAAACGTCTTCCGGTAATTCCGGAGTTACTTCTCTTTCTTGCATTAACTCATCAAATGAATTAATTTCTTTATTATATCGTTTGCCTAAAAATTCTAAAACTGACTCATCAGTCATTTCTATTTTCTCTTTAGACATTTCTTGTGTATCAACAACAATCTCTTGTTCCTGATTCTCTTTAGCTTTATGATTATCTAAAAGCTCTTGTTCAATTACTGCCTTCCCTTTTTCGGGTGCAGAAACTTCTCTTACTTTAATATTTTCTAAATTCATTTGATTTTATTTTAATTTATACAAAGTTACATATTATCTTTTAATTTATCTAGGGTCAAATTCTGATAAATCAAATCCATCTAAACTATCTTCGTTAGATTCAAATGATTGCGGTGGTAAATTATTTTTCTTTTGATTTATTAAATTAGACTGTTGAGTATTTTGTTGACTAATCCTGCCTGCTTTAGCAGTTTCTCTTTCTTGTTCTCTAGCTCCTAAAGCTTCGCTTTCTACGCCTTTCAACTGCATGTTCATTTCAAATTCTTTATCCATTAACCCTGATTTTAATTCAGCTTCAACTTTTAACTTTTCTATTTCAAATGCAACATCCGCTTGTCTATATTGTAATTTAGCTTGAGATTCCATTTGAATTTTTTGCATAGCCATCTGAGCAGCCATTTGTTGTGACTGTTGATTTACCTTTGCTTGCATAGCTTGTTTCATAGCTTCTTTCTTTTGGTCTTCTTCAGCTTTTCTTCTACGCTTTAATTTTAATAATTGATTAGCCATTTTAATATTTCTCAGTCCTCTTATATCAATAGCATCTTCAAGATTAATATCACCTTTTGATAATGCCATTTGAATGTTTTGCTCAAGCATCCTTTTTTGCTCTTCATCAGGAGATACATCTATAAATATTCCAAAATCATATATATATAAATCTGATATTTCACCTAAAATAGAAACATTATATTTTCCTATCTGATTAATAAATTCATCTTTAAAGTCAGAATATTCTAATACATCAGCCACTCTATAAGATAATGCTTCAGCTAAAGTTCTGTATATATATAAACTTGCATCTAAAATATGTCTTGTAGCTGTATTACTATTTAATGCCGCTAATTTTTGTACACCAACTAAAGCGTTGGGGTCAGGAGTAGAACCATCTCTAGCCTCATTCAAACCTGTTACTGTTCTAATCATATCCATATAATGATTATAATTAGTAAGTAGCATTTGAGTTTTACTAGCTCCACTATTAGATGTTAATTGCTGAATAGGCACTCTTGCATTATTAAATTCACCGTCTTGCGTATAGCTTCTACCTATAACACTACCTGTTTGAAAATATAATCTTAATGCATCTTCAGGATTATATGCTGCTCCTGTTCCTAAATCCACTTCATTCAATCCATCAGCATCTATAAATACTCCGTCAGGAACTACTTTAGATATTACTTGTTGTAATTTTAAATGAGTAATTTGAATTAAATCTGCAAGTGGTATCATTCTTCTAGTTAAAGATTCTATATTACCTTTATACATTCTAGGTGCAACAGCTACATAATTAGGCATAGCATGTTGAGAAGCTGATTTAGGTCTTACCATGTTTTTAGCAAGTTCCCATTTCAAAATAAAATTAGTTCCCATTACCATTACTCCGTCATACCATACATCAATTCTTTTTCTAACTGTTGTAAAGTTTCCATCTTCCATTACATCTTCAGGAGGATTGAATTGGTCGTCTTTTTCTATAACACGAGAACCACCACCTTCTAATTTTTTCTTTTTATAAACATACTCTTTAGTTGTTTTGTAATTAAAATACATTACAGTAGCTGTGTCTCTATAAAAAATACTGTTTTGGAAATGTTGTGCTGTATTAAAATAATCATACCAAGACTGACTATACTTACTAATATCTTCTAAATCCGATGGCGTAAGAGATGGGTCTATTTTTAATAATTCTATTATTGGAAGTGTTTTAATTTCTCCCCAATAAAAACAATCTTTAAAATGTTTATCTTCTGTATAGCTGTATACAACATTCGCAGGGTCAACATAATCTATTTTAACTCCATTACCTTCTTGAAATGTATGTCTAGCAATTCCAATCCCAATCGTTGTAATATCATAATCAATTTGTTTTCTTATATCTTGATAATGATTTTCATCAAATAATGTATTTATTGCTGTCTCTTCGGCTATTTCTAAAGCAGGTTTGTAATTTAAATTCATGTACAATGCAAGCTCTTCGTCATTTTCCGGCAAGCTATCAGCATCTGTAATAAAAGGGTCAACGTCAAAATTCTTTTGAATATCTTGAAGTATAGGCTTTGCTGCCATTTGACCTTGAATTACGTCTTGATATTTACTTCTTTTTTGTTGAGACATTGCATCTTGTGCATAGCAATCAACTTTAAATAATCTATCAGACATACCATTAACAACAATGTCAACAAACTTTGGAATTATAGGAACTATAGACCAATCTAAATTTAAATAAGATAAATCACCATCAACAGCTAACTCATTTTTATATTTCCCTATACTTTGTTCACCTCTTGCATATAATCTCAATCTATTAAATGCTCCCCATTGACTGTAATATCTACTTCCTACACCATCTTTTCTGAACCACTCATACTGAATAGCTTGTCCTATCTGTAAACCAAACTCCATTGTAGCTTTTTCAGAGTCAGAAACAAACTGACTAGGGAATCCTGCGGCAGTTATATCTATATTAATTTCTTTCATTTATAAAATTTTGCTTAAAGTTCCTGTGTTAGTGTATGTTGCAAAGTTAATGCTTATTTTTGACTCTTTTTTGATTGGTAAATATAGGTGTTTCTGATTAGCCATAATAGCTAAACCCGAACTTATAGTTGCATCAAAACGAGTACGATTTGAAATATCAAATTTTGCCCAATCTTCTAAAGTTCTAATGAAAGGCATTGTACCCATATCGTCACTATTTCTAAAAGTTCCTTCTAAGTCTAAGCCAACATGTTTTTCAATGTAAGATTCTATAGCTGATGCATGAGATTGTTTTACGTCCTCACTAGAATTAGGAATACCACCTAGTTCCCTTTCAGTTTTAGATAATTTATTATAAACTTTATCAGGACGATTTAAACTAAAACCTCTATACCCACGATTTTTAAAATGATACAATAATCGAGGTTTATTATTTTCACATAAAATAGGCATACCATAAAATACACATGCCATTAATATTTCTTCAAAAAATATTTCAGCCGTCTGCGGTCTAGCAACATATTCTAAAAAAAATTCATTGCTCGGAGCTTCATCCATATTAAATTTAGTCATTCCATGCAACGCACCATTAGAACCACCTCCACCCACA
>Ga0308008_1001011_pt1 | contig 10024 bp, 9 predicted proteins | sample Neamet125_FD_203140 | JGI IMG/M metagenome (GOLD analysis project Ga0308008, IMG submission 203140) | Marine microbial communities from water near the shore, Antarctic Ocean - #125 | ecosystem: Environmental > Aquatic > Marine > Unclassified | place: Southern Ocean | collected 2014-07-24
GGGTTAGCCTGGTTTGCAGGTTGTCTTACGTTCTGTACGCTTGGTTGTCTTCTGAATCCGATAGTCATTTTAGAATTTCATTCCCATATTATGCACTAATATACCTTCTGCAAAGAAGTTATGAGTGTGTTCAACATCTGATAAATGGTAGACTGTATGTGTTCCTTCCTTCTTAGAGATAGATTTTACCACTACCTGTTCGAACACACCGAATACTTCATCACCTTCTTTTATTTGTCCTACAACAGTTAGGTCTTCAGGAACTACACCATCTTGTAATTCTTGTTGATAATCTGCTTCATTAATATACTTCCATCCTTCGGCCGTATGAATTGGATGACCACCAGTAACTTCTAAAGTCTTACCGTTAGATAGTTCTAGATTCCAAAGTTCAATATTATCTCTAGGAACCATAAGTGTTATTACATTCTGAGGTATCAGTTTAGCTGAAGGAAAGTCAAATGTCAGTACTGAATCTCCAACCTTAACTTCACTGATCTTACAAAGTGTGTTATCTGCCATGTGTATCATTGTGTCTATACCGAAGCAACCTCCACCAAAGAAGAAATACGATACTGGTGTTCGTGTAAATGATGTTATTGGAGTCTGTGAAGACGTTGGAGACTGAGTCGTACTCGGTGACTGAGAACTGACTGGATTCCTTCCAATATTAGGTTGTCTTGCATTAGCAATATAAGGTTGCTGAGCACTTGCAATATACGGTTGGGCAAAATTGGCAGTATAAGGATACGGCTGTTGTGCATTTGCAATGTACGGCGACTGCCCAGTTGCTTGATACGGATACGGTTGTTGTGCATTTGCAATGTACGGTTGTCTTGCACTCGCAATGTACGGATACGGTTGTTGTGCATTATGTGGTTGCTGTGCATTATTTGGTTGTCTTGCATTAGCAATATATGGATACGTAGTAGGCTGATTAGCAGTATAAGGATACGGCTGTTGTGCATTTGCTATGTACGGATTTTGTCCATTTGCAATGTACGGATTCTGTGCATTGTGTGGTTGCTGAGCATTGTTAGGTTGTCTTGCTTGTGCAATATATGGATACGTAGTAGGTGTATTAGCAGTGTACGGATACGGTTGTTGTGCATTAGCAATGTACGGTTGTTGTGCAGAGGCTATGTACGGATACGTAGTAGGTGTATTTGCTATGTAAGGGTACGGTTGTTGTGCATTAGCAATGTACGGTTGTTGTGCAGCTGCAGTGTACGGATACGGTTGTTGTGCATTAGCAATATAAGGTTGTTGAGCAGCTGCAATATACGGATATGTTGTAGGCTGATTAGCAATGTACGGATACGGTTGTTGTGCATTAGCAATATAAGGTTGCTGAGCATTTGCAGTATACGGATACGGATTTTGTCTATTTGCAATGTAAGGAGTCTGACTGTTAGCAATGTAAGGGTACGATATAGTCCTATTAGCAGTATAAGGATACGGCTGTTGGGCATTTGCAATGTAAGGAGTCTGACTAGCTGCAGTGTACGGATACGGTTGCTGGGCATTTGCTATATAAGGAGTCTGACTATTTGCAATGTACGGATACGCATTCTGCCTGTTAGCAGTATAAGACGTTTGTGCATTTGCAGTGTATGGGTACGGTTGTTGTGCATTAGCAATATAAGGTTGCTGTGCATTGGCAATGTAAGGGTATGGAGATTGAACATTGGTTTGACCCGATGCGTTATTCCACCCCGAAGGAGTCTTAACATAGACTTGGTCTACGGACTTCCATGTTGTTGAACCTGTTTTGACCCAAGCACCTTGGGTTGAATTCCAACCCGTTGGCGTTTTGACCTTCTGTGAACCTGTTGCCATTTACGATTTCCCTAATATTAAAATTTTAAAGTTCTGACTCTATTTATTACGAGTAAAGAACCCACATATCTCCGACTGCTCCATCACCACTTGAGGGTGCAGAAACCGACTGATACATATTCCTCACGAATCCACCACTGTTGGAAGCATTACTTGTTGTTAGTGTTCCAGCTGTTATGTTAGAACCACTTGCATATTTGGTATTCAATGCAGTTTGTAAACCATCAACATTTGCAATTGTGTGATTATGTGAATCATCAATAATTGCAATAGCGATTGCCACGTTACTTGAACCATCAAAAGTAGCAGAACCCGATACATCTCCACTTAAAGCAATTGTTCTTGCAGTTGCAAGTTTAGTTGCTGTTGCAGCGTTACCAGTTGTTGAACCTGAACTACCTGAAGTGTTACCAGTAACATTACCTTCTAGGTTTGCAACTAGTGTTCCAGTTGTAACTGATAAGTTACCTGTGGATGCACCAGTAAATGTACCAGTACCCATTGTGAACTTATCTGCAGACTCATCCCAACCCATAAATGCATTGGCAGAACTTCCTCTTTCGATAACAAAACCTGAATCGTTTGCAGGGGTTCCTGAAGTACCGTTTCCTAATTCAATAAGACCATCGGTCATTGTTGTATTAGTTGAACTTACTGTTGAAGTAGTTCCGTTAACTGTTAAGTTTCCACTTAGTGTTAAGTCTCCAAACGTTACATCACTTGAAGTTGCAACTGCCTGTCCAATAGAAACTGCTGTTCCTGAGACCGAGACACCTGTTCCTGCAGTAAGTGTTGTAATAGCTGCACTACCGTCAAAATTAACACCGTTAATTGCTCTAGGTGTTGTTAAAGTAGCTGCAGAACCAGTTGTATTTTGGTTAAGTGTCGCGACTGTAAAGTCTACTGTTCCATCACCATCTTGGTATGCAACTGTAATTCCACTTTCTGTGTTAGAAGTGAACATTGCACCGACTGTATCTTGTACAACTTCGGATAGATCAATGTTTGCAGTACCGTCAAAACCAACACCGTGAATAGTTCTAGATGTTGCAAGTGCAGTTGCTGTTGCAGCGTTACCTGAAGTGTTTTGGTTAAGTGTACCGACTGTGAAGTCTAGTGTGTTGTCTGCATCGACATAAGTTACTGTAATTCCTGATTCAGTATTACCTGTAACCATTGCTCCGACTGTATCTGAAACAACCTCTGAAAGGTCAATATCTGCAGTACCATCAAAAGAAACACCATGAATCGTTCTTGCAGTTGCAAGAGCAGTTGCTGTTCCAGCAAGTCCTGTAGTTGATTGATTACCTGCTGAGTTTACGCCGGGCAGATTAATTGCAGCCGTACCATCGAATGATACTCCACCAATTGTTCTTGCAGTTGCAAGTGCAGTTGCTGTAGCAGCGAGACCTGTTGTATCTTGGTTAAGTGTTGCAATTGTAAAGTCTAGTGTGTTATCAGCATCGACATATGCAACTGTAATACCTGATTCGGTGTTACTTGTTACCATTGCCCCGACTGTGTCGGCAACTGCTTCTTGGAATACTGTACCAGTATCAAGAGTAAGAGTAACATCACCTGTAACACCACCACCTGAAAGTCCTGAACCAGCGGTTACTGCAGTAATATCACCGACTTGTGAAGCAAGTGTAAGTGTTCCAGCAGCGTCATCGTAAGTTGATGTAATTCCTGTTCCACCAACGATCAATGAACTGACTCTGTCGTCAACTCTCTCGTCTGTGAAGTAAAGGTTTGTGTTCTCTGTAATAGCACTAGTGTTTAGTGTAACGTTTGAAGTACCGTCAAAAGAAACACCTGAAATTGTTCTAGATGTTGCAAGGGCAGTTGCTGTAGCAGCTAGACCTGTTGTATCTTGGTTTAGTGTTGCAACTGTAAAGTCTAATGTGTTGTCTGCATCGTCATATGTAACTCCGATACCACTTTCTGTATTAGAAGTGACCATTGCCCCGACTGTGTCGGCAACTGCTTCAGAAAATACTGAACCAGTATCAAGATTAACAGTTACAGCTCCTGCTGTACCACCACCTGATAGACCTGAACCAGCAACTACGGAAGTGATATCACCTAATGTAGTTGAATAGTTGTAAGCTTCAATTTTGTCTTGAATAGCTGCAGAGGACATTACTGTCGTATCATTATCTGTAAATGATTCTGAACTTATTATTAATGCTGAACCGTCTAGTTCTGCAAGGGTTAATCCTGAAACTGCAAGGGATACTGTTCCCGAAGTTCCACCACCCGATAAACCTGTACCAGCTGTAACACCTGTGATGTCTCCGACTTGACCATCGATAGTCAAAGTTCCTGCAGAGTCATTGTAGGTTGTTGTAATACCAGTACCACCAACGATTAATGAATTGACCTGATCGTCAATACCTTCGTTGACTGCTGATGCCATCGCAGCTGCAGTTATGTTACCTGAAGAATCGATTACTTCAGTAGTTCCTACTGTAAGACCATTCTTGATTATGAAATTCTTTTCGCCTGCCATTAGATGGTTCCTCCGTCAATTCCTACGTTAGCCAGCGTCTTTGCTGTACTACTATCTGCAAGAAGAGTTTGTACTTTTGAGTCTGCATAATAAAGGTTACTTGAACCTTCGGATATGTCGTCTGAGTCTATTGTTGATAGTGCAGCTGCGACTACCTTTCCAGCACTACTGATAACTTCAGTAGAACCTACCGAAAGACCATATTCTATAACAAATTTGTTTTGAGTTGCCATTGTTTATTCCTATCATGAATGGTATTTAAAAATCTATGTAATTATTTAGGAGTTGTGTCCTGTCTCAAACCCGACTTTTCAAATAAAGTCAAGTTTTTTTTTAAATATCTACTAGAATCTTCTTGAATTTGAAAACTGTGGAGTTTGTGCTCGCAGGAGTCACCCTAATTCTTAATGTATTTATGTTTATGTCCACCCCAAAGGATGCCAGTTCTGTAGTAGATGTTAAGACCGTGCCGTACTGTGACACTGAGCCTACCGTTCCATTATGTACTATTGATAATTCTGTGAACTCGTATTTTCCTGACGTTGCATCTGAGATAGAGACTTCATACTTCGCACTTCTATAAGTGCCGATAGCAAAAGAATCCATACTTGTTGCGGATGTTGATGTTGTGGTTAAAGTTCCACCGTCTAATCCTGCAGACGAGACAAATGATAATGTGCCTGACCCATTGGTCGTTAATACTTGACCACTAGTTCCATCACTAGATGGATATGATAAACTTGCAGCTGTTAAGGTTGTTGCAGTTAAGTCACCGACTCGTAAATCTGCATATGCAAAACCACTTCCAGCAACGTTAGTAGTTGTGGTTGGTTCTACTTCTAGACCATCAAACAACTTCCATGTTGAGTCTGAAGCATCTCTGAATAAACCTGTGTACTCGGATGCACCACCCTCACCACTTAGTCCATCATTATAGTTTCCGTATATACCTATGTCTAGTGTATCGGTTGAAGTGTTGCCACTTGCCAATTCAAACATAGAATCCGATATAGAAACTGTGGTTGAATCTATGGTAATAGATGTTCCATTAACAGTAAGGTTGCCAGTAATGACTGTATTGCCATCTACTTGCAAGTCTCCACTTGTCTGAAGACCGAAGTCTGTTAAGAATTTAGTTTGAGTTCCCATAGTTCTATTTATACCGTTTAGTCTCTCACTTATTTAGTGCAAAAAAAAGGGGAAACCCGAAAGTTTCCCCTTTATCATGATTTAAAAGTTGTTACGCTTCCACTAATGTTCTATCGAATTTAATAACTGTCGATGATGTAGAAGATGGCGTTACCAATAAACGTACATTTGCACCCACGATATCTGCATCAAATGTTGCAAGACTCTTGGATTTCAATGTACCATAAGCTGTAAGTATGACGTTAGTCCCTTCATGCACTAAAACTATCTCAGTAGAGTGATAATCACTCCCCTCAGACATTGCAACAATATACCTTGCAACTCTATACGTTGCTTTCGCAAATGTATCTAGTGCAAACTCTGAAGTTGCCGTTTTAGTAATATTACCTACTTTCTTATGCTTAGTGTTAACACTTTTACTAGTTACAATGAGGTCATTATCGACATCGAATGTAATAGCACGAATCAACTCAGCGATTTTAAAACTATTTGTTTTAGCCATTGTTTGATTCTCCTTATGTTAATCTAATTTGAAAGGTTTTAATTGTAGTATTTGTATTAACTGGTGTTACCAATAATCGCATGTTCCCACCGCTTATATCCGAAGAGAAAGCCATGAGAGACGAAGCAGATATTGCATCACCATATTGTACAAAGTACGCATTAGAACCATTGTTTATTAATAAAACCTCAGCTGCATGAACTCCTAATGATGCATGGCTAGCCATGATCACGTATTTGATTGCTTTATTAGCAACCCCATTGGAACTCAATACTTGGTTAGCTGTAGTTGCAGTCAAAACCGATGTGGTATAAAAACCTTGCACCAAATTTGAAACTGCAGTCTGAGCGACCACCTGAAGTATATCTCCCGAAACAGCATTTGCCTGAAGTGTGATAACTGTTGCACTAGTAGTGACGTAATCGTCTCCACTTACTAGTTTAACACCGTTCAAATAAACTCCTTCTAGACCAACAGTATAACTTAGAGTTGCACTGTTGTCATCACTACCTGAAAATACAGTCTGAGTTGAACTCGCGACTGAATAGATAAATGTAGTTAATGAAGAACTAGCTGCATTCACGAAGCCTAAGGCTCCTGAACCGTTAGTTCCTAAAAGTTGTCCGTTTGTACCATCACTTGTAGGAAATGTTATTGCACCGTTTACAGTTAAGGTGGCAGGGTTAGACCCTACCTCGACTATGGCAGCGGAACCATCATTCTTTTCAGTATATAATCTACCGTGGTAGGTATTTACTGCCAATTCACCAAGTGATAAATCACTTACTGACGGGGCTGCATTTTGTACTGCAGACCTTTTGAATTGTATGACTGTAGCCATGAGTTACTCCTTAAATGTAGTTATTATTGATTAAAACGTACCGCCGTCTAGGGCTGTTACTGTTACTGCACCTGAACTAACTGTGAAGTTAGTAGATGAGAAACTAGCAATACCTTTAACAGAAGCCGTAGAATCTTTAATAGACACTGCACCTGAAGAAACATCGAAGATTGCTGTAGCAAAAGAAGCAATACCTTTGTTAGTTACAGTTGCATCTTCAGCGGAGATAGTAATACTACCAGCACCGTTAGTTACATCCATACCTTCACCAGCAGTAATAGTTCCCATTGCCATGTCGCCATTAGCAGTGTGACCCATCATGATCTGACCATTAGTTGGTGCAGAACCGTCTACTGAGGTTATTGAACCACTTAATGCAAGACCTGAAGCCTCAAGTCCACCGAATACTGCATCCATTGCTGTTCCTGAGAACACGGAAGAAGTATCAGTAGCTGCTTTAAGAGCAATAAACTTCTGATTGTTTTCATCCATACCGAAGAAACCGAGTTTAGCAGCTCCATCGTTATATTTGAATTTAATACCACGATCTAAATTGTCGTCTGAAGAATCAGAACCAATTTCGAATACTGGGTCAGCAATAGAAACAGTTGTACTGTTTACTGTTGTTGTTGTACCGTTAACACTTAAGTTACCTGTAACTGTTAAGTTACCTGAAGTTGTTAGTGTTGCAGTTGTGATATCATCTGTTACTAAATTACCTGAAACTGTTAAGTTTCCTGAAACTGTAGGGTTAGCTACTAGACCAACTGTAATAGTTTGTCCTGATACTGCTGTATCAATTTCGTTTGATGTACCTGAAACAGTTAGAGACTGAGCGTCCATGTTAACTGTACCTGTACCACTGTCACCAGCGATGTTTAGATCATCATCAACATCAATTGCAGAAACGTAATCGAATACTGCTTTTGTTGTTGGGAATGTAACATCTGAAGTAGAGTTTGAAGCTACTGTTTCTGTTGCATTAATAACTGCAGCTGCATCCAATGATGCGAAAACTACTGCTGATGCACCAAGTTTATCTGCTGTTACAGAATCATTTGCAAGATGGGCTTCATCAATAGAGCCGTTTGCATAATGTTCTGAATTTATTGAATCGTCTGCGATGTTAGTTCCGTCTACAACGTCTGAACCAAGTGTTACAACACCTGTATCAGCCATAGTAAGGTCACCTGACATTACATTGTCAATCCATCTTGATGTTCCTACATCATATAATAACATAGAACCATCAGCTGCTGATGTGATATTTACATCACTACCACCGGCTAGGGTTGAAGTTGTTGATACGAATGAAAGAGCTCCTGAACCATTAGTTCCAATAACTTGGTTTGCACTACCGTCTGCGGTTGGTAATGTCCATGTTACTGAAGCACCCAAAGCATTTGGAGATTTCAATGCAACGAAATTACTTCCGTTGTCTGAATCTTCCATTAACTTAAGAGATGCACCTGCTGTTGCTCCATTACCAACTTTAAAGTCGGCTGGAGTAGGAGATGAGCCACCAACGATATCTGTATAGTACTTACCACCAACCACATGAATTTCAGGGGTTGAGTTGTCAGAACCTACGGACTCGATGAATAACTTTGCACTTGCACCCGAACCAGACCTGTCTTGTACGTATGCTAATTCACCTTCCGCTAAGTTTCCTGTAGTGGGAGCTGAAGCACCTGTACTTCTTTTGATTTGAATTACTGTTGCCATTTTATTTTCCTATAAAAAATTAATTTTAATTTGATTATTTAAATTTGCCCGTCACTATCGGGGCGTGAATACATTATCTATAATTTCTCTATCCACTCACATTGTGGGTCGAACTCTCACTGGTTGAGTCCCTTGATATTTGATACACTTATTTAGTGTTTTAGAATGTTCCACCGTCTAAAGTATTAGATGAAGACCACTTGTCTGTTGATGCATCATACTGTAGAAGTCCGTCATCGGATTCTGTTGTATTGACATCTGATAATTCTGATAAAGTATTACTTGATAAGTTTGCAGTCGCAGCTCCGATCACAACTTGTTTTGCACGGACATTGCTGTTAATACCAACTCTACCACCAATCGTGGCAACTCTACTTAATGTTCCTTTTATTCCACTCATAATTACCTCGTTACGCCTGGTGTTACAATTGCTTGACCTTCTACTACTCTAGTAGTTAACCCTCCACCCGAAGTGACATTTAGATCATAAACATATCTTCCATGTCCTAATGCAGCGGTTACACTATCAGTTAATGTCATTGTTACCGCTCCTGTCGCAGCGACAATACTTGTAACAAATGTTGCAGACACAGTAGAAGAACTGTAAGTTTTTCTGATTTGACCAGCTGCAGTATACCCTGTCATGTTCAATGCTTCTCCCACTGAATCGGCTACGTCAACTGTAATAGTAAAATCAGTCCCTTGGTCGATGAATATGTTTGCAAGTATGGCCATGTTACTATTTAGTTACCTTTAATGTTGAAACTGTGCGGTTGGAACAGATTGATGCATTTTTTCTAGTGTTCCACCATCGTTTACGTATGCTTGTTCTACTTTCTTTATAACTCCACCTTGGTTAACATACACCCCTTTAACCTTTGCAAGTGGCCCGATTGTTCTAGTACTAATGATCGGTTGTCGCTGGTCACTTGGTTGTTGATGAATATAAGGTGTGTTATACGACACTTGAGTAACAGTTGGTGTTCGACCTTGTCTAATGTAAGTACTAGGTTGTTGATTTATATACGTAAACGGTGTTTGACCTTGTCTAACATACGTCTGAGGTTGTGTACCTTGTCTTGCATAAGTGCCAGGCTGTTGGTTTATGTAAGTAGTAGGTTGTCTTCCCTGTGTTGCATATGTAGTAGGTTGTTGATTTGTATAAATCAACGGAGTTCGACCTTGTCTAATGTAAGTGCCAGGCTGTCTATTAGAATACGTAAACGGAGTCTGACCCTGTCTAATGTAAGTACTAGGTGATCTTTCTTGATACGTGAACGGTGTTTGACCCTGTCTTGCATACGTTGTTATCGAAGGTGTTCTATGTTGATACGTAGATGGTTGTTGACCTTGTCTAATGTAAGTACTAGGTTGTTGGTTTATGTAAGTAGCAGGTTGTTGACCTTGTCTTGCATAAGTAGTCGGTTGATTACCTTGGGCTGCAGTTGCAGTCGGT